>Ga0105237_10003181_pt1 | contig 19693 bp, 12 predicted proteins | sample KBSC24metaG_FD_81520 | JGI IMG/M metagenome (GOLD analysis project Ga0105237, IMG submission 81520) | Corn rhizosphere microbial communities from Kellogg Biological Station, Michigan, USA - KBS C2-4 metaG | ecosystem: Host-associated > Plants > Roots > Rhizosphere > Soil | place: Michigan, USA... | reverse complement strand
GTAACTGTGTGGCTGTTTGCTTTCCAATGCCAGGTATATTTTCTAATTCATTTACAAAGGTTCCTTTCGAACGCTTTTGCCTGTGAAATGTAATACCGAAGTGATGCACTTCATCTCTTATTCTTCTGATGAGTTTCAGGCTTTCACTATCCCATGGCAGCTTAACAGATTGTTTGTCGCCCGCAAAGAAAATTTCTTCTTCATTTTTTGCAAGGCCAACCAAAGTCATTTTACCAGTTAGATCAAGTTCTCTAATGCTTTCAAGTGCTGCGCCTAGCTGCCCTTTTCCGCCATCAATAATTACAAGTTGTGGAAGTGGTTGTTCTTCTTCCTTCAGGCGCCTGTAACGCCTGTAAACAACTTCTTTCATCGTGGCAAAGTCGTTAATGCCTTCCACTGTTTTTACATTAAAATGCCTGTAGTCTTTTTTGCTGGGCACTCCATCTTTAAAACAAACCATGGCAGAGACAGGATAACTTCCCTGGAAGTTGGAGTTATCGAAGCATTCAATATGTACAGGTACTTCTGATAATTGTAAGGCATCCTGCAACTGGTATAATACCTTTTTCTTTTCCATATCACTGCGTCCTTCCAGTAAAAGAATCTTCTTTCTTCTCAGTTCATCTTTGAAATAATTCACGTTCTTTTGAGAGAGGTCAAGCAACTTCTTCTTGTCTCCGGCTTTCGGTACTGTAATGACAACATCATGGTCCGGATATTCAAGCTCAAACGGCACGACTATCTCAGATGCAAGGCTATTGAATGTTTCACGAAGATTACCAACTGCAAATTCCAGTACTTCATTTTCAGTTTCTTCAAGTTTGGTTTCAAGCTCAATAGTATGCGTTTGTACGATTGTTCCGTTTTGAACCATAAGATAATTTACATAAGCTGTGGCTTCTTCTTTCAATATAGAGAATACATCAAGGTTGGTAAGATGTTTACTTACGACAACTGATTTTGATTGATAATTTTCCAGGTAATCTATTTTCTTTTTTATTTGCTCTGCTTTCTCAAACTCTAGGTTCTGCGCAAGCTCACGCATTTGATTCATGAACTTGTCTATAACAGGTGACAAGTTGCCTTTTAATATTTGTCTTACTTGCTGCAAACCATCAGCATAATCTACTTCTGACTGTAAAGCTTCGCACGGTCCTTTGCAATTGCCAAGATGGTACTCGAGGCAAACCTTGAATTTCTTTTTCTGAATATTTTCCTGTGTAAGGTTAAGCTTGCATGTTCTTAGCGGGATAAATTGCTTAATAAAACTTATCAACTCACGTACTCTACCGGCAGAAGTAAATGGCCCAAGATATTCAGAGCCATCATTAATCTTATTGCGCGTTAAAAAGATGCGTGGAAAAGGTTCTTTCTTAATGATGATATACGGATACGACTTATCATCTTTAAGATTGATATTAAATCGCGGCTGAAATTGTTTGATGAGTGAATTCTCTAAAAGAAATGCATCCTGTTCACTGTCTACAATAGTGAACTCTATATGATGAATTCTTTGTACCAGTTCATGAGTTTTATAGCTGGTAAATGTTTTATTAAAATAAGAGCTTACGCGTTTTCTTAAATCTTTCGCCTTGCCTACATACAACAATGTGTTAGCGCCATCGTAGTATTTGTAAATACCAGGCTCATTGGGTATTTTATTTATTTTCTGTTGAAATTCTGTAACTGTCATGTTAATCTTCCTTATTCTTTCTTATTCCACACAATAGTATTCGTTTCAGTTAGTACAGGGTTTCCGGCTTTGTCAATGCTTCTGTTAATATAAAACTCTTCCCCGGTTTTCCATCCTGACTTTTCATTTATTACGCTATCATTATGAGAATAGGATGTTGTAATAAAAATGCGTTTTACTTTTTGTCCATCATTGCTCAGCAATACTACAATATTTTGTATGGGTAGAGATTTATCCCTGGTCAAATAGGTTAGTGTTATGCTGTTGGTGCTATTATCTTCGAAAACTGTTTCCTGGTAATTTTTTTTAAAGGCAGCTTCATTTGTGTTGATAGAAAGAAATTGTTTAGCCAATTCATTGAATGCTTGCTTGCTAATGCCCGCAGAATCCTTTTTGCCATTTTTTTCACTAAGCTTATAAATATAAAACGGGGTGCTGTCTACATCTTTTACTTCATTAAGAAAATACTCATGTACAGGATAATACACCGATGAGTCTTTGCTTTCTCCATCCGGTTGCTGTGAGGTATTAGTACTGCAGGAAAAAAAGATAATTGATAAGAATACGACTGCGATAAAAAACTTCATCATACAAAAATATTAATAAGTTTTTTTGAAAGGCTAACAGAAGGGCGTTGCATTTATGGGTTTAAAAAGCACCAGTGCGAAAGTTTAAAATACATCAGCAATTGAAGGTGTATTAATCATGAAACTTTGCAAACACAGGATTTTAATAGCTTATCAGCCATTACAGTAAAACGTCTTAGAAAAGAGATTATTATACTTGAGAGGAAGATAAGACATCGCGTTAAAGCAATATAATAAGCTTAATTGATTCTCCTGGTAAAACCAATTTTTATACCGTAGTCAAGAAGATGTTCTTTGATAGGATATTTACTGTTATAAGTGGGTAAATTTTGATAGCGGAATTGAGGACCTATCTGCCATCTGTAGTCGCCCGCCTGTATGCTTAAATAAGTTTCGAGGCTTGTATTCAGGTTCCATTTACGCATGATGGATGAACCATCTGCGTAGCTTTTTAAATCAGAACTTAAAAGGAAAGGTTCCTTATCAAAAATATAAGTAGGTTGCAGAGCAGCAGCAACATTCCAGGAAACATTTCCTGCATTTAATATTTTGTAGTCAAGCCCTACCGGAATTGATATTTCATAGTTTTTATTTCTCAATGTTACAGGGCTGCTTCCGCCTAGATTACCATAAGAACTTATTGTATTATAAGAATCACTGCCAAGGCCAATGGTTGTTGGCTCGTAGTTCCTGTTATATGCTTCAATATTGTATTGACGAATGTTAAACTGCAAACCTGTTTTAAGCGTAAATTTATCGCTTAGGCTATAACCTACACCAAATCCCAGTTCTATACCCATTGCTGGTTTCTGGCGAACAACCTGGTTGGCATCTGCAAAATTAATACTGCTGTTAGACGGGAAATAACTTGAGTTGATTCGTGCAGCTTTATCATCTACCAGTTTGCGGAAACTTGAAGATGGTGTGATATAAAACTGGAAGCTTAGGCGGTCGGAGTTAAATTTAGGCTTGTTCAATTTTATCTTTCCCGGGACCGGATAATCGCCTTTCAATAAACTATGGCCATCCGGAAGGTTCAATTGAATATCCTGTTTGTTGTCAAGTTTTGAAGCAGCGCTATTAAACACGCTAAAATCAACGGTTCTGTTGTTTTTTGGTGTAAGCAAATCCAAAGGAGCTGCATTTAAATTAGTTATACCAGCAATTTTATCTTTAGCGTCAGCTACTTTATTGCTTTGAACTGTAACCGCATTTAAATGAGCGTCATCAACAACCATCTTATTGGCTGCAACCTGTGGAGTTGAAAGAGTTGCAATTGAATTATTCAGCAACTTGGTTTTAACGGCTGCAATTGTTTTTTCTGTAAGCTTGTTGGTAGAAACACGATCTTCTATACTTTCTTCATAATTCTGTTCTGCCGGTTTTGAAGCTTGTGCGGGATTTGTCTTTGCCTTTGCGATTGTGTACTCTTCTATGGTTTTTAATTTGGTCTCAGGCTTTATGAGTAAGGTTCCTGCAACTAAAAGAGAGATGATTGTAATAGCTGTAAAAGTGAGTGCTGGCCAACGGCGATAACCATGTATTTCCTGCTGAATATTTCTCCAAATATGGTCAGATGGATATACCCTGTGCTGATTTACCTGTTTTTGCAGATAATGTTCAAAATCGTCGTTATATAGCGGATTCCTCATCAGTTAGTTTGGTTATCTGTTTTTAAGTGCAACACTCCAGGTAAGCTCTGTTTCCGGCTTCTCGAGGATTTTTTTCTTTATCAGTATCGCTTCTAACATTGCTTTTGCCCTTGTATATTGACTTCTGCTGGTACTTTCTTCAATCTCCAGCATATCTGCTATTTCTTTGTGACTGTAACCTTCTATAGCGTAAAGGTTTAAAACAGTTTTGTATCCAACGGGTAGTAATCTTATACATTCCACCACTTGTTTGGCCTGCATTAATGAAGGGATTGTTTCTTCTTTTACCTGTAAATATCCAGCGTGATCCAAATCAACGCTTTCATTAAATTTCTTATACTTTTTAAGGAAGTTAATACAGGTATGTACAATTATCCTTCTAATCCAGCCTTCAAAGGCTCCTTTATTCTGGAATGTGTTTATCTGGGTAAAGACTTTTATAAAACCTTCCTGTAACATATCTTCAGCGTCTTCACGATTTTGAGCGTACCTGTAGCAAACCGATAGCATTTTGGGACTATACCTGTTGTATAGTTCCCGCTGTGCTGAGGGGTCGTTGTGCAGGCAGCCGTAAATTAGCGCTTCTTCAGTCATTAAGGTTTTTTGAAGTACCCCTAAAAATAGACAATATTTTTTAAGTTCTGCTGCACTAAGCATTAAAGTTATTAAGATTGTAAATTTTTGCAACAATGTTTAAAAAATGAATTCGTCTCCTATATTTGCAACATTGTAACAAAAAACTTATGAAAAAACGTTTCGGATTTTTGATTGGCTCACTTGTTCTTGTGGTAAGCCTCATGGCCCAAAAACAGTTTGAAAAAGCCGGTGAACCAGGCTCAAAAATTTATACAGGGGAGAAAGCTACTTTAACAGGTAAAGTAACAGATGCGCAAACGGGAAAAGCTCTTCCTGCTGCAAGTATCATTATTCATGATGCAACCGCAGGAGCGATAGCTGATGACGAAGGAAACTTCAAAACCACTTCTGTAAAGCCGGGCAAATACCTGGTTGAAATTTCTTACCAGGGCTATGCGACAGTTCTTGAGCAGGTAAATATTACCGGTACTACAGAGAGAAATTTTTCCCTGAAACCCTCTGTTGTTGAGCAGGAAGCCGTTACAGTTACAGGCGTAGCATCTGCAACGAGAATTAAACAATCGCCACAACCTGTATCTATTGTAAAAAAACAAGACTTGCTTAGAACAACTTCTACCAATGCAATAGATGCGCTATCAAAAACAGTTCCCGGTATAACAGCTTTGTCTACGGGGCCTGCTATTTCAAAACCTTTTATCCGCGGTCTTGGCTATAACAGGGTAGTAACGGTTAATGATGGTGTAAGGCAGGAAGGCCAGCAATGGGGAGATGAGCACGGTATTGAGATAGATGATTACAGCATTCAGCGTATTGAGGTATTAAAAGGCCCTGCTTCATTAATGTATGGAAGCGATGCGATGGCGGGAGTGATTAATATTATAACACAGCAACCGGCACAGGAAGGAACTATTACGGGAGGCATTACAAGCGAATACCAAACCAATAATGCACTTCGTGGTTTTGCCGGAAATATAGGTGGAACCAAAAATGGTTTTAACTGGAACGCTTACGGAAGCTATAAAGGAGCGGAAGATTATAAAAATAAGTATGATGGATATGTCTTCAACTCAAAATTTTATAATAAGAATTTTGGGGGAATGCTTGGCTATGGTGGAAGCTGGGGATACAGCCGCCTGCTTGTAAGTAATTTTAATCAGCACATTGGTATGGTAGAAGGTGACAGAGATAGTGCAACAGGGGCTTTCGTAAAAGCACTGCCCGGAGGTGAAGAAGCTATTGCAACCAATGCCGATTTCAAAAGCCTTACTCCAGAGATACCCTTTCAGCATATCAGGCATTTTAAAGTAACAAGCGATAACAATTTTCATCTTGGAAAAAGTTCTCTTGATCTTACTGTTGGCTACCAGCACAATCAACGCCAGGAGTTTGGCAATCCGGATGATGTTAATACTCCTGACGCGTGGTTTGACTTGCAGACAGTGAATTATGCTGCACGTTTTCATTTACCTTACAGCGGCAACTGGAAAACGACCATCGGTGTTAACGGCATGTCTCAAACCAACAAGAATAAAGCAGATGAAGTGCTGATTCCAGATTATAGCTTATTTGACGTTGGTGGGTTTGTATACACTCAATATCACAAGGATAAACTAACCTTAAGTGGAGGTGCACGCTTTGATACGCGTCATGTGAATGGCAAATCTATGATAGTAGATGATGAGCCAAAGTTTAGCGCTTTCAGCCAGAATTTTTCAAACATATCAGGTAGCGCAGGTTTAAGTTATGAAGCATCGCAGGCGGTTACCTTAAAATTCAATCTTGCAAGAGGTTTTCGTGCACCAAACCTTGCAGAGCTGGCCAGCAACGGGGCACATGAAGGAACCAATCGGTATGAAATTGGAGACAACAATTTAAAGTCTGAGACAAGTCTGCAGGTAGATGGAGGTGTTGAACTTTCATTCGAACATGTATCATTTGAAGCCAGCTTATTCTACAACCACATCAAAGATTTCATCTTCTACGAAAAAATAAGAAACCATGCAGGACAGGATTCTATTTTGATAAGTCCTGAAGATGGCAGTGAGCTACAGGTATTTCGTTTTGCACAAAAGGATGCCAATTTATATGGTACCGAAGTAAGTATGGATATACATCCTCATCCACTTGACTGGTTGCATTTTAAGAATGCTTTTTCCTATACAAGAGCGCAGTTTACCGAAGCTATCGACGGAACTAAAAACATTCCGTTTGTGCCTGCTGCAAGACTATTCTCAGAACTGGCGGTGAATCTTTTTTCAAAAGGCAAAACGCTACGTAATCTCTATATAAGTGCAGAGAGCGATTACACATTTGCACAGAATCATCCTTTTACCGGCTACAATACCGAAACAGCAACAGGCAGCTACTGGCTCATTAACACAGGCATTGGTGCAGATATAGCAAGCAAAGGAAAAACATTGTTCAGTTTACATTTGGCTGCAAATAATATTGGAGATGTTGCTTACCAGAATCATTTAAGTCGTTTAAAATATACAGATGTAAACAATGTTACAGGCCGGCAGGGCGTATATAATATGGGGCGCAATTTCAGTTTTAAAATAAATGTGCCTTTAAATTTCAAGTCATAAATTAAGTTGGCATAAAAAGAAGAGAGCTGTTTCAACATAACGATACAGCTCTTTTCTTTTTACAGTGTGCTCATCAAAATAACGGGCTTGTGAATAGCCTTTTATCATCAATACTAATAGCAACATCTTATTAGTTGATGCGCCATCAGAAAAATATCGTTCGTTAGTATATTACTGCATGCGTATAAGTTTTACTGTGAAAAATTTCCCCATTTAGAAATTTTGTACGCTGTATGTTCTGAAACTGTAATTTTACCGCCCAACATTCGTCATTCGTGTATGCCTCAATACCCAAATAGACAGTTTTTAGATTTTGAACAGCCAATCAAGGATTTGTATGAGCAGATTGATCAAACGAAGAAGATGGCTGAAAAAAACCAGAAGATTGATTATTCCTCCAACATCAGGCAATTAGAAGACCTGATTGTTGAAAAGAGGAAAGAAATCACGACTAATCTTTCACCATGGCAACGTGTTCAGTTAAGCCGTCACCCTGACAGGCCTTATACATATAAGTATATAGAAAAGATGACTACCAATTTCCTGGAGCTTCATGGCGACAGGAATGTGCGTGACGACAAAGCAATGATGGGAGGTTTTGCACAACTGGATGGAGAAACTGTAATGATCATCGGCCAGCAAAAAGGTATTAATACTAAAATGCGCCAGCAACGCAACTTTGGTATGGCCAACCCGGAAGGTTATCGTAAAGCACTTCGCTTAATGAAACTTGCTGAAAAATTTAATAAACCCATCGTTACGCTGATAGATACTCCCGGCGCTTACCCGGGCCTTGAAGCTGAAGAAAGAGGGCAGGGGGAAGCAATTGCTCGTAATATTTATGAAATGATTCGCCTTAAAGTGCCGGTTATTTGTGTGATTATAGGTGAAGGTGCGAGTGGTGGCGCTTTGGGAATTGGTGTAGGCGACAGAGTGCTGATGATGGAGAATACATGGTACACTGTTATTTCTCCTGAAAGCTGCAGTTCAATTTTATGGCGTAGCTGGGACAAAAAAGAAATTGCTGCAGAACAATTAAGGCTTACAGCAAAAGATATGAAAGGATTTGGTCTCGTAGATGAAATTGTTCCTGAACCAATTGGCGGCGCACACTGGGACTATGCTGAGGCGGCAGCGATATTAAAACAGTATATCATAAAAACACTGAGTGAAATAAAGCCTTTTTCTCCGGAACAACGCTATAATCAGCGCATAAGAAAATTCAGCAAGATGGGTTTCTGGGATGAGGTGGATTAATGTGAAAATGTGATGATATGCTAACGTGTAAATGAAGAATTGAATAATTATTGACAACTTTAAAATACAACCGGTAACCAGTAATTTGCAACCGGTACAATATAACTACCAACTTTAAAACAGAATGTCTTTACAAACACAATTAAGGGGTACAGGTGTGGCGCTTATCACACCTTTTAAAGCAAATGGAGATGTTGACTATGATGCTTTGGGAAAAGTAATTGATCATGTTATTAATGGTAAAGTTGAATACATTGTTTCACTTGGTACAACAGGCGAAACTGCAACACTTGATAAGGCAGAGAAAAACAGCATTATTAAGTATACCTATCTGTGTGTTGATAATCGCGTTCCTGTGGTAGTTGGTATTGGTGGCAATAACACTAAAGAACTTATCGGTGAACTTCAAACATTTCCGTTAGATGCAGCAACTGCTGTGTTGAGCGTATCGCCTTACTATAGCAAGCCTTCTCAACAAGGTATTTATGAGCATTACAAAGTAATTGCAAAAGAATCTCCAAAGCCTGTATTGTTGTACAATGTTCCTGGCCGCACAGGCCGCAATATGGAGGCTTCTACTATTTTACGCCTGGCTCATGAAGTGGAAAATATTGCAGGCATTAAAGAAGCTGCTGGAGATATGGCGCAATGCATGAAAATATTGCGTGATAAACCCAAAGATTTTTTAGTGGTTAGTGGTGATGATGCGCTTGCATTTCCCCAGATTGCATGCGGTATGGAAGGTGTTATAAGTGTTGCTGCAAATGCTCTGCCGGAAGAGTTTAGTGAAATGATTCGTGAATGCCTTCGTGGTGACTTTGTCGAAGCTAAAATGATCAATGATAAACTGATCGAAGCGTACGAATTAATGTTTGCCGAAAACAATCCTGCAGGTGTAAAGGCGTTTATGAATCACCTTGGCTTACTGGGCAACAATCTTCGTTTGCCTGTAACACCGGTAAGTGAGGAGTTAAATAATAAAATAAAAGCGTACCTGCTTACGAAGTAGGTGTTAGGCATAGCCTTTATGATAATATTCCTGAGAAGTAGGCGAAAGCTTACTTCTCATTTTTTTAATACCTAATTAGCAGTTTAGTAATCCATTTTACTTCTCATTTTTATACTTTCTTTGCGGCTTATTTTTTTAACTTGCCGTATATGAAAAAATGTCTTCTTTTCCCTGCCTTTATTTTTTTGAATGTTTCCCTCTTTTCTCAATTTACACTGAGACTTATCGTTACCCAGGTTGGCGCCAAAAAGCTGGATGATATTTATGTATCCGGCAATTTTAATAACTGGGATCCACACGATTTTAATTATAAGTTGAAACCATTTGGTGGTACACGCAAAGCCATCGTATTAAAAAATATACAGGCAGGTAAGTATGAGTTTAAATTTACGCGTGGTACATGGGACAAAGTAGAGACAACTGCCAAGGGAGAAGACATCAGTAATCGCGTGGTTGAAGTAAATGCAGACACATCGCTTGATATTACAATACCAGGATGGAAAGATGATTATCCTGATAAGCCTAAACCCTTTACGGCAAGTGCCGAGGTTAAAATAATTGACACCGCTTTCTTAATACCGCAACTCAACAGAACAAGAAGAATATGGATTTATCTTCCTAAAAGTTATAGTGTTACCAAAGGCAAAATCTATCCTGTTCTTTATATGAATGATGGCCAGAATTTGTTCAACGAACAAACCGCAGCCTTTGGCGAATGGGGCGTTGATGAATGCCTTGATACACTTGAAACCAAATTGAAAAAAGAATGTATTGTTGTAGGTATTGATAATGGCGGCGATAAAAGAATGACAGAGTACAATCCTTATGATGACGCCAAATACGGTAAAGGTGAGGGCAACCAGTATGTTGACTTTCTCGCCCAGACACTTAAGCCATATATCGATCAACAATACCGTACCATTAAAGATCCTGCCCATACTTTTATTGCGGGCAGTAGTATGGGTGGATTGATAAGTCTTTACGCAGTAGTAAAATATCCAAACGTGTTTGGTTCTGCAGGCATCTTTTCACCAGCTTTCTGGTTAACACCTCAATTATACACTGATGTACAAAAAACAAACTGGAACAAGCAACTTCATTTCTTTTTTTATGCAGGAGGAAAGGAAAGCCAGTCAATGGTTAGTGATATGAAAAAGATGTACGACTTAATCGGCGCCAAAAGCAATTATGATTTACGTGAAGTTGTTTATCCTTTGGGCCAGCATAATGAAGCATCATGGAGGACTTATTTTCCTGCCTTCTATGAATGGTTGGTGAAATAGATAAATACATTTACGAATTAATGAAGCACTTACTTAAATGAATAACATGCATTCATCCTTATCCCTTAAAGGAAAAGTTTTCGTCTTAATCTTGTTTGTATTTACCTGTTTAGATGTGCATGCACAAGATTCTCTCTTTGCACGTAAAATAGTAGATACGCTTACCAGTGAATATTTCTGGGGACGCGGCTACACCAAAAACGGCATGCAAAAAGCCTCGGATTTTTTAAAGCAGGAATTTCAATCGTTTGGATTAAAGCCATTGGATGGAAAAGATTACCTGCAACCTTTTACTTATCCTGTCAATACTTTTCCTGGTAAGATGGAAGTAAGCATTAACAACACATTGCTTGAAGCTGGTAAAGATTATATTATTTCTGAAGACAGCAGGGGCGTTAAGATGGAAGGTGCATTGCTTCAGCAAGACAGTGCCCACTTCGTAAATCCTGATAAAAGGGTAGTTGTTATTTTACAAGATAAACTAACCTGGTCCGTAGCAGGAAAGGCTGAAGATTACACAGCTATTCTATTGGATAAAAAAAGATTTACTTCCATTCCTACTTCTATAAAAGTCAATATAGAAAACAAAGTGATAAACGCTTTTAATACTGCAAATGTTTGCGGCATTGTAAAGGGCACATCAAAACCAGATTCTATAATTTTCATCACTGCCCATTATGATCATCTTGGCGGTATGGGAGCTTCAACTTATTTCCCTGGTGCCAATGATAATGCGAGTGGTACAAGCCTGTTGTTAACCCTTGCAAAATATTTTGGTGAGCATCCTCAAAAATATTCTGTTGCTTTTATTTGTTTTGCCGGCGAAGAAGCGGGTTTGCTTGGCTCAAAATATTTTACGGAACATCCGCTGGTTAATTTAGCCAATATCAGGTTTCTTATTAATCTCGATTTATCAGGTACCGGTGATGAAGGTATTACAGTCGTTAATGCTACAGAATTTCCCAAAGAATTTGCTGCACTTCAAAATATTAATAAGGAACAACATCTGCTCGCTGCTGTAAATTCAAGAGGTAAAGCAGCCAATAGCGACCATTACTGGTTTACAGAGAAAGGCGTTCCCGCATTTTTTTGGTACACGCTTGGCGGCATAAAAGCTTATCATGATGTGTTTGATAAATCTGCGACACTACCACTTAATGAAATCAATGATCTGAGTACGTTGATTAAATCATTTGTGGGCTTTCTTGAAAATGAAAAATGAAAAGAGAAAAGTGAAAAATAGAACACTTGAGAAGTGAAAGGTGAAACGTGAGAAAGTAAAATGAAAAGAGAACAATGAGAGATGAAAAATGAAGTGAGCGGTCAATGATGAGTCAATGTTATTTAATTAAAATGCAAACTGGTTTTCTTAAAGCCTGAAAGGCTTTAATTTCAATAGCTCCGGTTGTAAACCGGGGGTTCATAATTTGTAAATAGCATATAACCCTGCGAGGGTTAAGCAGTCTATTTTAATTTCAAGTCATTCGGGATTGTACCCTGCGCCATCTTTTTTATTCACGGGTTACACTCGTGGCTATTGAGTGGTCAATGGCTGGTGGTGAGTGGTAAATAGATAGCGGCGAGTAGGGTAATTGACCAATTAAACACATTTTTCGGTAGCCGGTAATTTATTTACAGTGGAAATTACTTTTGCTTATCTCCTGCATTGAAATAAGTATTTACTTTAGATACTTCATATACTCCTGCAGGCTTATGAAATTAACAACACCATCCTTGGCAATTATCATTTGCCTTTTATCAACTTACCATGCTATTGCACAACCTGCCGAAAACATCAAAGGATACAAGCTTGTATGGGCAGATGAGTTTAATAGAGATGGCGCTCCCGATACAGCCAATTGGCAATATGAAAAAGGGTTCGTTCGTAATAAGGAATTGCAATGGTACCAGGCAGATAATGCATTTTGTAAAGATGGATATCTTATTATCGAAGCAAGAAAAGAAACTAAACCCAATCCCAATTATGTTGCAGGCAGTACGGACTGGCGAAAGGCTCCTAAAGAGATTGCTTATACTTCCTCAAGCATAAACACATCCGGTAAGCATAGCTGGCAATATGGACGGTTTATCATGCGTGGCCGCATTAATATCGGCAGCGGCTTGTGGCCCGCCTGGTGGACATTAGGCATAAAAGGCCAATGGCCCGCAAATGGTGAGATTGATATTATGGAATATTATCGTAATAAGCTGCTTGCCAATATTGCCTGTGGAGATTCTGTTCCTTATAAAGCATTTTGGTATAGCAAAACAAAGCCTGTTGATTCACTTGGCGGCAATCGCTGGGCATCTGAATTTCATAAATGGCGGATGGATTGGGATGAAAAAGAAATTGCGTTATACGTAGATGATATTTTAATGAACAGAGTACCGTTGGCTGATCTTGTCAATAAGGATGGTTCAGGAATAAACCCTTTTAAGCAACCTCACTACTTGTTGTTTGATCTTGCGCTTGGCGGAATGAATGGCGGCGATGTGACCAACACAACATTTCCAAATCGCTTTGAGGTTGATTATGTAAGAGTGTATGAGAAAATTCAGGGCCAGTAGTTGCCGGTTGCTGGTTACAGGTTGCTGGTCTGTTTAAGTGTAAGTTCTTTCTAGGAGCTCACGCAAAGACGCAGAAACGCAAAGGTTTTTAGTGTGGGCATTCTTCTTTGCGGCTTCGCGGCTTTGGGTGAAATAAAACACTTTGGTTAAAGCCATTTATCGGTTTATTTCTTAACCCAAGGCTTAAGCCTTGGGTTAGTGAAAGCTATGCCAGGACTGGCTTTAGCCAAAGCAGTGGCAAATGTTATATGTGGCGGTCAAGAAAAAACACCAGGTCAATCAGGCAAATTCTTTAAGCCCTGGTTCAGGCATGCTGCCATACGTGCAAAAGATGAAGTGATTGCGACGCAACGAAGATGCTATGAAAAGATTAGCCGGTATCAAAACATTCCCAGAGAGATTGGCTTACCGGAAAAAAACTTTATTACACTGCTTTAACTATGCAGTTAAGCTGTTATTAGCAGTTTTATTAATCCACCAGGACAGTTATTTGCTGCTGTTACGCGAACCTCAATATAACCCGATATGATAAAACACAACAACATCTTACTGATTGCATGCCTGTTCATCTGCTTTATTGCCTGCCATACTTCAGATGCGCCGGATACATTGCCGGAACGAAAACCTGTTACCGACTTTAACCCATCTCCTGCATTGATGTCGCCTGAAGAAAGCATGAAGACTATGCGCCTGCCGGCAGGTTATCACCTGGAACGGGTAGCCAGCGAGCCGGATATACAGGAACCTGTGGCTGTTGTCTGGGATGGTAACGGCAGAATGTATGTTGCAGAAATGCGTAGCTATATGCAGGATCTTGAAGGTACAGGGGAGCATTTCCCCATTTGCCGCATCAGCAGGTTTGAAGATACCAACGGCGATGGCAGGATGGATAAACACACTGTTTTTATTGACAGCCTTGTGTTACCCAGGATGCTGCTGCCATTAGATGACAGGCTGGTAGTGAATGAAACATATTCATTTAACCTGTATAGTTATAACGACACCAACGGCGACGGCAGGGCGGATGAAAAGAAACTGGTATATCATAATGATACGGCAGACAATGCCAACCTTGAGCACCAGAAGAGCGGCTTAATCTGGAACATAGACAATTATATTTATGTTACCTACAATCCTGTAAGGTATCGTTACGACAATGGCATGCTGAGAGCGGATTCCATGTCTGAGGGGCCTGGTGGCCAGTGGGGTTTGGCGAATGATGATTATGGCCGCCTGTTTTATTCTTCTGCCGGTGGTGAAGTGCCTGCGCTTAATTTCCAGGAAAACCCTGTATACGGTCAGCTTGATTTACCCGACCAGCGGGAAAATGATTTTGACGCTGTATGGCCCATCATCGCAACACCGGATGTGCAGGGTGGTAAAGAACGTCTTAGGGAAGACAGCACGCTGAATCACTTTACAGCATCCTGCGGGCAAAGTATTTTTCGCGGCGACAGGCTGCCCGCGAACATGAAGGGCGATTTGTTTATCTGTGAACCTGTAGGCAGGCTTATCCGTCGTGCCAAAGTAAGCAACAGGAATGGTGAAGTATACCTGAACAACGCTTACAATAAAGCAGAGTTCCTCGCATCTTCAGACATGAACTTCAGGCCGGTGAATACAGTCACAGGACCGGATGGTTGTCTTTATATTGTAGACATGTATCATGGCATTATCCAGGAAAGCAACTGGACAAAGGCTGATAGTTACATTCGTCCGCAAATAGCAAAACGTGGATTGGATAAACATATTGGCAGGGGACGCATTTACAGGCTGGTGCATGATGGCTATAAGCCTGGCCCACAGCCTAAGTTACTGGATGCTTCTTCTGAAGACCTGGTAAATACATTGTCGCACCCCAATGGCTGGTGGCGTGAGACCGCGCAAAAACTGCTGGTCATTCGTGGCGATAAATCAGTAGTACCTCAATTGAAAGACCTTGCGCTTGGTAAAACAACCTTCCGGCAGAAGCTGGCCTTCTGGAAAAGTAAGCCTGGCGCAGTTACACGCATTCATGCGTTATGGACGATTGACGGGCTTCACGCCATGAACAAAGAACTATTGATGCAGGCTTTTAAAGACGAATCGCCTGAAGTCAGGGCTGCCGCGATAAGAATCAGTGAAAATTATTTGCAACAGCAGGATGCAGACATGTTTTCTGCAATAGAACTTTTTAAAACAGATACCAGCGGTACGGTAAAAATCCAGTTGGCGCTTTCATTAAGATATATCCGCTTGCCACAAGCCAAAGCCCTTTTACAGGAGTTAATGAAAAAGAATGCCAGCAATAAGCTTATGCAAGCTGTTGCTGCAAAGAGCCAGGAAGAAACAGATGAAGCAATGATACAATTAAAAGAATCGATAGTCGCACTGCCTGAAAGAGATCGTCGGTTGATTATTCATGGTGCCACCAATTTTAAACAGCTTTGCGCTACCTGTCATGGCCCGGATGGGAAAGGTCTTCCTTCTATGGTGGCGCCACCGCTGGCAGGTTCGGCAAGGGCCAATGGTGATAAGAATACCGTGATAAGAATTTTGCTGAATGGATTGCAGGGGCCGATAGATGGCAAGAAATATCCTGATGTTATGCCTGCTCAAAATGCAAACTCAGATCAATACATCGCTTCTGTATTGAGTTATATCAGGAACAGCCTCGGTAATCATGCTGATGTTGTTTATCCGGATGATGTTAAAAAAATCAGGGCTGAAATCAAAGATCGTAAAAACGCATGGACACTGGATGAGTTGAGCAGGGTGAATAAACACTAGCGTAAGAAAAAGAAAGAGTGAAAAATAAAACACGTGAGAAGTGAGACGGGAGACGTGAGGTTTGGCTTTTCATGTATTGCATCAAGTTAATCGTGAGAAGTAAAACGGTAAACGTGAGGTTTGGCTTTTCACCTCTCACGTCTGACGTTTGGCGTTTCACGTCTCTGGTTTCACCTCTCACGTCTGACGTTTCACGTCTCCGGTCTCACCTTTCACGTTCCTTTTGTTCGGTTAATTTTTAAAACATTCATTTTAATGCTTCAGTTAACTGCGGGTTAATAGCCAGTTAACCTTCTTGCCGCTTTTTTTGCGCAGGTATTCAAAAACAATTAAACAAGGTATTTATCATATCTCAAGGCTCATTGGCAAAATGGGTTAACCAGGATGTGATACTAAAACTGCTTGCTCATGAAAAAGAAGTTCATCAATCTTATTGGCTTGTCATGCTTGATTTATTGTACAGTTTCGTTATGCTCTTTACAATGCATGGCTGGTGATACGCTATCCCGAACGCAGCCTGTTGATTATACAACCTACATAGACCCAACGATTGGCAATGTGGGCTGGTTGCTGGAGCCCACACGCCCAACGGTACAGCTTCCCAACCAAATGATTCGGTTTACACCTATGCGTAAAGATTATATGGATGATCGGATTGCTGGTTTTCCACTTACCATCGTTTCTCACAGGATGGGGCAGGCGTTTTCAGTTAAGCCATTTGCCAAAACAGTGTCTGAAGAATCATGGCGCGTGCCTATGCCTTACGATCATGATCTTGAAATAAATCGCCCATGGTATTACTCCACTTTCTTAATTGATGACGGCATAACGGTCGAGTTTACGCCTGGTGCGAAAACAGGCTTTTTCCGCTTTAGCTTCCCCGTCAATGCTGAAAAATCTTTATTGTTCAGGTCAGTTAATGAAGGCGATGCTGAATGGCATTTTAGCAATAATGGGGAAGTAACCGGCTTGGAAACCTACCACGGCGATATAAAAATCTATCTCTACGGACAGTTAAGTAAGCCTGGCACGGTAGCGGTTGTTGAAGATGGCCAGTTAAAAAATGCCAGCGACATTAAAGGCAATAATGCAAAAGCGTCTGTTCGGTTTACGGGAGAAAGCAATGTTGTTGAATTCAGGTATGCTATCAGTTTTGTGGGCCCGGAGCAGGCAAAAAAAAATTATGCAGAGCTGGCTGGTAAGTCATTTGAAGATGTAAAAGCAAATGCCAAAAAAGTATGGCAACGAACCATTTCACAGGTAAAGGTAGAGGGCGGCACAGAAGCGCAGAAACGTTCTTTTTACACAGCACTATATCGTTGCTATGAAAGAATGGTAAATATTTCTGAAGATGGTAATTATTACAGCGGATATAACAACAAAATAAACCGCGATAGCCGACCTTTTTATGTGGATGACTGGTCCTGGGATACATACCTGGCACTTCATCCTTTACGCATGATTTTAAATCCGTCTCTTGAAGAAGACATGCTTAACTCTTATGTTCACATGTATGAGCAGAGCGGCTGGATGCCCACGTTCCCGTTACTTTTTGGCGATAATCCCTGCATGAATGGGTTTCATTCCTCTGTAATTTTTTTGGATGCTTACCGCAAAGGATTAAAAAGATTTGATATTAATACAGCTTATGATGGAATGAAGAAAAATGCAGTATCTGCCACATTGCTTCCGTGGCGCAATGGCGATAAAACAATACTGGATGACTTTTACCATGCACAAGGTTATTTCCCCGCACTTCCATCTGGCGAAAAAGATACTGTTCTGCAGGTACACCCTTTTGAAAAAAGACAGGCTGTTGCTGTAACGCTTGGAGCAAGCTATGACGACTGGGCGCTTGGTCAACTGGCTGGCGACCTGGGCAAAAATGATGACAGGGCTTTATTTGAAAAACGTGCACTCAATTACAAAAACCTGTGGAACAGTGATCGCCAGTTTTTTTTACCGAAGGATGATAAAGGCAACTGGATTAACATCGATCCCAGGTTTGATGGCGGCCCTGGCGGGCGTGAATTTTATGATGAAAACAATGGCTGGACCTACCTTTGGCAGGTACAACATGATATTCCGGGATTGATTAACCTGATGGGTGGAAAAGAAAAATTTGAGGCAAGGCTTGATCAATTATTTCGTGAGGATCTTGGCCGTTCACGACAGGACTTCTGGTATAAATTTCCTGATGCAACAGGGCTGGTTGGCCAGCATTCTATGGGTAATGAGCCTTCTTTTCACATTCCTTATCTCTACAATTTCACGAATGCTCCCTGGAAAACCCAGCAGCATGTGCGCTTCTTGCTGGACACCTGGTTTAAGGACAATATTTTCGGCATTCCGGGAGATGAGGATGGCGGAGGGATGTCCGCGTTTGTGGTATTTACTTCCATGGGCTTTTACCCGCTAACACCGGGAAAACCTGCGTACACAATAGGCAGTCCTGTTTTCAGTAAAATAAGCATTTCATTGCCGGGCAATAAAACATTCACCCTTCTTGCGCACGGCTGCTCAACGGTAAACAAGTACATTCAAAAAGCTACGCTTAACGGCAAACCACTTAATAAGCCCTGGTTTACACATGAAGCCTTAATGAAAGGCGGCACACTTGAATTGTTTATGGGACCAAAACCGAATAAACAATGGGGCGTTGGTGAGTAGTGAGTGGAAAATGGCAAGTGGTCACATTCTTTAACTCCAAAAAGTGTAAAGTTTTTTTAGAACGGGTCAGCGGACGATAGTTGGATGCACAGGGACGATAATTTGCCATTGACGGATGTCCATTCTACGTACCGGGACGATGATTTACCATACAGGAATGATGATTTTCTATAGGCGGACGGTCATTCGACGCCGATGGACGACGGTTCGACGCGCCGGGAAGACTATTCAGCGCAGAAGGAAGGCTTTTTTCAATAAGCAAATATGTATTTCCCTGCTTCCTGTCATTATCCGCATACCGCAACTGCCTAACGAAATATTATGTTTCCTTATCCGCAGGCAGAAAAGCATCCTTCCTGGATGAAAACCCATCTTTTCTTAATGGTTAATCCACTTCCCCTGTTCACAATTATTCTTTTTGCTATGGTTTTCCTGCAACTAACCGTTCAGTTATCCCTTAATTAATCCCTTATTAATCCTGGGGATATTTCTTTGCAGTATATAAGCCTTAGAAAAGGCGTTCCAACGGCAGTTTTTAACAAGCATCAGAACCTTTATGTCTATAAAGGTTTTTAAATTTTAAAATCAATCATGAAAAACATTATTCCTCTTATTTTCCTTTTGTCTGTGCTGCAGTTACACGCACACCCCAGGCACGCGCCTGCCTCTTTGTTTATGAGCTATCACGGACTGGTAATGGCGGGCTACCAGGGATGGTTTAATGCGCCGGGCGACAGCGCCGGAAGAGGGTGGAACCACTATGTATCGCACGGTGAGTTTGCACCGGGCAATTGTAAAATAGACCTTTGGCCAGATGTGAGCGAATATCCACACACTTACGAAACCAGTTTTAAATCCGCAGACGGTAAACCGGCTTTTTTGTATAGTTCCCACGATTCATCTTCCGTTAATCTTCACTTTAAATGGATGAGAGAGTATGGTATTGATGGCGTCTTTATGCAACGGTTTGTAGCCGATATTAAAAGGCCGCTGGGATTAAAACATAATAACACTGTTTTG
>Ga0105237_10003180_pt1 | contig 19703 bp, 15 predicted proteins | sample KBSC24metaG_FD_81520 | JGI IMG/M metagenome (GOLD analysis project Ga0105237, IMG submission 81520) | Corn rhizosphere microbial communities from Kellogg Biological Station, Michigan, USA - KBS C2-4 metaG | ecosystem: Host-associated > Plants > Roots > Rhizosphere > Soil | place: Michigan, USA... | reverse complement strand
GGGCCCCAGGTACAAGAAATGTGGGTATTAATGCAGGAAAAAATAAATGGATACTTTTCCTTGATGATGACATAAAACCACAAGAAGATCTTTTATCGGTTTATAGTACTGCAATTGAAAAACATCCTGATGCAATCGGGTTTGCCGGCGTAACTATTTTTCCTGAACCATTTAACGCAGTGACAAAAGCTGTGCAGATTAATGGCACTATCTCAAGCTTTACAGATGCGCAACACAAAACTTCTCTCACCTGGTCACCTACGGCAAACGTGATGCTTAACAGGCATAAGATTGATAAAAATCTGTTTGACGCCAACCTGGTAAATGCAGAAGATATAGACTTCTTAACGCGCAACAGTTTATTGTTTAAAGAAAAATATATTTCATTACCTGAAGCTGTTGTTTTTCATCCATGGTGGAATAATGGAAAACCGCAAACAGCAAGAATGCTTAGCTATGGAAAAGGAGCAAGCCAGATAGCAAGAAAAAATCCTGTTAAGCAATACACCTTTCGCGATTTTACCAACACACTTGAAACAATATTGCTTCTGCTGATTTTGTCCCCGTTATTTTATTTTACAGGATATGGAAAAATTGCATTCATACTACTGGGCGTCTTGTTATTATCTGAGTTTTTAACCAACTGGATAAAAGCAATACTTACAGGTAAAACATGGTCATTACCGGTTGCCTTTAATATGCTTTGGGCCAAAAATTGTTATGAGTTTGGATACCTGTATTCTTCTTTAAAAGATGGCTATATTAATGGCTTCGCTCAAAGAATAGACATGGGTTTTAATAAGCCACATCCATCACCCTTTAGAACCAACCGTTGGAAAATAATAAAGATGATATTGTTAGTTGTATTGGTTTTGATAGCTGTTGTTATATCCTTTTGAACAATAGCGGATGCCCTGGTTTAATGTGGTTTTATAAATGGTGTAATTGAAACTTTCACGTTGGCGATCGACAAAGGTGTGATGAAGGTGATAACATACTGCAATCATCTTTATTTTCTTTTGCAATATGCCGGCATTAATAAAACGGGCAGCAAGTTCAATATCCTCATGTCCCCAGCCTTTAATTTCATTATTATAGCCGTTTACTTTTACAAAATCTTCTCTCCAGAAAGCGCAATTGCATCCGCTGACATATTGGAACGATGACTTTTTTTAATAAGCAGATTTGCAAACAGTGGAATACGCATTGCGTTAATCCTGTTTTTTATGCCACGTGAAAATGCAGATGCACCGCCAAATCTTCCCATAATAAGTTCATGCTGGCTCCTGTTTTCCATAACCATCACCCTGCTACCTCTTATGTAAAAACCTTTTTCGGCGGCACTTATATGGTCGGCTATAAAATGCTTATGAAGTACTATGTCTCCATCAACCTGGATAATATAATCGCAGGTTGTGCCTGCAATTGCCTGGTTAAGAATAATCGTTTTTCTAAAACCATCATCTTTGTGCCAAAAATGCTTAAGCGGAACTGTAAAGCGGTTTCTAAAAGAGTCAATAAGATTTTTAGTTGATTTTGAAGAGCCATCATCAGCAATAATAATCTCATCTGGAAGTACTGTTTGTTCAGACACACTTTCTAATACAAGTCTTAATGCTTCTGGCCAGTTGTAGGTTGCAATTACAAGTGCCACTGTCATGTTTTTCATCATTTAGTCTATGTATTTATTTATACCTGATTTACAGAACGAATATTTTTTTGAAATCGTTTGTTCAAGTAACCGCTCATTTTCCTTAAGGTTAGATTTTGAGTTTTCTTTATGATATATATGAAACGCAATTCCGCCTAATTTCAGGAACCGTTTTTCTTTACCAGCATTCAATAATCTGGCCACAAATTCTTTGTCTTCCGGCCCCCATCCTGTAAAATCTTCATTATAGCCATTTACTTCAATGGCATCCTGTTTCCAGAAAGCCATATTACAACCGTGAATTTCAAATCGTTCAGCACCTTTATTCTTATAGGTGGTAGCAAAAAAAGGCCATAACAGCGGCAACCGTATGGCACTAAAAAAATTACTTATTCCTTTACTGAATAAGTTAATATTTATTTTTTGATGTTGAAGCATTTCCTTCGAAATGTCTTCATTAATATATATCCTGCTGGCTCTTACAAAAGAGTTCTTTTTGGCGAAGTGAAAATGGTCTGCAATAAAATAAGGATGCAAAAGTATATCTCCATCAACCTGTATAATATATTCTCCTTTAGCCGCAGCAATGGCCTTATTACGTATATGCGCCAGCCGAAAGCCTTTATCCTCATGCCATACATGCCTGATGGGTACAGGAGAATGAAACTGGAATTTTTTGACGAGTTGTTTTGTCTCACTGCCGGAGCCATCATCAGCAATAATGATTTCATCCGGCAGCATTTTTTGGGCCAACGCACTTTTTAAACAAACGGCAAGTGCCTGCGGCCAGTTATATGTTGAAATAATAAGTGATGACGAGGGATACATGCTTAATATTTTCGCAACTAAATAGAACTAAACGTTTGCATATCGATCAGCTTTTTATAGAGCCCGTTCTGCAGTATTAATTCCTGGTGTGTACCTTTCTCAACAACCCTGCCATTTTCAAGCACGATAATGATATCTGCATTTTGAATAGTACTTAACCTGTGTGCAATAATTAATGAAGTCCGGTTCTTCATAAGATTGGTAAGCGCTTCCTGTACCATTTTTTCAGATTCAGTATCCAACGCACTTGTTGCCTCATCCAATAACATAATAGGAGGGTTGCTTAGTACCGCCCTGGCGATACAGATACGCTGTTTTTGTCCACCCGATAGTTTAATGCCTTTATCGCCTATATTGGTTTGATATCCATTTTTCGTTGCCAGGATGAATTCATGTGCATTGGCAATTTTTGCTGCTGCTTCCACTTCTGCTGCTGTTGCTTCGGGTCTTGCAAAAGCGATGTTATTAAAAATGCTATCGTTGAAAAGAATAGACTCCTGGTTTACGATGCCCATTAACGTTCGCATCGACTCAGCTTTGACAGATTGTATATCTTTTCCATCAATATAAATATGGCCAGAAGTAGGTTGTAGAAACTTAGGAATTAAGTCCATTAGAGTTGACTTTCCGCCACCGGAGGGGCCCACCAATGCGACTGTTTTTCCCTTGGGGATGCTAAAACTAACATCATTCAATACATTTTTTTCGTGGTATGCAAAGTTTACATTTTCAAAGCTGATAGAATCATTGAACGATTTTATGTCCGTTGCGTCGGGAGCATCAGTGATTAATGGTTTTTGGTCGATTAAATCTAATACACGTTCCCCTGCTGCAATGCCTGAATGTATATTGCTGAATGCCTGCGATATTGCTTTTGCGGGCCGCATAATTTGTGAGAACAATGCTATGTATGCAATGAAGTTTGCGCCTGTTAATTCACTTTTTCCTGACAGAACCAGGGACCCGCCATACAGAACAATAAACACAACCATTATTACTCCCAAAAACTCAGAGACGGGAGATGCTAATTGCTGGCGCCTTGACATTGTACGTATGATTTTGGAATAACGTTGATTTTCTGCATCAAACCTGTTGGTTATAAATTTTACTGCGTTAAATGCTTTAATAATCCTCATGCCATTAAGTGCTTCATCAAGATAGCTTATCATCCTGCCATAAGATTCATGGGAAGCTGTTGCCTGCTCCTTCAACCGTTTAACTATCCTGGAAATAAGAAAGCCAGATATGGGTATCACTACCATTGACATAAGCGTAAGCTTATATGAAATAATGAACAGCCACACCAGGTAAATAAGCAATGTAACAGGCTCTTTAAATACAACCTGTAAAGTACCTGTTACTGAGAATTGTACTACCTGCACATCAGAAGCTATTTTTGAAATGATATCACCTTTTCTTTCATTATTAAAATAGCCAAGGTGAAGGTTCATTACATTATTGAATACAGTTTTGCGGAGGTTTAGTAATGTGTATATGCGAAGGCTTTCCATTGTCTTCTCAGAAAAATATCTGAACAGGTTAGTGAGCAATACAGAAACTACAATACAAACGCAAACAAATTCCAGTGTGTATTGTGCGCTGTAATGATTCTTTAACCATATAGCATAATAATTAAATGTCTTGAAGATGTCAAAATAGCTCTCTGGCTTTGGGGGCAGAGATTGAGCCTCTTTAATAAAGAGCACGTTCAATAAGGGTGCCAACAAAGCCAGGTTCAATGTACTGAACACTACTGATAACAAAGTAAACAGTATATATGGAAACGCATGCCTTCCTATAGGTCTCGCAAAAGACAACAGTCTGAAATATGTCTTCATGGTTATTATAAAGCCCGCAAAAGTAGCGATAAGCACCCAAAGATATTTTTCAAAAGGGTTAATGAAAGGCCAATAAATGCGAGAACATTATTTTGTTTCGTCGCTTTAGAATTGATTTTGAAGGTGAATTTTACCCTCTTGAACATTAAGCCTTCTGAAAAGAACACTTTGTATTGCTGTTGTTAATAGTTACAAAGAGTACGTAAATAATAGAACTGTTGTTAGCTGCATATGCTTATTTTCCATGAATATTCATAAGAATGTTTGCATTTACGTGCACCTGGTGATTGTTTGTTTTTAAAGAGAAGCAATCAGCATTAATATCTACAACTACATCAAAATTCAACTCTACTTTATCTGTCGCCGAGGGCACCTGGTGGTTACTCCATGTAGCAGGATCACTCCAGTTGCCGGATTTAACATTGGTAACTGGAATGTTGGAGCATATTGTAGTTACACTGCCACCGGAAGTAATGGGTACATTCATATTGCTGAAACTGCCACGCGAAGTTGAAGCGAAATCAAGCGTATAAGATACCGGGCCTTCGCCTTCGTCATAAGTAGCATCAACAGTGTTGCTGCAGGATACAAAATCACTTTCAAATTTTATAATTCCTAAATCAATAGATGAATTGTTCGGGTTAATAAAATTGCCGCCAAGTACATAATCACCATTAGTATTTTTAATCATCTGCGGACGGGTTAATGTTAATTCAGGTCCTGCACCGGAAGGTACCCGCTTTGATTGTTGTACGTTGCCATTTCCATCCACTATAAGCAGATAAGTATCATAAAACACCGAATTGAAAGAATTGGTGAGCCCCATGATTACATAGTTGTCATTTTCATAAGGAATAAAACTATAAGCTGTTTCAGTACCTTGCTTGCCATACGTTTTGTTCCATACAATATTTCCGTCTTTGTCAAGTTTTATAAGCGTAAAATCGCTGCTGCCGCTGCCGGACGTAGAAGTGGAACCAGCAAGTAAAAATCCACTATCCGATGTTTCAATAACACCGGCACCCGTGTCTGCATCGGTATCTTTTCCAAAAAATTTACACCATGCCAAATTTCCGCTGGCATCCGTTTTCATTACAAAAATGTCATTCTGATTGTCTGATGTAGTGGCGATACCCGTTATAATAAATCCACCTTCAGTAAGTTCTTTTACAGAGGAGGGCAATAGCTGTTTCCCGCCCGCAGTAAGTACTTTGTTCCATGCAATGTTGCCGGTACTTGCTAAGTTAAGAATGTAAACACCCGCATCTGTTGACAACGTTGCTGATGAAGCGCCTACAATAATATTGGAGCCATCTTTGGTAAGAAGCCCGCAACTGAATGCGAATGCTGAAAAGGTACCTTCCATATTTTTTTGCCACAAGACACTACCCGCGTTATTGAATTTGGCAATACTTGCTTTGGGAAATATAAACTGGTTGAGTTTATTCAAATCATAAGCACCCACGGCTAAGAAGTTGCCATCACTTGTTGGTATTAGTCCATTCCATGCCTGGCAGTTACTCTCAAATCGTCGCGTCCATACAGTATCGCCAGATGTGTTAAGCTTTACAAGAAAGCCTTTGGCATTGGCATAAGTATCATCTGTCTGAAGTGTGCTGCCACCTGCAAGTAAATAACCACCATCATTTGTTTGCATAATATCCCTGCAATAATTAGCATTAAGCTGTTTGCTGGCTATCAATTTAAAAAAGGATTGACTGTAACTGATACAGGTAATAAATAGCAGTGTTGATAGTACGCATATTTTTTTCAGATTACAGGGCTGATTGGCTGCGGTAAGCGGGCTCATTAATGTGTTAGTTATTGGTGCGATTAAAAATAAGTATTTTAATACTTAGTGGAATAATAAAATAGTGTTATCAAATATTTTTTTTGAAGAATTTATTCATTTGATTTACAGAAAAATAATAGTCAAAATCACAAATATTTTTTTGAAGAGAAGGATAAAAGTTATCTGTGATAAAAACTTAAAGCAATTAATTTAATACTTTAGTGCGGCTGATAGCATTAAGACGATTGATTCATCAATCAGTACCAAAATAACAAACTAATGAAGAAACCATCACTGAAGGATATCGCTGAAAGGGCTGGCGTATCTGTTTCCACTGTTTCTTTCGTAATCAACAATAAGGCGCGGGCAATGCGCATAAGCGAAGACAAGATAAAAAAAGTAAAAGAAATTGTTGAAAAATATGGGTTTAAGCCTAACCAGATTGCACAAAGCCTTCGCACCGGCTCTACAAAAACAATTGGACTAATTGTTGAAGATATCGCCAACCAGTTTTTCAGCAACCTGGCAAAAGTAATTGAGGTGGAAGCCAAGAAACATCATTACAGGGTTATTTATTCAAGTACAGACAATTATCCGCAAAGAGCAAGTGAGCTTATAAAATTGATGAGTGATACACATGTAGATGGTTTTATTATTACCCCTACAGAAGGGCTTGAAAAAGATATTGCAGACTTAGTAGAAATGAATACGCCCGTAATACTGGTTGACAGGTTTTATCCTGATGAAAAGTTTAGCTATGTGGCAATGGATAATTATCATGCGGCATACCAGGCAACAGAAGCATTGATTAAAAAGGGCTACAAAAATATTGGCCTGGTTACAAATGAAATGCACCTCGTACAGATGGAGCAAAGGTTAGATGGTTACAAAAGCGCTTTAAAAGATAACAGAATTAAGGTGACGGGTAAATTAATAAATGCAATAAAATTTCATAGCTCACATGATAAGGCATTGCAGTCTATGATGGAATTTATTAAGGGGCAAAAAAAGATGGATGCAATTCTATTCCTGACCAATTATCTCGGTATAACAGGCCTGGAAGCTATCCGGAATTTAGGTCTGAATATCCCTTCGGATATAGCAGTGATAAGTATTGATGATAATGATTTATTCAGGTTGAATAGCCCATCCATCAGTGTAATAAAACAGCCCGTTGAAAGAATGGGATCTGAGGCCGTAAGGCTGCTGATTGAATCAATCAAAAGCAAAAAGGTGTTATTGAATAAACGCGTTATTGAAAAGGGCGAACTGATTTTAAGAAATTCAGTTGCGGTCAAAGAAGTATTGCCATCCAGGAGTAAATAAAATTATAGCCAACCGAGTTCAAGCTTGGCCTCTTCACTCATCATCTCTTTATTCCACGGCGGATCGAAGGTTAGATGAACATGAACATCTGTAACGCCTTCGATGGCTTTTACTTTTGATTCGGCTTCAAAAATAATATCACCTGCAACAGGGCAGGCGGGTGCCGTAAGGGTCATCGTTACATTTACCTTACCATCATCAATCTTAACATCATACACCAAACCCAGTTCCCATACATTTACAGGAATCTCGGGGTCATACACGGTCTTTAAAGCCTCTTCTATTTTATCGCGAAGTGTAAGTTCCATTATGTCTGTGTTTTTACCTGGTAAGCGACTGCGTACATTTTCATTTGTTTAAGCATAGACAACAAACCGTTGGAGCGGGTAGGGGAGAGATGGCTGCGCAAACCAATCCTGTCTATAAAGTAAATGTCTGCATCTGCAATCTCTTTGGGTGTGTGGCCACTTAACACGTTTATCATCATACTTACTAAACCTTTTGTTATCATCGCATCACTATCTGCTGTAAAATTAACAAGGCCATCCTTGTATTCTGCCTGCAGCCAAACCCTGGACTGGCAACCCTTAATCAGGTTTTCATCCCGTTTATATTGCTCATCAATCTTTGGCAAATCCTTTCCCAGCTGAATGATGTATTCGTACTTGTCATCCCAGTCGCCAAAAAATTCAAAGTCTTCTATAATCCTATCCTGTTCTTCGTTAATTGTCATGCTAATAGTTTAACTGCTTTTTCAACACCCGCAACCAGCTTATCAACTTCTTCTTTGGTGTTGTAAAAAGAGAATGATGCACGAACTGTGCCGGGTATATTGAAAATTTCCATTAATGGTTGTGTACAATGGTGTCCCGTTCTTACCGCAATGCCCTGCTTGTCTAATATTTCGCCCATATCAAACGGGTGAATATCATTTACTAAAAATGAAACAGCACCCGCTCTTTGCTTTGCATTGCCAATAAAGCGCAAGCCGTCAATTGTTGATAACCGTTCAACGGTATAATGAATCAATTCTTCTTCTGCCTGCTGTATATTCTCAACGCCGTAAGAAGTGATATAATCAACGGCTGCACCAAGACCTATTGCACCTGACATATCCGGTGTGCCTGCTTCAAACTTAAACGGTAATTCGTTGTAAGTTGTTTTGGCGAATGTTACGTTCTTAATCATGTCACCACCACCTTCAAACGGTGGCATAAAGTTCAATAATTTTTCTTTGCCATATAATGCACCAATACCTGTAGGGCCATACATTTTATGACCTGAAAAGGCGATGAAATCAACATCCAGTTCCTGCACATCCAGCGGCATGTGTTGTATTGCCTGTGCTGCATCCAGTAGTACCGGGATATTATAAGAATGTGCTGTTTGTATAATATCTCTTACAGGATTAACAGTGCCTAAGGTATTCGATACATAAGTAACCGCAACAAGCTTTACTCTTTCATTAATCAATTGCTCAAACTCATCCATCAGCAATTCGCCATTGGCATCAATGGGAATTACCTTAAGCGTTGCGCCTTTCTCTTCACAAACCAATTGCCACGGCACAATATTGGAGTGATGTTCCATTGCGGAGATTAAAATTTCATCTCCTTCCTTCAACACTGTTCTTGCATAAGAATACGCCACCAGGTTAATGGCATTCGTAGTGCCTTTGGTAAAGATTACCTCATGCGAATGTTTTGCATTGATATAGGTAGCTATTTTTCTGCGGGCAACTTCATAGGCTTCGGTGGCTTGTTGACTAAGCAAATGCACACCACGATGCACATTGGCATTATAGGTTTTATAATAATTCTCTAATGCATCCAGCACCTGTTGTGGCTTTTGTGTGGTAGCTGCATTGTCAAGGTACACAAGTGGCTTACCGTAAACACTGGTTTCCAGTAGCGGAAATTCCTGTCTTACGGCGAGAATATCTATCGGTTTTGATAATGTGCTTGCTAATGCTGTCATAACTATCGTCCTCTTTTTTAACGGAGCCAGAGACTCCGGGCATAATATTCCGAAGTCAGGAGACTTCGGAGAGCTGAGCCGCGAAGTATATCAATTTCGCTGCAGCTTTCACAAAGCAATGTAGAATTTGTTGAAGAGAATGTCTTTCGAATAAAGAAATAAAGCTTCATGTTAACGTCGCTGTTCGTGGCGTCTTCGCCGTGAAACTTTATTTTATCGTTTCTGGCGATTGCTCTTCAAAGCCTTCGGTACTCGAAACTTTAAGCAAAAAAGTCATCGCCGGAGGCAATAGAATAGACCTGCGAAGCGAAGACGCTTCGCAGAGCGTACTTCGCAAAAAGTCGCCATAGTAACGGAACGATGAAGTGATTGCGACGCAAGAGGCGATGCCATGAAAAACTATCGCCGGTATCTTAAGAAAGATTTGGTTACCAACAGTGGCCTTTCATGGCATTGTTCCTTGTGTCACTCACTTGTACATTTTGCTATTATGGCGACTTTTAGGCTCAAGTGCAGCTTGCACTAATATATCAAACAACTATTAATTCATTCCTTCACTAATCAGTTTTTCCACATGCTTTTGCAGTGCAGGAATTTTTATTTTATTCGTTACATCAAAGGCAAATGCATTTACCAAAAGCTTACGTGCTTTTTCTTCACCAATGCCTCTTGTTTTTAAATAGAATAAAGCGTCGTTATTAAAGTTACCGGTAGTTGAGCCGTGGCTACACTTAACATCATCCGCAAAAATTTCCAACTGTGGCTTGCTGTCAATGACAGCTTTATCGCTTAACAGCAGGTTGTTGTTCTGCTGAAAGGCATTGGTTTTCTGCGCCGCCTGGTGTACATATATTTTACCATTGAACACCGCTTTGGCATTCCCGGTCAATACACCTTTGTACAACTGATTGCTCATGCAATTAGGCTGGCGATGGTCAACAAGAGAATGGTTATCTATTAGCTGCCCGTTACCACCAAGATACAAGCCATATAAATGCGTTTCTGTATTGGAACCTTTTAAGGCAATGTGGAGGTTATTGCGAACAAATGCTGCACCGGGTAACGTATATACATAGCTGTTGAAAAGGCTGTTCGCATCCTGCACGGTTTGTGTAAAGTTTACAAAACGGCCTGCTGCAGGAGCCAGTTGTAAATTATAATGGCTTAGTTGTGCATTATCTTTTACATAATACTCAGAAACCGTATTTACGAAAAGCGGCGTGCCGTCGTTCATGGTTACAGTTTCTATAATCTCTGCTTTGCTGTTTTGGTTGGCAACAATTAACACACGTGGTTGTATAAAACCAGCCTGTTGATGGTAGTACTGATGAATGATATGTATCGGTTTATCAACAACCGCATTTTTATCAATCTCAATTAAAATACCGTCTTCGAAGAAGGCTGTATTTAATGCAGCAAAAGGCTGCTCATTTAATAAGATGTGCCTTCCAAAATAGGAGTGAAGCTCACTATTACTTAAAGCTTTTGTAAGCGGTAATATTTTAATGCCTGCAATATTGGGCGCTGTATGCAGCCTTCCGTTTTGAAGAATGATTTTATGTGCATCAAGTGAAGGTATTACCGGTAGCGTTGTTTCTTTAAATGCAGTTATGTCAACCGGCACCTGGTAATCTTCCTTTAAGAAGGGAAGGATGTTGGTAAAGCGCCAGTCTTCTTTCTTAATGTCTGGGAATCCTTGTCTTTGAAAAGCTTCAAACGCAGATGAACGTACGCTTTCAAGCCATTCATTATTGCGTTTTCTGTTCTGCTGTAAAGACTGGAATTCATTGTATAATAATTCTGTGCTAATCATGTTATTCCTCCTTATACAGCTTCGCTGTTTACTGTTTCTTTTAACCAGTCGTAACCTTTTTCTTCCAGTTCAAGCGCCAGTTCTTTGGTGCCTGATTTTACAATTCTTCCTTCGTACAATACATGCACAAAATCTGGTACGATGTAATCCAGTAAACGCTGATAGTGTGTAATAAGAATGAAGGCGTTTTTATCTGAACGAAGTTTGTTTACGCCATTAGCGACAATTCTTAATGCGTCAATATCAAGACCTGAATCAGTTTCATCCAGAATGGAAAGCTTGGGCTCCAGCATAGCTAGCTGAAAGATTTCGTTACGCTTCTTTTCACCACCGGAGAAACCTTCGTTTAAAGAACGGTTGACCAGCTTTGCATCAAATTCCACCAGTTTTTGCTTTTCTTTTGTAAGACGCAAAAATTCCTTTGCATCAAGTGCTGGCTCGCCTTTGTAAGCCCTTATTTCATTAAGTGCTGTTCTTAAAAAATTGATGTTGGATACACCAGGTATTTCAATAGGGTATTGAAACGCCAGGAACACGCCTTCTCTTGCACGGTCCTCAGGTGAAAGATCAAGCAGGTTTTTGCCGTCAAAGGTTACTTCACCACCGGTAACGGTATACTGTTCACGACCCGCAAGTACAGAAGCCAGCGAGCTTTTGCCCGAACCGTTGGGTCCCATAATGGCGTGAATTTCACCGGGGTTTACCTGTAAATTGATGCCTTTTAAAATTTCCTTATCCTCAATCTGTGCTTTTAAATCCTGGATGTTTAACAACATATTTTTTGTTTTAATCAACCGGTCTCTTGCCGGCACTTTATATGCCCCACAGGGCAAGCTTTTTGTTAATTATTATATGCTAAATACTTTGATTCTGGATTCTTTCTTCTAACTTCTCTAACTATCCCACACTACCTTCCAATGAAATAGACAGCAACTTCTGTGCTTCCACCGCAAATTCCATCGGTAACTGGTTTAATACTTCTTTTGCATAGCCATTTACAATCAGGGCCACCGCCTTTTCAGTATCAATGCCGCGTTGGTTGAGATAGAAAATCTGGTCTTCACCAATCTTTGAAGTAGTAGCTTCGTGTTCCAGCGTTGCCGTATTGTTTCTTGATTCAATGTAAGGGAAGGTATGCGCACCGCACTGATCACCGATGAGCAGTGAGTCACATTGTGTAAAATTTCTTGCAAAGTCTGCTTTCGCACCTACCTGTACAAGGCCGCGATAACTGTTATTACCCTGGCCGGCGGAGATACCTTTAGAGATAATCCTGCTCTTGGTATGCTTGCCTATGTGATGCATTTTAGTACCTGTATCAGCAATTTGTTTATTACGTGTAACAGCTACTGAATAAAATTCACCACTGCTGTAATCGCCCTGCAGAATAACACTGGGATATTTCCAGGTAATAGCCGAACCGGTTTCCACCTGTGTCCATGATATTTTGGAATGGGCGCCCTTACAAATGCCGCGCTTGGTTACAAAGTTGTAAATACCACCTTTGCCATCTTTATCACCAGGGAACCAGTTTTGCACGGTGCTGTATTTTATTTCGGCATTTTCCAGCGCTATTAATTCCACTACTGCAGCGTGTAACTGGTTTTCATCACGACGTGGAGCCGTACAACCTTCAAGGTAACTTACATAACTGCCTTCATCGGCAATAATTAAAGTGCGTTCAAACTGGCCGGTATTTTCAGCGTTGATTCTAAAGTAAGTGCTCAACTCCATCGGGCAACGAACGCCTTTTGGAATGTACACGAAAGACCCATCAGAAAAAACGGCTGAATTTAACGCTGCATAAATATTGTCGGAATGTGGAACTACAGAGCCCAGGTATTTCTGTACCAATTCAGGATGTTCTCTCACTGCTTCGCTGATGGAGCAGAAAATAATACCCAGATCGTTAAGCGTCTTTTTATAAGTGGTAGCAATAGAAACGCTATCAAAAACCGCGTCTACTGCCACGCCTGCAAGCATTTTTTGTTCAGTAAGAGGTATGCCCAGTTTTTCAAAAGTGGCCAGCAATTCCGGGTCCACTTCATCAAGACTATTGTATTTTTTCTTTGATTTTGGTGCGGCGTAATAAGAGATGTTCTGAAAATCAACCTTTGGTAACTCAAAATTCTGCCAGTGTGGTTCCGGATGTTTTAAAAAGGAGTTGTATCCTTTCAGGCGCCATTCCAGTAACCACTGCGGTTCTTCCTTTTTTTCGGATATGTAGCGCACCGTATCTTCATCCAGTCCCTTCGGAATAATATCCATTTCAATATTGGTGGCAAACCCGAACTCATACTCTTTATCCTGGAACTCGTCCAGTATCGTATTGCTGTCTTTCATCGTTGATTCCTCAATTAATGTGCGAAATTACTGTAGAAATGGCAGAATACCGCATGAATATAAAACTATCATATTGATAAATTTTATGATGTTATAAAAAGCAATGATTGGAAAAATAAAATAAGGCCACTGTAAAAACAGCGGCCCAACCAAAACTAAATGCTTATGAGAAAATGTTTATTTTAAAATCTAAAAAGATTTGTTGAAAAACCTCGATTGCTTGTTCTAAATCTTAACGAAATATTGTACTACAAAGATGGCAAGCAAAAGGGATGAAAACAATGTGATTTAATTAATTAATGTTGTGATTTATCACATTCTTGAGGTTATGTAATGCTTATTCAAGAGTTTAATTGTCTTCCAGTTTTGAAATAGGGTCAAATATGCCCGGTACCTTTTCCCTGATGTTGATAGAATCCATTTTTTGTGAAATATTCATAGTTGAATCCTGTATAACAGCATTGTACCAGTAGGTAGTGATAGAGCCGGTATTTTGAAAACGTGTGAAATCCATATCAAGTACTAATCGTCTATGCGCGTTTTCCCTGAAAAAAATTTCTTTTTTAACCTGTTCCGGTACGGAATAGTTGCATGCTGTGGTCAGCACCACTAATAATAATATTAAATGGGGGTGTTTCAAATGCTTGCATTTCTGTTCTTTCGCAATAAAAATTATATAGAACTTTTATCTGAAAGAGTTAAGCACCAATGCTTTATACAACCTGAAATTATTACGGCAGAACGAAAAATATTTCCCGTTACGTAAACTTTGCTAACTATGCTTTTGGTAAATTTTTTTCAGGGCCGGATTGATCAAAAGCGCCCTGCGGAAATAGTGTATTGAGCCGGTATTTACTTCGGTTGCATGAAACATTTGTGATATTGGATTTTAAATACAATACAAGTATAAGTAAAAAAACAACCAAATGAATACAGGCTTGTCTTTTATACAGCTTTTTAAGGTGAAATGACAATATTTTAATTCGGTAGTTTTCTAATTTTTAGTAATATTATTTCCCGGAAATACCAGTCCTGCCGGAGATTCTATCATTGCTAAATCCATTGAAATGCCTACACAATTTATTCAGTACTTTAACATGGAGTACAGCGTGATTCCAATACCGCATTCTGTACAATTATTAAAGCCAGCCATTTTTAGACATGGCGATGAATGGTGTGCCTCTTCCATTACCGGTGATAAAAACAATATTATCGTGTATGCCCCAACACCTGAACTTGCCATGATCGCCTTTGAAAAAAAGTATTCCGCCATGAGACTGGAAGCAGTTGCTGAATAATCTTTAAACCGGTATAGTTAAGAGCTTGCTTATCTCCGTTTATATAATTGTCCTGACTGATTCTTGTCAGGCGTAACTACTTAGGCCCAAATAAATCTTACTAAAGGCTTATTTATTAAATTTTGCTTTTCCTGTGTTTTTTCTTTCTCAGTCGATCAGCTTTGGAATATGATGGCAGCAACCATGAAAAAATCCATAAGCCGATTACACATAATATTATAATCAAAGTTTTGTAGGGCATAAAATGATTCACGGGCAGGTTTTGGTTCACTGATAACGATTATTAACAGGTTTAGCGGGATATCAATTAGGAAGTTTTAATCAGGAAGATATCGGGTTATACTAGCAGCGGGTACTGCAATATATACACAATTTTGAAATTTAGTACTATAATTATTAACCGTCTAATAATTAAGAACAATGGCTAAAGATTAATGTTTTAGCGGGTTTCAGGAGCTTACTTGTATTTTCGTAACCTGCAGTATTTGTAGAATAATTTTATTTCAGTATAAGCCTGATAATCAATTTCTGATTGCCTAAATTGATTTCATGATATTTATGAAATGGCTCGCATTCTTAATTAAAAGTCTTTAAAACGTTGGCTTTTTTACCCCAGTGATAACCATGCGTCCAATAAGAAATTTTCATGGACAGGTAACCAATGCCAGCTCCTACCAGCACGTCACTAATGTAATGCCTGTTATTCGCAATACGTAAAATGCCCACGGATGTTGCAATGCCATACGCCGCATAAGGCATCCATTTAAAACGATATTTATATTCTTCACTTAAAAAGGTTGCGGCAGCAAAAGCCTGGGCAGTATGACCTGATGGAAAGGCATCATATCCAACTCCGTCGGGTCTTAGCTGGTGAACAGAATGTTTTATTAATGTAACAGTACCAAGCATAAGCAGTTCTCCCTTCATCATTATTGCTGTTCGGTTGGCAAAGTCTGTGCGGGATTTAATACCCACAGCGTCAAGTCCATACGCAATTGCCAACGGCGAGTATTGCAGATAATTATCAATATGCGTTCTAAAATGTGGCAGGTGTTCATTTCTTTCTTCTGCCACCTGTTTTTTAAACGATCCGGAAGAGTTACTATTCGTCAAAAGTCCTGCAAGGATTAATCCCGAAGGGAAGTACAACTGTTTTGCGCTAAAACGCAACGGTTTGTATAAAAAAGAACTGTCAATGTTTTGTGCGGAAATAGTAAAAGGTAATGTAGAAAACAGGAATAAGGGGAGTATAAGCCATTTCATGCGGGAGTAAACGTAGAATGATGGGCTTTAGTCTGTAAATTTTATTTATAACCCGTTCAGAAGCGTGTTTTATTGAATACTTAACAATTATCTCAAGAGACTTTCTACCTGGTTTTATCCTAACTGCTGTTTGTTTTAATCTCAATTTTTCCCGATTATATAAATGGATTTCCCGATTTGAACAATGATATAAAATGCGTGTGCTCAATTTTGCAGCCGAAGAAACCTAACGTAATTGACATCTTATACACGGATCAAGTAAAAAATTAAAGAAAAGAAACTACAAATGATGAAATTGGCTGCAACCCCAGGATTTACAAACAAGGTTACATTACTCGCAATTGCTCTCTTTGTCACTACTACTATAAATGTCTTAGCACAGTCGACGTCTGTTAAAGAAATAAAAGAAAACCGGGCAGATGCTGAAAATGCAGCACCTAAAGGTATAGTGAAAGGAAAAGTTACCACATCTGATAACAAACCTGCAGAAGGAGTTAGCATTGTTGTAAAAGGTACCACAAAAGGTACATTGACCGACGAAAATGGTTTTTACGAAATCAGGAATCTTGTGGCCGGGAGCTATACATTGTTGATTAGCTATGCTGGACTGGAAACAAAAGAATCACAAGTACAGATACAGGCTGGCCAGGCGGCTTCAGCCGATATAAGCCTTAAGGAAACGGCCAACGCGCTGGACGAAGTTGTGATAGAAGGAAAGAGAAGTCAAAACCTTCAAACAGTAAATGTTGGAAAAATACCTGTTTCTCCTTTTGATCTTCCGCAAAGTGTGGCAATAGTTGGCCAGGGTACAATCAGGGATCAACAGGCACAACGCTTAAGTGATATTATTAAAAACGTAAATGGCGTTTATCTTTCAACCACAAGAGGCAGTGTGCAGGAAAGCTTCTCTGCACGTGGTTATGCTTTTTCAAGCACAAATATGTTTAAGAATGGTTCAAGGGTAAATAGTGGTGTTATGCCGGAAGTAAGTTCTCTTGAGAGGGTAGAGGTACTTAAAGGAAGTGCAGCTATTTTATATGGCAATGTTGCTCCCGGTGGTATATTAAATATGGTTACCAAACAACCTAAGTTTAACTGGGGCGGAGAAGTTTCTATGCGTGCCGGCAGTTATAATCTCTATAAACCTGCTTTTGATGTATATGGCCCGCTTTCATCTAAAATTGCATTTCGTATAAACGGAACTTATGAAGATGCCAAAAGTTACCGTGACGTTGTAAAATCTAAGAGATATTATATCAACCCATCTTTACTTGTTAAACTCAGCAACAAGACAGAATTGTTAATCCAGGGTGATTATCTCAACCATAATTTCACACCAGACTTTGGTATTGGATCACTTGATAATACCAAAATCCCTGATGTAAAACGTTCCGCATTTTTTGGTACGCCATGGCAATACAATAAAGCGCAGCAAACAACGGCTACAGCTTCTTTAAAACATAAGATAAGCAATAACTGGAATATCAATTTCACTACATCCTTTCAGCAATATAAAAGAGACTATTATTCAACTGAAAGAATACAGGCAGATTCAACCGGTAAATGGGTAAGACCTCTTAATAAAATATTGTCTGATGAAAAATACTTTATTGGCCAGCTAGATATCACTGGTAAATTCAGTACAGGCTCTATTGAGCATACGTTACTCACCGGTATTGATGCAGACAGGTATTATACTACCAGTTACACGTTCAATAATCCTACCACGTACGATACAATTAATATTCTTGACCCATCAAAATATACCGCACGTACAGATATACCTGCAGCATCTAAATTGACGAGAGCACAGACTCCCATCAATCGTTTCGGTGCTTATGTGCAGGATTTAATCAGCATTACGCCTAAGATTAAATTTCTGGCTGGTGTGCGTTGGTCAATACAGGACGCCCCTGCAGTAACAACTACTTACTATAAGAACGACAGCACAGCAAAAGGAACTACAAAGACTGATAAGGCATTTTCTCCCAGGTTTGGATTGGTTTATAAGCTGCGCCCCGCAACTTCTGCTTTCATAAGTTATGCCAATTCATTTACGGTTAACAGCGGAACAGATATCTACTATAAAGCACTTGATCCTTCCATCATAGATCAATATGAGATTGGCATTAAAAATGATTTTTTTAAAGGATTGCTTTCTGTAAATGTTACAGCTTACCGCATTATAAATCATAACCTGGCACAGACGGCACAGTTTGATGCGAACGGAAATGTAAACAATAATACCAACCTTAAAGAACTTGTTGGAGAAACTACAAGTGACGGGGTAGAGGTTGACTTCTCTGCGCATCCTGTTAAAGGAATTGATTTAATTGCAGGTTACAGCTATAACAATATGCGTTATACCAAAACGCCTGATGCAAAGGGAAATTATGTAGAAGGTGAAAGGCTGGTAAATACACCTGCACACACGGCCAATGGAAGTGCTTTTTATACGTTTACTCAAGGCAAACTTAGAGGCTTTAAGATTGGTGCTACCGTAGTTTACATTGGCGACCGTTTCGGTGGCTGGAACAATCAAAAACAGCAAACACAAAATTATTCAAGGTTAATACCCGTAAGCGGTTTTACAACAGTTGATATTTCTGCAGGCTACACGTACAAAAAAGTTTCTTTACTTGCAAAAGTGAGCAACCTTACCAATACGTTTAACTATTATGTGCATGAGAACTACAGTATCAATCCAATTCCGCCAACACAGTTTATAACAACCTTGTCATATAAATTTTAATGAACAGTAAATAATAGAATTTATAAAATAAATAATGCACAGGCTACTGGTTATAACCGGTAGCTCTGTATTTAAAGCAATCGCTTAAATGAAGAAGAAAAACAGCTTCCGGAAAATTATCAATATCATACATCTTTGGGTTGGCATACCTAGTGCACTTATACTTTTTATTGTTTGTTTAAGCGGCACCACTTATGTTTTTCAAAAAGAGATTACCCGCTGGGTTGATAGCGATAAGTTTAAGCTTAATCCTCCACGGAATGCAAAACCGATGCCTGTAGCAAGCCTTGTTGCGGTATTGGAAAAAGAGAAGAAAGGATGGAAGGTTACCGGGTTACAGATTCCGGAAAGCAACAGGGAAGCATGGATGTTTTCAATGTCGCCGAAGGGGGGAAAAGAGAAAAAACAAATGCAGCAATCTGCCGTTGTTTCTTCAAGAGAAGGTAGAGAAAATAAAACACATGATGAAGGCGATAAAGCAAAGAATTCATCGAAAGAAAAAAATGCAAAACAGCCCGTAAAGAATTTTCTTGTAAACCCATATACTGGAACAATACAGGGCGATGCTGAAACAACCACTTCAAGATTTTTTAATACTGTAATGCAACTGCACCGGTGGTTGTTAATGGATCATGAAATTGGCGCAGTAATTACAGGCACGGCCGCATTGCTTTTTGTGTTACTTGAAATAACCGGGCTCATGTTATGGTTGCCTGCCAAATTAAAGAGCTGGAAAAGATGGAAAGCATGGAAACCCGGCTTTACCGTCAAACTCAAAGCAGGCTGGAAGCGCATTAATCATGACCTTCATAAAGCTTTGGG
>Ga0105237_10003179_pt1 | contig 19707 bp, 15 predicted proteins | sample KBSC24metaG_FD_81520 | JGI IMG/M metagenome (GOLD analysis project Ga0105237, IMG submission 81520) | Corn rhizosphere microbial communities from Kellogg Biological Station, Michigan, USA - KBS C2-4 metaG | ecosystem: Host-associated > Plants > Roots > Rhizosphere > Soil | place: Michigan, USA... | reverse complement strand
GGGGGGGGGCGGGGGTGGGGCGGTACACATCGTGGCGGCGCGCCCGGATCGTACCGACATAGTCCGCACCCTCGTCCATGACCGCCACGATCTTGACGATCTCCTCCGGAGGATTCTGCAGGTCGGCATCGAGAGTGACGACGTAATCGCCACGCGACTGCGCGAAGCCCGCCAGAATCGCCATGTGCTGGCCTGCGTTGCGGGCGAGCACGATCACCCGCGTCACATCCGGCCGACGCTGAAATTGTTCGCGGAGCAAAGCGACCGAGCGATCGCTGCTGCCGTCATCCACAAAAATGACTTCGTAGCGCCGGCCGAGCTTGTCGAGCGCCGGATAGAGCCTCTCATAGAGCTGCGCAAGCCCGGCCTCCTCGTTGTAGACCGGAATGATGATCGAGACAGTCGCAGGCATGGCTACCGCGCTCCCCGTACAATGCCATTCACGGTGGTCACCACCTGGTCAACATCCGCGAGCTCCATCGCCGTGAACAGCGGCAGCGTCACCGTCTGCCGCCCTATGCGCTCGGCATTGGGGAACTGCCCTTCGCGATAGCCCATCGCCCGGTAGGTGGTGAACAGGTGAATGGCCGGATAATGAATGCCCACCGCGATATTCTGCTCCTTCATGGCCTGCATGAATTGCGGCCGCGTCATCCGCATCTTGTCCAGCGGCAGCAGTGGCGTGAAAACGTGCCAGCTATGGCCGTCATCGCCGCGCTCAGGCAGCCGCACCGGCGGATCATCTTTCCACAGCTCGTAATAACGCGCCACGAGCAGGCGCCGCTTGGCGTTGAACTCCTCCAGGCGCCGCAATTGGCCAAGCCCGACCGCGGCAGCGACGTCCGACAGATTTGACTTGCCACCCGCGATCAATGTGTCGAAGCCGTCCAGCCCGGACTTCACCTGTCCGTGCCACCGCTCGAGCTCGATCGCCTTCAACTCATCGCTGGAGCCGCCCGAGATCGCGCCGCCCTCGATAGTGGTCATGTTCTTGTTGGGATGAAAGCTGAAGCAGACCAGGTCGCCAAAGCTGCCGATGCGCCGCCCACGATATGAGGAGCCGATAGCATGCGCGGCATCCTCGATGACACGCAGCTTGTGCCGGGTGGCGATGTCATAAAGGCGGTCCATGTCGACCGGCAGGCCGCCGAAGTGGACCGGCATGATGGCGCGCGTGCGCGGCGTGATCGCGGCCTCGACCTGATCCAGGTCGATGTTGCGTGTATCGAGCCCCACGTCCACAAATATCGGGCGGGCACCGACGCGAACAATCACGTTGGCGGTGGCAACGAAGCTCATCGCGGGTGTAATGACCTCATCGCCGGCTCCGATGCCACAGGCACGCAGCGCCATTTCCATCCCCGCCGTGGCGGAAGTCTGGGTACGCACGGGGCGGCCACCTAGATAGCTCGACAGCGCCGCTTCCAACTCGGCCACTTTCGGCCCCGTGGCGAGCCATCCTGAGCGCAGCACCGCCACGACCGATTGGATCGTCTCCTCATCGATCGTTGGACGGGTAAAAGGCAGCATCTTCGTCATTACTTCCCCACCTCTCAGGAGCGCGCCACCAGAACCACGCCGACGATGATCACGCCGACACCCAGGATTCTCTGCGCATTGGGCACTTCGCCAAACAACCACCAGGCGAGTCCGATGTTCAACACGTAGCCAAGCGACAGCAGTGGATAAGCCTGACTCACCGGGACCCGCGACAATCCCACGATCCAGACCATCACGCTCAATCCGTAAGCGCTCAGGGCATACCAGAGCGACGGGACGCTCAACAGTTGGGTGGCACGGGTCAGGACGCCGGCGTCCGTCGCAACCAGCGGACCGGTCACCTTGGTGGCAGCCTTCAGCCATAATTGGGCGAAGGCATTCAACAACACACCCGTCACCAACACACCAAAGTCCGCGAGCCTCATGACCGACTCACCGCCACTGTATAGTTGTCCGCCGCGATGACCTTCCCGGGCAGTCCCTGCTGGCGATACGCGGCCCACAGCTTCGGCCCAAAGAAGGCCACCGCATCCGCGCTCGCCTGCCAGCGGGCCACGAACTCGGCGCGGGTCGCCTGGTTCTTGCCCGGCTCCGCGGCCATCCCGAAGCTCAATTCGCCATCGAACTCGACCACGGTCAGCGTACGCTCCAGATAGGGGGAGATCGTCTCACGATATTGTCCCACGCTGTACAGGACCGTCTGCGGATGGACATAGGGCTTTACCGCCGTCACGAGATCACGGGCTGAGCGTGCCGGTGGAACTGCTCCGAGCCCCGTCATGAAACACTGCCAGCCGAGCATCCCCGCTGCGGCAGTAACCCATGCGGGAGCGGCCGAATCCGGCGATCCTCGCCAAGCGAACACTACCGCGGCCACCACCGTAATGATTGCCGCGCCGGCCCACAGGACACCCAGATGTGGCACGAAGCTGTTATGAATCGCGGAATAGATGGGCAAGGCCAGGGCCACTACCGACACCAGGATCGCGGTCCGAAGCGCCGTCCGCCTGACGAAGCTCGCCCGATCGGCCACGTACACACCCAACAGGGCGGCCATAGGGGGAAACATCGGTTGCACATAGGGGGCCAGTTTCGAGCCCGACGCAGAGAAGAACAGCAAGGTGGAAACCGCGAAAACAAGAAGAAAGCGCAGTGGCTTGAAATGCGGTGTTGGACCTTCCTGCCGCCATCCCCGGACAGAGGCGCCAGCGAGCGCGACACCCCACGGCAGAACACCCAGCAGCAACAGGGGGAGAAAGAACCACCAGGGCTCGGCTCGCTGGTGCACGTTGGTCAGAAAGCGCGCGAAATGCTCGTGAATGAAAAAGAACTGCGGGAAGTCGGGGTTGCGGATCGAGACGGCTATGAACCACGGCGCGCAGACGAGCAGGAAAAGTGGCAGACCCCACGCGATATGCAGACGTCTCCAGGGCCGAATATCTCGCTCGAGCACTGAATAGGCGCCGAGACTCACAACCGCAAGGACCCCGACGACGATGCCTTTACTGAGTACTGCCAGGGCGGCAGCCAGCCACGCGATCAGCATCCAACGTTTTTCGTCCCGGGTCCCCGGCGCTGCGCTTTGCGCCCACGTGAAGGCGAACACGGCGCCCGTGAGCCAGAAGGAGAACCCGGCATCCAATAGATTCAAATGACCGATGATGCCGAAATAGGGGCTCACTCCGAGAGCTACCACAGCCCCCAGCCCCGCCCGGATGCCGTACAGTCTTCGCGTCCATTCGAACACCATCGGCAGACAGGCGAATGCCAGCGCCACGGTCCATAGCCGGGCAGTCCATTCGCTCACCCCAAAGGCCGAGTACGCCACGGCGGTCGCCCAATACTGCAGTGGCGGCTTCTCGAAATACTTCAGCCCATCCAGATGTGGCGTCAGCCAGTCGCCACTCGCCACCATCTCGCGCGGAATCTCGGCATAACGACCTTCGTCCGGATCGAACATCGGGCGTACCTGCAGAGTCGCAAACCAAGCGAGGGCAAGCGCAAGCCATACCCACCAGCCGAGGCCGCGAGCGCGTGTCCGCCCCGCTTCTGTCAGCATGCGTGTGCCAGCCAGGCTCCGCCGGTCAGGCTCTGGAGAGAGCGGCGGCCCGGGCGCCGAAGGTGTCCTTTTGCACGTAGTACTCGATCGTGCGCCGGATCGCAGTGTCCATGTCGGTTTTCGGCTCCCATCCCAGATCGCGCTTCGCCGCCTCGATGGCCGGCACACGCACCTGGATGTCCTGGTAGTACTTGCCGTAGTACTCGCCCGCAGTAACGTCGGTGATCTGAGTGGCCTTGGCGTTCTCACGCAGGATCGGAAACTCCTGCGCGATGCGGATGGTGCGCTCGGCCAGGTCGCGGATGGTGATGCAGTTGGCAGGGTTGCCGATGTTGAAGATGCGTCTGGTCGCCCGGCCATCCTTGTTCTCGAGGATGGTGAGCAGCGCCTCGATGGCATCATCGATGAAGGTGAACGAGCGTTTCTGGCTACCGCCGTCGACGAGCTTGATCGGGCGGCGGTACAGCACGTTGGAGAGAAACTGGGTGAACACCCGGGAGCTGCCTTCTTTCGGCTCCTCGACGTCATCGAGGTTGGGGCCGATGAAGTTGAAAGGCCGGAACAGGGTGTAGTCGAGATTATCGCGCACGCCGTAGGCGTAGATGACCCGATCGAGCATCTGCTTGGAGGCTGCGTAGATCCAACGCTGCTTGTGGATGGGGCCATAGACCAGCGGGCTCGACTCCTCGTCCAGCACCGCATCCGGCGACATACCGTAGATCTCCGAGGTCGAGGGGAAGATCAGGCGCTTGTTGTACTTGACACACTGACGCACGACGGCGAGGTTCGCCTCGAAGTCGAGCTCGAACACGCGCAGCGGATGGGTCACGTATTGCGCCGGATTGGCGATAGCGACCAGCGGCACGACCGCATCGCACTTCTTTACGTGGTACTCGACCCACTCCTTGTTGATTGTGATGTCTCCTTCCAGGAAGTGGAAGCGGCCGGTGTTTTGCGGCAGATCTCCGAGCTTGTTGTCGCTGAGATCCATCCCGTAGACCTCCCAGGGCCGCGTGCGCAGAATCGCGTTGGTGAGCGCGCTGCCGATGAAGCCGTTCGCTCCGAGAATCATGATCTTGAGTGCCATTTACGTAGTGCTTCCATAGGCTGAAAGTCGCCCGGGGGCTACGCGCCCCGTCGCTTTCAGCGGACATTGATTGAATCGCCAGCCGCCGCCGCGCCTTAAAGGGCGCGCAGCTTGAACCAACGGGCCGCGGCCGTCCAGCCTACACGCGGGCAGACTGGCTCGAGGCCGGGAATTGTAGCATTTTCAAGGCGTAAGAAGCTCGTTCGAGCGCGGGAGCGAGCCGCACGCCTCGGGTCCGCCTGCCTCAATGAGACAGAGGCAGTCCCACGTAGTTCTCGGCCAGAGTCTGGGCAGCGGCACGCGAAGAGACGATGTATTCGAGCTCGGCGAGCTGGCGTCGTTTGTCGAAGGCGTTGTCGGTGTCGAAATGATGCAGCAGCGCGGTCATCCACCAGGAGAAGCGTTGCACCTTCCATACGCGGTCGAGGCACGTTGCCGAGTATGCCCGCAGAGCATCCCTGCGCCCTGAGCGGTAGAAGCTGTCCAGCGCGGTGCTCAGGATCTGCACGTCAGCGATGGCCAGGTTCATGCCCTTGGCGCCCGTGGGAGGCACGATGTGCGCGGCGTCCCCTGCCAGAAACAGCCGGCCACTGCTCATGGGCTCGGTTACGAAGCTCCGCATCGGTGTCACGGACTTCTGTAGCACCGGACCGGTCGCGAGTTGTGAGCCGAGACGGGCCCGCAGCTCGCTCCAAACCCGCTCATCGGGCCACTCACGGAGGTCCTCGTCAGGCCGGCACTGCAGGTAGAGGCGGCTGACCGTGGACGATCGCATGCTCAACAGGGCAAATCCGCGGCTGTCATTCGCATAGACCAGCTCGTGGGACGCGGGTGGCGCTTCGGCGAGAACCCCCAGCCATGCGAACGGGTACACCCGCTCATAGACCGTCAGGTCCGCCGCGGGAATACTGGGCCGACAAACTCCATGAAAGCCGTCGCAGCCGGCGATGAAGTCACACTCGAGTGTCTGCTCCCGGCCGTCCACCTGGTACCGCACCCGGGGATGATCCGTGCTGAAATCACTCAGCGCGACATTGTCGACGTTGAAGTACAGCGGCTGCTGCGCTGCCAGACGGGCGGCTATGAGGTCCCTCACCACCTCCTGTTGGCCATAGATCATCACGGTCTTGCCGGTCAGATCCATGAAGTCGATGCGATGATTGCGACCGTTGAAGTGCAGGAAAATACCCTCGTGCGGCAAGCCTTCGCGCAGCATGCGCTCACCTGCCCCGGCCGCCCTGAGGATCTCGACACTCTGATGCTCGAGCACACCGGCCCGCACCCGGCCCTCGATATACTCGCGATTGCGAGCCTCGAGCACTACCGATTCAATGCCGCGCTGGTGTAAAAGCTGCGCCAATAACAGCCCTGCAGGGCCAGCGCCGATGATGGCAACCTGGGTACGCATGGCTACACTGTAGTTCCAGCGCCCGGGGCGCTCCCATGGACTTAAACGCCTTCTTCTTGGACTAATCGTGGATTTCAACCGGATGTCGGAGCCGCGGGCAGCGATCCCCCGATTTTTCCTGTACGGCGAGCCGCCTCGGGATGCGGATGAGCGCTTCGTGCACGTGGAGACGATTGCCGATCGGAGCCGCCTGTACGAGTGGCGCATCCGGCCGCACGCGCACCGCGATCTGCATCAGTTGCTGATCATCCTGGCCGGCGGGGGCGAGATGGAGGCCGAAACCCAGAGTCACTCGTTTCGAGCCCCTACCCTGCTGATCGCGCCGGCCGGCGTGGTGCACGGCTTTGCTTTCACGGCCGAGACCGAGGGTTATGTCGTAACACTGGCTGACACCCTGCTGCGGGATCTGGGCCGCGAGGAGCCCGCGTTCAAGCGCTTGTTTCGAGCCCCGGCGTGTGCGTCGCTCGCCGCGGACCCTGCGCATACGCAGGAGCTCGCGGAGGGCGTGCCCAAGCTCAGGCGCGAGTTGGTATGGAAAGCGCCCGCGAGCGGCGCGGCTGCTGCGGCCCGACTCATGACTGTGTTAGTCAGTGTCGTGCGCGCCCTCCATCAGCCCGACGAGGCTGGCGCCGCCGCGATCAGTGCACGCGCAGCGTTGGTCGCGCGCTTTCGTGAGAAGGTCGAGTTTCACTTGCGGATGGGTCTTTCGATTGCGCAGTACGCCAAAGCCTTGAGTGTTACTCCCGCGCGCCTGCGGGCCGCCTGTTTGGAGGTCACCGGCAAGCCACCGGCGCGGGTGTTGGAAGACCGGTTGCTCCTCGAGGCCAAGCGGACCCTGTCGTATACCAATATGACGGTCGCCGAGACGGCCTACTACCTGGGCTTTGCCGATCCAGCGTACTTCTCGCGGTTTTTCAGCAAGAATGCCGGAGAGTCGCCGGCGGCGTTCCGCAAACGGATGGCGCGATGAACTTTTGCGCCCGGCATTGACCAAAGCTCTGCAGCAACCAGGAGCTCCAATAAATTGATGCGTTCGGTGTTCGGTCGTGAGGCCATGTTCAGTGTGGCGGCGCTGCTGATCAGCGCGATCCTCATCCAGACGATCTATGCCACGGTCATCCGCCCCCGAGCCGCCGCCATTCTGGCCCAGCCCATCATTCCCCAGGAAAAGCTGCGACCGGGCCAACCGGTGACGCGCAACCTGCGGTCGGTCTTTGTAATCCTCAAGGATTACGAGCAGGAGGTCGCCCTGATCCTGGCGACCTGGGCTCTTTGTCTCATCAGCTTTCAGGGCGGCGAAGTCGCCCGCAACCGCCGTCTGCTCGATAAGAACTACATCGAGCTCGGCGAGGGCCATGTGGTGCTTCCGGACGATGCGCGGGCATACGGGAGGCCCATCGAAAGCCTGTCGCGCGAGGAGCAGGAGATGCTGTTGCCGCGCGCGCTGATGGTTGCGCTGAACCGCTTCGGTGCCACGCGCAGTGTGCAGGACTCGGCCGAAGCTGTCCGGGCGGAATGTGAGAACGAGCTCGATCGGCTCGACGCGCAGCTTTCCATGGTCCGCTTCACGGCGTGGGCCATTCCCGCGGTCGGGTTTGTCGGAACCGTACGAGGCATCGGGCGCGCGCTGCAGGAAGCGCAGGGCGCGCTGCATGGAGATATTTCCGGGGTTACGTTGGGGTTGGGCGTCACCTTCAATGCAACGCTCACCGCCCTCGTATGCTGCATCCTGGTGATGTTCTTTCTGCATCAGCTGCAGCAGGCCCAGGATCGGCTGGTGCTCGATGCCCGCATGTATATCGACCGGCGGTTGATCCGGAACATGCGGGTGCATTGAGCAGGTCAGGCTGCCGGCGCACGGAAAAGCCGACCACGCCAGCTCAGCAGCAGCGGGTGACCCCGGCCCACTTCTGCCGCTGACGCTCTACGAAGTACTCCTTGCGCGTCATCAACGGCTCATCCGCGTGCTCCGCCGTATGATGAGCGACATAACGCTCATAGGCATCGTCGCCCGATACCTCGCGTAAATAACCCCAAGCCGCCGTTAGCCAACGGAGCGCTGCGCGGGTTGTTCGCTCGAGGCTCACTCAGTGTCCCGCCGGAGCTACGCCGTGCAGCCCGGCTGTGATTGGGGCGCCCCCTTCAAGTCTCGTCGGCTGATACGGCGCCTCGGAGCTTGCGCCGACCGGTAGCCCACGTATTCGCCGCAAACAGATGCGGCTCATGTCCAGAATCACAAACCACAGGAGGGTCGTGAACAGAATGGCCAACCAACCGTCGAGTCTCTGATTGAAAATCAGCTGCGGGGCCACCGCAGCCTTTTCCGGCGACAGCGCCCCGGCAGCCAGTTTGGCTGCCATATCGTTGGCGGCGGCGAAGAAGCCCAGCTTGGGATCGGGGCTCACGATCTTCTGCCATGCCGCCACCGTCGTAACCAATGCAAGCCAGACCAACGGCCCTCCCGTCACGAGCGCGTAGCGCCGTTTGCCGGCTTTGATGATGATTCCGGTAGCCACCGACAAGGCGATGGCCGCGAGCATCTGATTGGAGATGCCGAACAACGGCCATAGGATGTTGATGCCACCGTTGGGATCGATCACGCCGATATAGAGGAAGTAACCCCAACCCGCCACGACGAGCGTGCTCGAGAGCAGGACCGAGGGATACCAGGAGGTTCGGCCCAGCGGCGCGGAGACATGGCTCAGCAGGTCCTGCAACATGAACCGGCCCACGCGCGTGCCCGCATCGATGGTCGTGAGAATGAACACGGCCTCGAACATGATGGCGAAGTGATACCAGACACTCAGGAGGCCGCGGCCGAAAGAAGAGCCGAAGATACTCGCCATACCCACAGCCAGCGACGGAGCGCCGCCGGTGCGCGCGAACAAGGTGCTCTCACCCATGTCATGCGCCAGTGCGGCCATCTGCGCGGTGGTGACCGGGAATCCCCAACTGGAAATGGTATGCACGGCGGCATCGGGCGTCGCGCCGACGATCCCGGCACCCACGTTGATCGCGAAGTAAACACCCGGATCGAGCAGCGTCGCGGCAATCATGGCCATGATGGCTACCAGAGATTCCAGGGCCATGCTGCCGTACCCGATGAGTCGCACGTCGCGCTCGTTGGCGATGAGCTTCGGCGTCGTGCCACTCGCGACCAACGCGTGGAATCCGGAGACGGCACCGCAGGCGATCGTGATGAACACGAACGGAAAGATTTTTCCGCTGAAGAGCGGGCCGTTGCCGTCGGCGAACTGAGTGATCGCAGGCATCTTGATCTGCGGGTGCATGAGCAGGATCGCGATGGCAAGCGCGAACACGGTACCGAGCTTGAGGAACGTCGACAGGTAGTCGCGCGGCGCGAGCAATAACCAGACCGGCAAGATAGCAGCGAGCCACCCGTACACGATGACGAAGCCCGCGAGGGAGGGACCGGCGTAGTCGAAAGCCGTGCGCAAGCTGCTTTGTTGGTCGATCCAACCGCCGCCGAACACGCCCAACGCAATCAGGGCGACACCGAGGACCGAGGCCTCGAGCACACGGCCCGGACGCCAGGAACGCATATAGAAACCGACGAGAATCGCCACGGGGATGGTGGCAAACACGGTCGATGTGGCCCAGGGGCTATGTTTCATGGCATTTACCACCACGAGGCCGAGCACCGCGATGAGAATGATCATGATCATCAGCGTGCCGATCAGAGCGGCAAAGCCGCCGAGCGGCCCGAGCTCGTCACGTGCCATCTGACCCAGACTGCGGCCATCGCGGCGCATGGAGAGCATGAGCATCGTCATGTCCTGCACGCAGCCGCCGAGCACGGCTCCGACGATGATCCACAGAGTGCCCGGGAGATAGCCGAACTGCGCCGCGAGTGTTGGTCCCACCAACGGGCCGGGCCCCGCGATGGCGGCGAAGTGATGCCCGAATGCAACCCAGCGCTGGGTCGGTACGAAGTCCCGGCCGTTGTTGAGGCGCTCGGCGGGTGTCGCGCGCGTTGGATCGACGAGATATACCTTCGCGGCGATCCAGGCCGCATAGAAGCGGTAGCCCAGCAAGTAGATGCAGACGGATGCCACGATGAGCCAGAGCGAGTTGATCGGCTCCTGCCGGTACAGCGCGATGCCGCTGAGAGCGAACCCGCCAACCACCGCGAGCAGTACGCCCCAAATTTTATTCAACATGAGAAACCGCTCCCTTGCTACTTGACCGTGCCCCGGCCGGCAGCCGGACTGGCTCCTGAGCCTATGCCAGCAATCCCTTCAACGTACGGCGATAGCGGGTCAATAGCGTATCCCGCTGATAATGGCGGCCATTGATAACAACCTTCGCACCGGCACGCCAGACGCAATCGACCACTGCGCGGCCAGCAGCAAAAATCCAGCTATCGAGAATCTGGTCCTCGCGGCGTTCCGCAAGCGCCGCATGTTCGACGTTCAGGCTGACTATATCCGCGGAGCTACCAACTTTCAGCGCTCCCGTTTGCACGCCTTGCGCTCCACTGCCCTGGACGGAATGCAATGCCCGCGCGCCTCCAGCCGACGCGCTCTCGAAAAGGCTGCGCCCTGTCGAGCGTCCCTCCATCCCCGCCAGTACGTTCCTGGCACGCTGCGCAAGCCGCTGCGAATACTCCAAACTGCGGAGCTCTTCAGCTGCATCGAGCAGAACGTTCGAATCCGAGCCGACGCCGAAGCGGCCGCCCCGGGCAAGAAAAGCCGCGGCCGGAAAAATCCCATCACCGAGATTGGCTTCTGTGATCGGGCATAAGCCCACGACAGCCCCGGAGGCCGCCATACCGAGCACCTCGGTTTCCGTGGCGTGAGTAGCGTGGACGAGGCACCAACGCTCGTCGACCGCTTGATTCTGCAACAGCCACTCGATGGGACGCTGTCGAGACCAGGCGATGCAGTCCTCAACCTCCTTGGTCTGCTCGGCGATGTGAATGTGAATGACCTCGCCGCGCGCCAGGGGAACGATGGCGGCGAGCTCTTCCGGCGTCACGGCTCTGAGGCTGTGCGGAGCAATACCGACGGTCGCGCCCGGCAGCCGGCGTACGGCTGCCCGGCTCGCTTCCAGAATGCGGGCAAAGCCGTCGACGTCATTGATGAAACGCCGCTGCCGTGGGCTGGGCTCCTTGCCGCCAAAGGCGCTGTGTGCATAGAAGACCGGTAGCAGGGTCAGCCCGATACCGGCTAGCTCCGCGGCGGCGGCCACGCGCTCGGCAAGCTCGCCGGAGTTGGCGTAGGGGTTGCCGCCGAGATCATGGTGCAGGTAGTGAAATTCTCCCACGTGGGTGAAGCCACCTTCGAGCATCTCGGCATAGACGAGCGCGGTAATAGCCTCGACGCCTTCGGGGTCGAGTTTCTCGACGAAGCGGTACATCAGCTCGCGCCAGGTCCAGAAGCTGTCGTCCGATGGGTTCGTGGTTCCCTGGTTCGCCGCGGCCGGGTTCGTGGCCGCTGAATTCCCGGACGCCGCGCTCGTCGAGGCTGGGTTCCTGGCCGCTGGATTCAGGGACGCTGGATTCGGAGACTCTGGGCTTGGGGCGGCTGGGCTTAGGGCGGCTGGGCTTGGGGCCGCTGGGTTTGGGGCCGCTGGGTTTGGCGACGCTGAGCTCGTCGATCCTGGGTTCATCGATGCTTGGGTCTGCGGCGCTGACGTTGCCGGCGCTGCGTTAGTCTGCACGGACGCGTTCGAGGCTCGGCGCGCCGGGCCACGCCGCTCCGTCAGCCCTGCCAGACCGCGTTGGAAAGCATGGCTGTGTACGTTCGGGAGGCCAGGAACAGCGACCGCATGCCGCTCATCACCGCTAGTGGCAGGCGTGCCCACCTCGATACTCTCGATGCGTCCGTTGGCCGTTGTCAGCCGCACGTCAGCGGCCCAGCCCTCAGGCAGCAACGCCGATTTAAACCACAGCTTGCTCATTGCGGCGCGGATTATCGATGATTACGCATGAGGAAAGCAGTATGGGGCTTCGACGCGTGTGAGTGACCAGCAAAAGCCGCAATGGCTGACGATCCAGCGTGGCAGCGTTCCCTTATTGGTCACCCTGCCGCACACGGGCACGGACCTCGTTGGAGGTATCGACGCGCGGCTCGAATCGCCCTGGCTAGCGCGCAAGGATGCAGATTGGTGGGTCGAAAGGTTGTATGACTTTGCCGGCGAGATTGGCGCGACCGTCATCAGAACCAGCATTTCGCGCACGGTGATCGACGTCAATCGGGACCCGTCGGGCGTGTCTCTATACCCCGGGCAAGCGACGACTGAGCTCTGCCCGACGACGACCTTCGACGGCGAGCTACTGTATCGAGCAGGGTATGCGCCCGATGCAAATGAGATCGCCCTGCGGCGTCGGGCCTGGTTCGAGCCATACCATTCCGCCTTGCGTGCCGAAATCGAGCGCTTGCGCGCGCAGCATCGAGCTGTAGTGCTCTACGACTGCCATTCGATCCGGTCGCGTATTCCGCGCCTGTTCGCAGGTCTGCTGCCCAACTTCAACATCGGAACCCACAGCGGGGCGAGCTGCGCACCGGAGCTGACCGCGCGGGTCGAGGCAGTTTGCGCTGCAACGGCGTTCGAGCGGGTGACCAACGGTCGGTTCAAGGGAGGCTATACCACCCGCCACTATGGGCGGCCGGGCGAGGGTGTGCATGCTTTGCAGATGGAGTTGGCTTGCCGGGGCTACATGCAGGAGCCTGAACAGGTCAATCCGGGCAATTGGCCAACACCGTACGACCCCGCCGTGGCCGCGCCGATGCGGGCGGCCTTGGAGCGCGTTCTCAGGGCGTGTGTCGAATTCGTTAGCGCCCACAGCGGGCGTTAGTGGCACCGCTGAGGTCTGAGTGGGCGCTCGGCGCCATACTGGACGTAGGGCCTGCGCCGGCACTCGGCACCAAACTCGGCGTTAGCGCCTGGGCGGGCACTCGACCGGGGGCGACGGCGGCCCAACTCCCGCGGGCCGCCGCCGGTTTCAACGCACTGCTCAGAACCTATATCCAACGCGTATGGGCACGAACGAGGTGGGCACCGGGGTTTCGATCTGCGTATAACGCGCCTCGACGAACCAGGAGCTCCCGCCATAGAGTGGGAAGTTGAGTCCGACACCCGCGTTCCATTGCCAGCGCGTCGTGCTCGTGCGATCTACCAACACGTCGCCGGGGAAGAAGCCGGATTCACAGAATCCCCACCAGCCATCGCAGTAATAGCCCTGAAAGCCGACTGTCTGCGTGAGGCTGATGCGTCGATAGCCACCACCGCCACCGGCCATCAGATAGGCCTTTACTCCGCCGCCGAGCGGGATGTCGTAAACACCGTCGATATCGAACGTAAAGAGATCGCTCCACCCGTTATCGATCTGGGTCTGGTCCGCCACCGCACCTTCCTGCAACAACTGGTTGCTCGCATCATTGCGGCTGTAGTTCAGGTCCAGGCGAAAGGACAAAGGACCGGGCTGGGGGCGCCACTGCACTCCGCCACCGATATTCCAACCGTTGTCGAGGTAATTCGATGTTTGTCCCGTGGTCACCGTGTAGCCTCCGTCCACGTAGAAATGGAGAGGCCTGTCAGGACCGGGACCATAATAGTAACCCTGGGCGAGTGCCGGCACACAGCTGCCAAACAACATCACAGCGCCCAGTGAGCAAATGTAACGCTTCATTGTTTCCCTCTGCGAATCCATGAATGACTGCGCGTCGGCGTCGCATGGAGCGTGCCCGGATTCAGCCGCCGTTCAGGTCCGAACGCGCTGCCGGAAGAGCCTTAGACTCTCCGCAACAGCCTCCGTTTCACGGCGCGCGTGATTTCCTGCAGCTCGGTAATGCCGAGTGCCGTCGCAGAGATAAAGAACGCGGCAGCGCCGACGAAGATGACAGCGCCCAAAGCCGCAGCCTTGGGCAAGAAAGCTTCGGTCGCCCAATTGGCCAACAAAAAGTGCATGCCAGCCCAGCAGATCCCGGCGAGCAGCAGGGAAGGCAGCACCAGCTGGGTGAGCAAACGCAACATCGTGCCCGACTCGAGATAACCCAGGTGCTTACGCATCAGCAGATAGAGGATGAGGAAGTTCGTGGTGGCAATGCAGGCAGTCGAGAAGGCGAGCCCGCGATGCCCCCAGCCCAGCTGCAGTGTGAACAACCAGTTCAGCGCGAGGTTCAAGCCTACAGCGATGAAGCTCACGATCATGGGCGTCTTGCGCTTGTCAACGGCGTAGAACGCGTTCACGAGCACCTTCAGCGCGGCATAACCACAAAGACCAAGGGCGTAGAACCGCAGGGCCGCCGCAGACTCTGCCGCTTCGTGCGCGTCAAACTTCAAGTGTTGGAAGAGCACCGACATGATGGGCTCTGCCAGCATGATGAGGCCGATCGTCGACGGGATGGTCAACAGAAAGGCGATCCGCATCCCCCTGGCCAACTCAGTGCGGAATGCACCCGTGTTGCCCAGCCCGGCGAGGCGCGCCAGCAGGGGCAGCGATACGGTGCCGAGGGCTACACCGAAAACGCCCAAGGGCAGCTGCATCAAGCGAAATGCCGCTTGCAGCCAGAATGTCGGACCGTCGCCCAGCTCCGATGCAAACACCGAGTTGACGAGGACGTTCACCTGAGTCGTGCTTGCCGCGATCACGGAGGGCCCCATCAGGCGGAGGATGGCTTTCACGCCTGGATGCCGCCAGGCAAAGTCCGGATGAAACACGTATCCCAGCCGGCGCAACGCCGGCAGCTGCACACCCAGCTGCAAACCGCCGCCGATCAAGGTGCTGATCGCGAAGCCCACCAAGGCCTTCGGGCCGAAGTGCGAATCGAGTAGCCAGCCCAGCAGCACTCCACAGATGATCGATCCCAGGTTGAAGAAGCTCGATGCCATCGCCGGCACGCCAAAGACATTCTTCGCGTTCAACATCCCCATCACCAGCGCCGCCAGCGACACGAGCAGGATGAACGGATACATCACACGGGTCAGGGTGACGGTGAGCTCCGCTTTGTCGCCCGTAAATCCGGGCGCGAGTACGGACACCAGCCACGGAGCGAACACGATGCCGAGAATCGTGATCGCACTCAGCACGACGATGGCGAGAGTCGCCACCTTGTTGGCCAGGTGCCACGCCGACGCATCGCCCTCCAGGGCGGTCGTCTTGCTGAAGGTGGTAACGAATGCGGCTGAGAGCGCCCCTTCGGCAAACAGATCGCGCAGCAGGTTCGGGATGCGGAACGCGATCGTGAAGGCGTCCATGAGCCGCCCGCCGCCAAAGAGCGCGGCGAAGATCTGATCGCGGATCAGACCCAGGACGCGACTGCACATCACCGCCACGGCGACGATGCCGGCGGCTTTGGTATTCAGCTTTTCGGCGCGGGTTTCCGGGGGCCGGCCATCCGGGGCGCGAGCCGGCGGCGTCGGTGCCCCGGTCGCGGTGGTTTCGCCTGAGGACATGGGGGCGCGAAGGTACCATCCTTGCCTGGCCCCGGGCCACGAATTCGGTCCGCTCCTCAGGACGCTGCACCCAGTTCGGTTCGCAGGCCTCCATGCTTGCCCCCTCCATGCTTGCCGCCCCAGCACTTCGCGCCCTCACTCTTCGCACCTCTGTGCTCGACGCCCCCAGCACTCGCGCCCTCGCCCTTCGCACCACCTTGCTCGACGCCCCGCACTTCGCGCCCTCACCCTTCGCACCTCCGTGCTCGATGCCCAGCACTTCACGCCCTTTCTCTTCGCGCTACCTCCACGCTTGACGCCCCAGCACTTCGCGCCCTCGCGCTTCGCGCCACCTCCGTACTCGACACCCCGCACTTCGCGCTCTCTCCCTTCGCACCTCCGTGCTCGACACCCAGCACTTCGCACCCTTCCGTTCGCACCACCTCCGCGCTCCACGCCCAGCACTTCGCGCCCTCTGGCGTTACACCTCCGTGCTCCACACCCCAGCGCTTCGCGCACCCGTGCTCCGCGCCTACGCCTCCGTGCTTCGCACGTCCGCACTTAGCGCCTCGTGCTGCGCGCCTCCGTGTTTAGCCCCCAGCTTGTGCGCGACCTTCTTCGCTAGGCCCTTACTTTCCGTGGGTCGCTTTGCTGGCGGTACGTCATGCGCGATGCGCGCTCGCCGGCGCTCTTCGCTGACACTGCCGCAGCTCGCGGGCCGCATGGCGGGGGGCTCCCTTGCAAGCTAGCGGCCGGCGAGTGCCCTGCCGCGCTCGCTTGCGGCCGCTGGCAGGCACATTATATTATCGACGCTATAATATTAACGCCCGCGGCGGGCGCGCTCAGGCGAGGCTGTCATGAATTCCGATGTCATCATCACCTGTGCGGTCACCGGCGACGACACGAAGGTCACCAAAAGCCCCCATTGCGCCATCACGCCCGAGCAGATCGCCAATACGGCGATCGAGGCAGCGAAGGCCGGTGCCGCCATCGTTCATATCCATGTGCGCGATCCCGAGACTGGATCTTTCAGCATGGAGACGCGCCACTATCGCGAAGTGGTGAAACGTATTCGCGAGAGCAAAGTCGACGTCATCGTCAACCTCACGTGCGGCATGGGCGGTTACATCTGCGTTGGCGACAATGGCCTCAAAGACACCCCCGCCCCGGGCACGGACTTCGTAAGCCAGGAAGACCGCATGCGGCACATCATTGACCTGTGCCACGAAGGTCTCTATCGCCCCGACATTGCCACTCTCGACTGCGGCAGTCTCAACTTTGGAGACGGTAACCGGGCGTATGTGTCCACGCCCAACTACTTACGCAAGGGTACGGCAATCTTGCGCGAGCTTGGAGTGAAGCCCGAGCTGGAAGTGTTCGATACTGGCAATCTGTGGTTCGTCCGTCAGATGATCAAAGAGGATCTGATCCCCTCGCCCGCGCTGATTCAGCTCTGCATGGGTATCCCTTACGGCGTGCCGGCTGATACAAGCCACTTGCTGGCGATGGTGAATACTCTGCCGCCGGATGCGGTGTGGACGTCTTTCGCCCTTGGACGCATGCAGATGCCTTGGGTCGCGCAGTCGATCCTGGTAGGCGGTAATGTGCGTGTTGGGCTCGAGGATAACCTCTATTTGAGCCGCGGGGTGTACGCCAGCAATGCGCAGTTGGTGGAGAAGGCACGGACCATCATTGAGGCAATGGGCGCACGCATCGCTACCCCGGCACAGGCGCGGGAGCGGCTGAAGATCCGCTAGAGCGCTTCGTGAGCGAGATCATCTATCGCACGGCACTGGCACCCGAGTGGATCGACTATAACGGGCATCTGCGCGATGCCTACTATGGGTTGATTGTGAGTTTTGCGTGTGATGCGCTGATGGACCGGCTCGGGATGGACGAGAGCTACCGGGGTCGGACACGCAATACGCTGTACACAGTCGAGATGCATGTTCACTTCTTGCGCGAAGTGAAAAAAAGCGAGATCGTTTTGGTGAGGGTTCGCCTATTGGGCGCGGACCATAAACGCATCCACGCCGCGTTTGATGTCGTGCGGGAAGCAGACAATATCGTCGCGGCCAGTGTGGAGTCGATGCTGTTGCATGTGCATCAGGGGGAGTCAGTGACCACGGCAGCTTTTCCGCCTGACATCCAGGACGCGATCGCCAAACTCACTGCGGCGACTGCCGGAGCGCCCGAAGTTGGTCCGGGCTCCCGGCGGATGGAGCTGCGGCGGGGGTAATATGACCTACGTCGCTCGTGCTCCCCACCATGCCACGGCGCCCATCCGCCTCGTGGTGCCGAGCGCTTTCCACCGTTCCGCCGCACCTATTTATCCCCCTGCGCCCTGCCCTTTCGATCGTCCCTCCGCGCCCATTTACCCCGCTGCGCCCAGAGCTCTCTACAATCGCGTTGCTGCCAGCGCTCCGGTCGCACAGACGGGTCGCAACACGGGCCATTGCGCATGACTGCCTCCCACATCGCGCGGCTGCTTGCTCCGCGCAGCATTGCGCTTGTCGGAGGTGCGTGGGCGGACGCGGTCGCGAACGCCTCGCGGGCTATCGGGTACACGGGTGAGATCTGGCGCGTTCACCCAAAACGCCCGTCCACCAGTGACACCCGTTATTTCCGCTCCATTGACGACCTCCCGGGCTCGCCGGATGCAACGTTCGTGGCAGCCCCGAATACCGAGGTGCCCAACATCGCGGCCGCGCTGGTCCAACGGGAAGCGGGCGGTTTTGTGTGCTTCGCCGCGGGCTTCTCGGAAACGGGCACCGAGCGAGGGCAACACCTGACGCGCGATCTCGAGGAGAAAGCGGGCACCCTGCCCTTCTTTGGGCCCAACTGTTATGGACTCATCAACTTCTTCGATGGAGCGGCGCTTTGGCCCGACCAGGTGGTGGGAGCACGGCGCGACCGAGGTGTGGCGCTCATTTGTCAAAGCGGCACCATCGCGCTCAACCTCCTTTTCAACCAACGCTCGTTACCCATCGGTTACGTACTGACAGTCGGCAATCAGACGCGGCTGGCAGTCGAGGACATGATCGACCTGCTCGCGGACGACGACCGAGTGACCGCTTTCGGCCTCTATGTCGAAGGCGTGAAAGACTCCGCGCGCTTCGCTCGGGCGGTCGAGAAAGCGCGGTCGGTGCATAAGCCAATCGCGATGGTCAAAGCCGGCCGCACCGAGGCGGCCGCACGCACTGCTCATAGCCATACCGGCGCCTTGGCGGGCGCGGATGCGGTGTTTGATTCTTTTTGTCGCCAAGCCGGCGTGGCCCGGTGTGACTCGCTCGCCACGCTCTGCGAGACACTCAAGATATTCCATGTAGGGGGCCCCTTACCGGGACGCAAGGTGTTGGTACTCGGCGCCTCCGGCGGTGATATGGCAATGACCGCGGACGCGGCGCGAGATCTGGGACTCGTCTTTCCGACAATTCCCGAGGATTCAGTGCAGCGCCTGCGGGAAATCCTCACAGATAAAGTCACCATCGCCAACCCGTTCGATTTTCACACCCACATCTGGTTTGATAGGCCAGCACTACGCGCCATGTTCTCGGTAGTGCAGCGAGCAGGCTACGATGCGGTGGGTTTCATGTTGGATTGTCCGCCCACCGACAAGGCGGACCCGGCCAGCTACATCGCAGCCATCGAAGAATTCATCGCCGCTATTCCTGGCGCCACTACGCGCGCCGCCGTTATCAGCTCGATGCCCGAGTCGCTTGCACAGGAAACGCGAGAAATGTGCCTTGCGGCCGGCGTCGTTCCGCTACAAGGCCAGCGCCAGGCACTCGAGGCACTCAACCTCGCCGGAGCGGTTGGAGAGACCTGGGCCGCCTGCGTGCGAGTCGACCTTATCCGGCCCGCTCAGCTCGGCACCCCAACACGATCAGCGACAGGCCCCCACGGCGTTAGGGTTGGCGACGCGGCACGAGAGAAGACCAACGCAACAAGTTTCCCTCAGAGCCGAACTCGCACCCTCGATGCGCTCAGCACCCCCAGTCCGGCCAACGCTCTCGGCTCACTCGGCTCAACCGACACTCTCAGCTCAGCCGGCACCCTCAATCCGCCCGGCACCCTCGGCTCACAGGACGCCCTCAGCTCGCCTGGCACCTTCGACTCGCGCAACGCCCTCGGTTTGACTCTCTCCGAGCACGAAGCCAAAACCGCCCTCGCCACCTTCGGCGTGCGGATTCCTCGTTCTACTCTGGCACGGCCCGTGGACGTCGCCGATGCGGCGCAGTCGATCGGCTTTCC
>Ga0105237_10003174_pt1 | contig 19725 bp, 18 predicted proteins | sample KBSC24metaG_FD_81520 | JGI IMG/M metagenome (GOLD analysis project Ga0105237, IMG submission 81520) | Corn rhizosphere microbial communities from Kellogg Biological Station, Michigan, USA - KBS C2-4 metaG | ecosystem: Host-associated > Plants > Roots > Rhizosphere > Soil | place: Michigan, USA... | reverse complement strand
GGCCTATGAGGTTATCCCCGTGCGCCCACAGCCGCTCGCTACGCTCGCCCGGCCGCTTGGGGCGCCAAGGGTTGAGGCCGCGCGGCGTCGGCCGGCAAGATAACCGTACCGTTACATCGAGCATACGGAAGCGCGCCGAGGATGGCCTCTGTTTCATCCCCAACTTTGCGACTGGCGCCCCGAATAGACCGTCGGCCGGCGTGCGCGATTTCGCCGTTTTCGGACTCATCGCCTATGCAACTCAATCGCCTAGATCTACCAGTGCCAGGGCGAACTGTTCCAGCTTAATGCGGACGCGGCCGCCTGCGCGCTTGGTTCACATCCCAGCATCGCCCAAGTATCAATGCCTTTTGAGCGCTTGTGGCGGCTCGCGTTGCAAGACCATCCTTGTACCCGGAGACAGAATGAAGGTAACTCCGCAACGGGCGAGACTGAGACCAAATTACGAGAGCGCGGTTTCAGCGAGCGCTGATGGAGGTGCGCGCGGCGGCAGGAAGGGGCAACTACTACCCAAAGTGGACCGACGAATGTACCTTACCGAGTGCGTGCTAGGTTCGCGCATCGAGGGGGAGGTCCCAAATGGGGTCGATGGACGAAGGCGGTCACCGCGGGCCTGTCGCCGGTTACCCTCGCGGCGAGGAGACCCGGAAGCGGATCATCCAGGCTGCCGTCGAACTGTTCGGCAACGCCGGCTTTGATCGCGTCTCGACGCGGGAGATCGCATCGCGAGCGCGTGTCAGAGCACCGGTGCTCCAGTACTACTTCAATGGCAAGGAAGGATTGTACCTGGCGTGCATCGAGCAGATGCGAGCCGACGCCGACATGCTGTTACAGCCCGTAATAGACACTGTGCGCAAGAAACTCTCAGCGCGCCACATCAGCCGTAACAGCCTCATTGCCTGCGTTTGTTATATTTACGCACAGGCCGCCGGGTTCTTGTTGCTGCATTCGGAACACCCGGCACGGACGCGCCTGGCTGCTTTGGACATTTTGTGGGGAGACATTGATTCCGGTGCAGTACGCGAAGTCCCGGAGGGCAGCTTGCGGCACCAGTTTCGGGAGCTGTTGTGCGAACTGGTCGGGAGGATCATTGGCAAATCTCCTGAAGATGAGCAAACCCGCCTGCGGGTGATGACCTTCGGCAGTCAGATCGCGATTTTTCATCACGCACGCCAGCAATCGCTCGCTGACATCGGCTGGACGCAAGTGAGTGAGCGTGAATTGAAGTTGCTGCAGTCGATTATTCTCGGGCAGATCGAAGCCGCCCTACGTGCGGCTGGGAAGTATCCGACTGCAGGAAAGGCCACGAGAAAGGGCTAGACTGAGCAGTGGCAACGCTATCCGTCATCCCCCTCACCGGCATTGGTGAAATTCAACCGGGTGGGGATCTCTCGGCTCATCACCACCGCTCGGGCGTCACATCGAGACTCAGCGGCCGTTGATATGAAACGTCGCGCTTGTCGCGAAGCCCCTTGCTGTAACCCTGGGCGGTGAACGCCGGATGTTGGAGTACGGAAGCATCGCCTGCCAGAACCACATCGACAGTGGAGCGCCGCATGGCAATTTTCCACTGGCCAGTGCGCCTCTCCAGTCGATCAATGTAGCGCCCGCTGATCATCCGCGCAGTCTTCTCGTTGTTGTCGAGCAGCGAGACGATCACGTAGCTCTCACAATGCGCAACATCCCCAGCAATCTCACATGTGTGAGTCGTGATGTTATGAGTGTGCAGGCGCGAGCCGGCTGCATGTATCGCATTGGCCCATTCCGCGTATTTCGGGCCCGGGTTGATGGCATAGCCGTGCTCGTCGACGCCGTCCTCATGATAGGTACTGGTCAGCAGGTCCGTATCGTGGCGGTCGTGGCCGCGGGCATGACGGGCGATGCAGTCGAGAATCGCCTGTCTATCCATCAGATACTGAACGTCACGACGCAACTGCTCGAAGTCATTTTCGGCGCTCATGCCTGATCTCCTCGCGGGACTAGCGGATAATGTTGGGATATTGCATACGCGGGGCCACCTTGTGGGTCTCGCGGTACGAGCGCGGCTGACGGCCGCCCTGATCCTGGATGCGGTACTTGAGGGCCATCTCTGCACCGATCACGGTCTGGCCGCTCAGTTGCATCAGCTCAGGATCGTTCCACAGGGCCCAGATGACCTGGCCGGTGAATTCGGGTGTTTCCGTCGCGTTTTCCAGGTACCCGTACTTGGCCGGGTCCGAAGCGATCACCCGCTTCAACCGATCCGTCATCAAGGCGCCCATCCAGATGGAAAGGGCGGCGATATTGTAGTCCTTGAAGTCAACTGCCATATCAGCCGCGAATTTATCCATGCCAGCTTTGTGCGCTCCGTACGCGGGGCCGTAGACGTAATGCACGGATCCAGACGCGGAGGTAAACACGACGAGGCCACGGCGTTGCTCGACCATGGCAGGTGCTGCGTAGTAAGAAGCGATGTAACTGCTGCGCAAGCCGACATCCAGCATGTCCACAATTTCCAGCGGCTTTTCCCAGAAGTGACCGGGGGCAGTCAGCTGACTATGAAGAGCGCAGGCATTGTTGACGAGAATATCCAGCCGGCCCTGATCGCGCCGCACTTGCTCAAACAACGCGCGAATCGGCTCGTCCTCGCCATGGTCGACGCGAACAGCGATCCCCCGGCCACCGGCAGCGGTGACCGCTTCGGCAGTCTCGTGGATCGTGCCAGGCAGCGAGGCATCCCCTGCCTTCTCAGACCGCCCCGTCACGTACACGGTGCACCCGTGCGTACCGAGCGCGATCGCGATTCCACGACCGGCGCCCCGGCTCGCACCCGTAACTACTGCAACGGTAGCACTTCCAGACATTACTCTCTCCTGCGTTTCGTCATCCGCGGCGCTGCCGCGCCTGGCGCTTTGCGGAAAATGCCGCCTTCCAACACCCGGGTCCACTCGTTCGCGAAGCGTTCGGCGAGGCGATCGACATTGTCTCCCGTGCGCTGTGCCCCCAACATGACCGTGGATGCGATCGCGCCGAACAGGATGTAGGTCAGGATCTCCAGATCGACATCTTTCCGGGCGTTGCCACTGTCCCTCAGCTCCTTCAACAGGCCCATGAGCAGTTTGTGCAACGGGTGCTCGCGATCGAGATCCGTACCTGCCATCGCGGCGGTGATCATGAGCTTGGATGCTTCGGGATGATTCAGAATGAGCTTGGTGTTGTACAAGATGCGCTCCTGCAACGGCGCGCCGCGCTCGAAGCGCTCTACGCCTGCCTGCAAACCCTCCGAGATGAAGGCCTTGGCTTCATTCAATAGCTGGTCACGATCCTCGAAGTGCAGATAGGCAACCGCGCGGCTCAGGTTGGCCCGGTGCGCGGCCTCCTTCAAAGACAGGGCAGCGGCGCCCTTTTCACTGACGAGCTCGATCGTTGCCTGCAGCAGCCTTGCACGGGTTTCCGCGGGGTTGCGTATGCGTTTCCTTTTTGTTTTCAATGGCCCAGCTATTTGCTATTAGACACGCGTGTACAGTAGTGCCAATCCGGTTTGGATAGCAAGACCTCTTGTGCGACTCGCGCATATGAATGATCCCCATGGCTGCATGCCGCCGCCAGGAGGAGCTCGCGGCTCGATTGCCGCAGTTTGCGAGCACGCCGGGTCGTTCATCAGTAGACTGGCCGGCACAATGGCAACGCTATCCGTCATCCCCCTCACCGGCATCGGTGAAATTCAACCGGGTGAAGATCTCTCCGCGACGCTCAACGCCGCCATCCAGCGAGCTGGGGTCCAACTCACTTCTCACGACATACTGGTTGTCGCCCAGAAAGCCGTTTCGAAGGCCGAGAATCGCTACGTCGAGTTGACCGAGGTCAGCGTTTCGCCGGAGGCGGCGCGGCTCGCTGAGATCACTCGCAAAGATCCGCGGCTGGTCCAGCTGGTGCTGGCCGAATCCAGTGAGGTGCTGCGGTCAAAGCCCGAGGTTCTGATTGTGCGGCACAAGCTGGGCTACGTAATGGCCAACGCGGGCATCGATCGATCGAATGTTGGGGGCGCGGACCGCGCGTTGCTTCTCCCGGTCGATCCCGACGGTTCAGCAGCGCGGTTGCGAACGAGTCTTGCGATCTCTCTGGGCCAGGAGATCGGGATCGTAGTCTCAGACAGCTTCGGCCGCCCGTGGCGCAAGGGCGTAACCAATGTCGCTTTGGGCGCCGCCGGAATTCCTGCTTTGGTCGATCGTCGCGGCGAGTCTGATCGCAATGGTCGCAAGCTCGAAGTTACGGAAGTGGCGATGGCGGACCTCATTGCCAGTGCGGCCGGCCTCGTGATGGGCGAGGGCGCCGAAGGGGTACCGGCGGCGCTGTTGCAGGGATTGAGTTGGTCCGCGCCTGCGACTCGGGCAACTGCGCTACTGCGTCCGCTGCAGGAAGATTTGTTCAGATGAGTATGGATATGGGGATCTTCCTGGTTCTCACCGGCGGCATCGGTGGCGCGAAACTGTGCCTGGGAATGCAACGCGTGTTACCCCAGGGATCGCTGCGAATCGTGGTAAACACCGGCGATGACTTCGAGCATCTCGGTTTACGCATCTGCCCTGACATCGATACAACGATCTACACCCTCAGCGGGCTTTCAAACACGGAGCTGGGGTGGGGGCGCCGCGATGAAACCTGGTCATTCATGCGCGCCTTGGCCAGCATAGGCGGTGAGACCTGGTTCCAGCTCGGAGACGCAGACCTCGCGCTTCATGTCGAACGGACGCGACGCCTGGCAAAAGGCGAAAGCCTGAGCAGTGTTACCGCTGACATCGCCCGTCGGCTGGGCGTCGAAGCCGAAATCTATCCGATGAGTGACTCTCCGGTGAGTACCATTGTCACAACCGCCGACGGTGACATCGGTTTTCAAGACTATTTTGTGCGACGTCGTTGCGCGCCTGTTGTGACGGGGCTGACCTTCAACAACTCCGCGGCGGCGCGCGTTCCTGGAGGTTTAATGGAGCCCCTGCATGCGCCCGAGCTGCGCGCAATTGTAATTGCGCCCTCGAATCCCTATCTGAGTGTGGATCCCATTCTCGCAGTGCCGGGCATGCGATCGTTGCTGCGGGAAGCGAGCGTCCCCATCATTGCTGTGACCCCGATCATCGGCGACGCAGCGGTCAAAGGGCCCACGGCCAAGATCATGAAGGAATTGGGAATCGAGCCCTCCCCGCTGTCAATCGTTCACCATTATCGCGGGCTGATAGACGGCTTTGTCCTGGACTCGCGCGACGCCACTCTGCAAGAGCGCATCGATATTCCCGTGCAACTGTGCGATACGCTCATGGTGAGCGTGGAAGATCGTGAGCGGGTGGCACAGGCGGTGTTGAAGTTTGCCCAACAGCTGCGCTGAGGTCAGCCGCGAGCCGGCGGATGTACATCGATGTGTAACCGGGTAAGGCGCAGCTCCGCCAGTTTCCACTCGCCATTCCTGCGCACCCAACGTTCATGGTAGTGGCCGTAGCCGGTCATTGACGGGCGATCGCCGCCCCTGATGAGCCTATCCTGCAACGCCCAGATGACGCGCGCCTCATCGCCATCGAGGTCGATTTCCGGCGCATGGACCTGGTGGACGGTTTGCGTTTCGACGAGCGCCGCTCGAACCTGGCGCAATGCTGCCTCACGGCCGTGAAGCAACGGGATCTGCGTGCCCTCCGAAATATCCAACACAAAATCTTCAGTCAGGAGATCGGCGTATCCTACCCAGTCCTTTGTGTCCAGGAGTCGGCAGTAGCGCGCCTTCGCTTCCATTAGCGCCCATTTGGCTGCAATGATTGACTCATGACTCGTCATGAAGGGTCCTTCCTCTTCAGGTTACGGAAAAGCCGCCGTCGACGGCCAATACCTGGTTGGTGATAAAGCGTGCCGCGGGAGTGGCGAAGAAAAGCACCGCCGCCGCAATGTCTCGCGGCTCGCAGATTCCCAGGGGTGGCCGGCGGCGCGCAGGCCCCTCGACCGGTGGGCCCTTGGCCGCCAGGGCGCCGGCGGTAGCCACACCGCCGGGCAAAACTGTGTTGACAGTGATGGCATGCTCGACCAACTCGAGCGCGAACGCCCGGCTCAACGCCAACAACGCCCCCTTTGATCCCACGTACGCCGCAAGTCCTTTCACTATTGAGCCGACGAGCGCAGCTGAGGCAATGTTGATGATCCGACCACCGTGGGCGGCAGACACCATCGCCCTCGCTATCTCACGGGTCAACAGGTATGGACCGCGAGCATTGACTGTGTTGATGCGATCCCATTCAGCCGCGCTTGCGTCCAACAGTAGCTGGCGATCCTGGAGACCCGCGTTGTTGACCAACACCCAGGGTGCTCCGTACTGACCGACTACTTCTGCGCTTGCGCGTACAATGGAAGCTTCGTCGGCGAGATCCATTTGTATCGTTTTTGCAGCGCGTCCGGCCTCAGTAAGCGCCGCTGCCTGCCGGCTCGCGCCGGAGTCGTCGCGGTCGGCAATGACCACGAGCGCGCCTGCTTCAGCGAGCAGGGTCGCAATGCCGGCACCGATACCGCTGGCCCCGCCGGTCACCAGTGCCACGCGGCCGGCGAGACTGAAAGCAGGCGTAGTCATAGCTGCATCCGATAGGACTCTGCACGCGCGGCCGCTACGGGTGCGTAAAGGGTATTTCGCCTCACGAGCATGCGTCCGAGACCCTTGGCGAGGCGGTGCATTTCCTCAACAGTCATTTCCTGCCCATGAGTAGCACCGGCAGCGCGCGTAATGCTTTCATTCATCAGCGTGCCACCGAGATCGTCGGCTCCCGCCTTCAGCGCGGCGCGCATACCCTCACGACCCATCTTCACCCATGAGGTCTGGATGTGGGAGAAGTAGGGGGCAAGTACGAGTCGGGAGAGAGCATGCATGAGAATCGCTTCACGGAATGTTGGGCCCGGCCTGGATTGCCCCCGCTTGTACAGTGGTGCTTCATGGGCCACGAACGGGAGTGGCACAAACTCAGTGAATCCACCGGTGCGCTTCTGCAACTCGCGCAGTGACAGCAGGTGTCGAGCCCAGGAGGTGTAGTTGTCAATGTGCCCGAACATGATCGTAGCCGTCGTGCGCAGACCGACGCGGTGAGCAGCCTCAATGACCTCCAGCCACTGCCGTGAGTTGAGTTTGTCCGGGCAGAGCGTTTGCCGGACAGTGTCGTCGAGAACTTCAGCGGCCGTCCCCGGCAGACTTCCCAGGCCTTCGTGCGCGAGCAGGCGCAAGTAGGCGCAGAGCTCGAGCCCAAGGGTGGCAGCCCCATGCCAGATCTCGAGAGGCGAGAATGCGTGCACGTGCATCGAAGGCACCGCAGTCTTCACGGCCCGCACGATGTTCAGGTAGGTTTCACCGGTAAACTGTGGATGAATGCCGCCTTGCAGGCAGACTTCCGTTGCCCCGCGCGCGGCGGCTTCCTGGACTCGCGCGCCAATCTCCCCCAGATCCAGCAGATAGCCGCGTTCCGCTCCCGCGTGCCTGCGATTGCCCTTGGAGAAAGCGCAAAAGCCGCAGTGATAGGTGCACAGGTTCGTGTAGTTGATGTTTCGGTTCACCACGTAGGTGGCGGTGTCGCCCACGGTGATGTGACGCAGGTGATCAGCCGCTTCGCAGACGGCCGCAAAATCGGTGTCGCGTGCGGCGAACAGGTGCTCGATTTCGCGACATTCGATTTCCTGATCGCGCCTCTCGACAAGGGAATCGAGTAGTCTCGAAATGCCGGCGGGGCGCCGGCTGGATTTCAGGGCTACCGGCGCCTCGACGGAGCGCCCAGCGCGCCAGGAGTCCTCCCGACCCAAACACCCGCCGTCGCTGAGCTCCTGCACCGGGCGCCGCATAGTGGGATCGAGCCACATTTCAGGTGCGCGAGCAAAGGCGGGATAGATTGTCAGGCGCTCCGTCAGAATCTTTCCTGCCTGCGCCGTGTCGTCCCGCAGTCGCTCAATCTCCGGCCACGGCGCCTCGGGATTGACGTAGTCCGGTGTCAAGGGAGAGACGCCACCCCAATCATTTACGCCGGCTTGCACGAGGCGCCCCAACATCGCGACATTCAGATTGGGCGGCGCCTGAATGTTCATATGGGGACCGAACAGAATGCGCGTCACAGCGATTGTCCAGATGAGCTCCTCCACCGAGGGAGCGCTCACGCTGGCCATGAGCGTGTCGGGCTTCGGCAAGAAGTTCTGGACAATGATTTCCTGGATGTGGCCGTGACGCTCATGCAGCGCCCGGATCGCGACGAGTGCCTCGATACGCTCCTTGCGGGTCTCCCCGATACCGATGAGGATGCCGGTCGTAAAGGGCACATTGTGACCTCCCGCTGCGTCTATGGTTGCCAACCGCGCTGCCGGGACTTTGTCCGGTGAACCATAGTGCGGCCCGCCTTTGCGGCACAGCCGGTCGGAGGCGCTTTCCAACATCAAACCCATTGAAGCCGAGACCGGTCGCAGCCGGGAAATCTCCGCGGCGGTCATACAGCCGGCGTTGATGTGTGGCAGTAGGCCGGTGCGGTCGCGCACGATCGCCGCGACGTGCGCGAGGTAGTGCAGGGTTGTTTCGAAGCCGTTCTGTTCGAGCCACGCTCGAGCGACGTTGTAACGCAACTCCGGCTTTTCCCCGAGCGTAAACAGAGCTTCCTTGCAGCCTCGCTTCGCTCCGGCGGCGGCGGTCTCGACTGCTTCCTCCACGGACATGAATGGCTGACCGAGATGTCGCGGTGCTTTCGCAAAGGTGCAGTAGTGACAGGTGTCGCGACAGAGTCGGGTCAGCGGTAGAAAAACTTTGCGCGAATAGGTGACCAGGGGGCCGTGACCCGCATCGCGCAGCCGCGCGGCACGCGCGACCAGCGTGTCGGTCGGCAGTTCGAGCAGCGACAGCGGATCAATCTGAAAAGTCGTTGCGGAAATAAAGGGAAGTAACCTCGCCGGCACAGCCAGGTCGGCAAGCTTTTCCAGATCCACCACCGTGTCCACATCGAATGTCGCTTCAGGGGACGCGATCTCGTGGCCTCGCGAGCCTGCTGCAAGCTGGTGAGCGGCAAAGCTGCCGGGCACGAACGCGGGCGCGATCGGCACTCCCGGGTCGATCAACAACACGTTTGTTCCGTTGCCCTCGTGGCACCGGACGAGCCCGATCACGCTACGGCCATGCTGGCTGCGACATTCGATATAACGAGAGAGCAGCGCGTCCACGCCGCGCGGAGTCAGGATAGCAAGATCAGCATGGAAAATTGCGCAAATGCCTGCGCCGCGTGTACGGATTTCATTCATGCCGAGCGCGCACGCAGTGTTGAGGTCGGCCTCCTTCAGGAGCACCTCTGCGCCGACCTGCCCTGCCTCGGCTGCGACTTCCGGGTCGGCCGTAACGACGAGGATGCCATCTACGAGTTGTGATTCGGTAAGAGCACATAGAGTCTGTGCCAACAGAGCGCGAGCGAAGTCCTGTCGCCGCGTACCTAACGCCGGCGCCAACCTCTGTTTCGACGAGCCGAGCGCTTTGACGGGAACAACTGCCCAGATTACGTCGCTGCTCATGAAGGAAACCGCCGCGGCGTGTAACTCACAGGCCGGTAGAGGTAGTCCGTGCTGCTGAAGAACACACTCATGTTGGTGATCATCCAGAATCCGGAGTGACTGTCGAATTCGATGATGGGGGCGTCTGCGCCTAGCTGCCAGCACATGTGGGCAATAGCCCGGCCGCGCCGTCTGTCGGCGTGCAGGGGTGTCATGACTCATGCAGCCAGGTGCAAGAGCTCATCTTCGGCATCCCGCACCTTGCGGGGCGAATCCAGTGCGTACTTCAATCCGGCCATGCCGCTGTAGTCGAGTATTTTGGGGACCCGAAGGCCCGCATCGCAAAATCCTTTCAGTGTGCGCGCAATCTGTTTGGGGGTGCCGTGGGGCACCACGGCCAGGATTGAATCGGTGTTGACCTTCGCCAGCATCGCGAGAATCCGCTCGCGCGGGAGCACCTCGGGATTGATATCCTGAAAGCCACGCCACTCGTCACCGAGCGGATGCTCAAAGCCGTGTTGGCGCATGATTGCAGCGGGGATCTGCAGCACATATGCCTTGACCAACGGTGCTTCGAGTATCTGCGCCAGCTCGGCATCATCGTCCGCGATCAAACAGGTCCAGATGAATGCCGGTGTAATGGCCATCGGGTCACGGCCAGCGCGCTCGGCGGAAGTGCGCACAATTTGCAGTTTCTCGGCGAAGTCTTCGGGTGAGTAGGCGCCGGCGGGCCACCAGCCGTCGCAATAGCGACCGATGATGTCCAACATGCGCGGACCACTTCCGCCTCCCCAGATCCTGGGGAATCGGCCGTTGTAGGGTTCGGTGTCGAGGCGCGCGTGCCGCAACCGATAGAACTGCCCAGTGAAATCCACGGGGCCTTCGCTCTCCCACAGTAGGCGGATGACCTTCAGGGCTTCTTCGAAGCGACCCACGGGCTTGGTGAAATCAAATCCGTAGGGCACCGTGTTCTCGGTCTCGCCGCTGCCGAGGCCGAGAATGAATCGACCCTTGGAAAGATGATCGATCGTGAGCGCCGACTGGGCGAGCAGCGAAGGGTGGCGGCGTACAGTATCAACCACACTGGTTGCAATCGGCACATTTTTTGTCAGCGCGGCAACGGCTGCCGCAACAGCCATGGCGTCGAGTTGACGGTGTGGCGAGGCTGACGTGGTCGCCAGATCAGTGAATTCCGGTGTCCAGATTGAATCGGGCCAGAAGCTCACCATGTGATCTGGAAGCCAGATCGAGTGATAGCGACCGCCATCCAGCACGTCCAGCCTGGACAGATCGATCGGAAGCGTGGTGCGCACAAAAGCCGCGGGTTGAACCTTCATGTCTGCTCCCTGTGCCAATGAGGCCGGTCACAATGCGGGCCGACCCAGCTGTCCGGAAATGAGAAGTCCGGCGCCGTCAACCTGGTATGTCCGGTTGATGAAAATGAGCACGGAGGTCAGTGCTTCGGCCGCCGCCGAGTTGGCCAATGCGCCGCCGTGAATGCCGCACAGACCTGTCAGCTCCACCAGCGCGATCACTTGCGCCCGTGCGTCTTTGTCATCGCCAAACACGAGCACATCGCAGTCGATATCCTGATCAGTCGCGAGCTTGTGGGCCGCGACGTTGTGGAAGGCGGAGACGACGGTGACCCCAGGGCCCAGGAGCCTCTGCGCGCGTTGAGCAGCGCTTCCTTCGGGAGGCAGTTGGACGCGCATCACCTTCGGCGGTACGAGCGGCACCGTCGTATCAACGACGAGCTTGCCCGAAACGTGCGGTGCGATTTCCGCCAGCGTGGCTTCCTGCGCGGCGAAGGGCACCGTAACCAACACAATGCTGCCGGCCGCGGCGGCATCCGCATTGCTCAATCCGGTCGTGCCGAATCCCACGTGAGTCGCCGCCTCCATCGCGCTCTGGACGGCGCGCGAGCCGATGATCACCGCGCGTCCGGCCTTGGCCAGCCGCCGCGCGATGGCGGTACCCAGCTTGCCCGTTCCCCCCACCACGGCAATGGGTCCTTCCAACATCAGTCAGATCCTGCGCCTGAGTTGAATCCAAGGTTGGCGTGCACACCTTCCTTGATGAAGTCGTTGACGGCGGCCGTAATCTCGGCGTCGCTCGCCAGGCCGGGCGGAAATATCCAGTTCTTGAACATGACATTGGCGAGAACCGTGACAAAGGCGACGCGCACCGTGAGCCGGGGATCCACTTTGACGCGGTCCCGCACGCGCTGACTCATGAGCGAGGCCGCCCGGTCGAAGTAGGTATGCAGGCTGTTGATTCCCGTTGGCGCGCTGTCCGACTCGTAGGTTTGCGCCAGCATCACGGAGGCCAGCATGCCCGCATGCTCGCGAATGAAGCGCTGCAGCTCCGTGGCATACAGCTCGGTCATCTCGATGTTGCTGGCCGCGTCGCGGATGTCGGGCAGATGCGTATTGATAAATCGCAGAAAATGCTGATCGACGGGCTTGAAGACGGTCTCACGGAAGAGGTTGGATTTGGAGCCGAAATAGCGAAACAACTGTGCTTCGGTCACGCCGGCCCGGCGCGCTATCACAGCGGTGGTCGCGCCGGCGAAGCCGCTGCGTTTGAACTCGTCTGCGGCGGCGGCGACGATCCGGTTCAATAGGTCAGCGCGCGAGCGGCGCTTGGGTTTTGCAACAGCAGCGCGCTGCCTGCGCCCGCTGACCTTCGCCGCGCCCGCTGCGATGAGTTTTTTCTTCTGCACTGTCAACCTGCGACGGAAACTTGCCGACGCCGTCATCCTCTCATAGGATAGTGGTCACTATCTAGCCATGCGCACCTGATCGCGAAAGGTCTCATGAACACCGCGAGAACAGAATGGCCGCCGAGCTGGGGTATCCAGCCGTACGGCATCAGTGTCGGTCGATATATTGATCCGGCCTTTGCCCGTCTCGAGTGCGAGCGCCTGTGGAGCCGCGTCTGGCAGGCGGCCGCCCGGCTCGATGAAATTCCCGAAGCGGGTGATTACACCGTCTACGAAATCGGCGATCAGTCGATTGTGGTGGTCAGGGCGGACTCAACTACCGTCAAGGCGTATCACAATGTCTGTCCCCATCGCGGAACGGCCTTGGCGCAAGGCGCGGGTCGCTTCGCCGGCAGCCGCATCATGTGCCCGTTCCACGGATGGCGTTGGAACCTGGAGGGACAGAATCAGTTCGTGCTCGAGCGTCCGGAATTCTGCGGCGGCCGGCTGCGCGACAGCGATGTCGCCCTGCGGGAAGTCAACGTCGTGTTGTTCGCAGGCTTCGTGTTCATCAACCCGGCGCCGGAGCCACCCGATTTCAATGAGTTTATTGCGCCGGTGCGCGCGGTCCTGGAGGGGCTCGCGATCGCCGACATGCATCACTACTGGTGGAAGTCGATTGCCATTCCGGCCAACTGGAAGGTGGCGCAGGAGGCTTTTTTCGAGGCGTTTCATGTGCCGGCAACCCATCCGCAGCTCGAGAAGGGCGGCGCCGAGGTCATTCTCGGCAAGCGCGACGATGCCGAGTTCACGCATCGCTATGTCAACTACGAAGTGTTTCCACACGGTCACGGCCGCTTCTTCGGTGGCAAGAAGACGCCGATGGCAGGTCACATCAATGAGCGTAAAGGCGATCCGCTCGAAGAGATGGCCGCGCGCCTGAAGCTGCTGGTGGATGGAATGGATGCCATGGTGTTGAAGGAAGATATTGATGTCCTGCTGACATTGCGTGGCAAACCCATTCCGGAAGGCTCCAGCCTCGGCGGCGAATATATGAAGGCGTTGTATGCCACGGCCGCGGCGCAGGATCGCCCGATGCCCAAACCGGTGCCGGAGATCCTGGGTATGTGGGGTGGTGAGGTCTTCGTCTTCCCAAACCTCATGATCCTGCCCCAAGCCGGCAATGCAATGATTTACCGGGTCCGGCCCAACGGCCTCGACCCTGACAGTTGCACGTTCGAGATTCTGTCTACACGGACTTTGCCCGCGGCTGTCAAACCGCCGCGGGCAACGCTCCAACACGTCACCGACCTGAAGGATCCGGAGCAGGTCCTGCTCATCCCGCGCCAGGACCTGGGGAATATTCCGCGGATCCAGAAGGGTCTGCACTCGCGCGGCATTCAACACACCTGGCTTGCGGCCAACCAGGAAAAGATCATCCTGAACATGCATCAGGAGCTCGATCGTTACCTTCACACGGCATGAGCGCCTTCGACGAGGTCTTTGATTTTGTCGTGGTCGGCAGCGGCGGCGGCTCCATGTGCGCGGGGCTGTTCATGCGCAGCGAGAGCCAGCGGGTACTCATTCTCGAGAAAACCGCATTGATCGGCGGTACGACAGCGCGCTCCGGCGGTGTCATGTGGATTCCCAACAACCCGTTCATGAAGCGGGATGGTATCGAGGACAGCTTCGAGTCGGCTTCCCGGTACCTGGATTCCGTTCTGGGCGATCAGAAGGATGCGCCCGGCTCTTCACGCGAACGGCGGCGCACCTATCTGACCGAGGCGCCACGCATGGTGGAGTTTCTGGGCAGCCAGGGCGTCGAGCTCACTCGCGTTGCCGAATGGCCTGACTACTACGATGAGCGTCCGGGCGGCTCGGTGGCAGGTCGCACGGTGGTCGCCGAATTGTTCGATGCCAACGAGCTGGGCGCATGGAAGGACAAGCTGCGGCCCAGTTTCATTCGCGCGCCCGTGCCGGCCACGCTCGAAGAGCTGATGGAGTTGCCCGCGCTCAAGCGATCGTGGCGGGTGAAGCTGCTGTTGTTGAGGCTGGTGGCCCGTAAAGTCATGGCCAGAATCACCGGAAAAGATTGGGTTGCCGGCGGCGCGGCTCTTCAGGGACGCATGTTGCAGGCGGCGTTGCGCACGGGTGTTGAGATTCGAACGGATTCCCCGGTCAGCCGGCTTGTGGTTGACAATGGGGCGGTGACGGGCGTTGTCACCGTGAAGGACGGCCGTCCCTGGCGCGTTGGCGCGCGCTTGGGGGTTCTCGTCAACGCGGGTGGTTTTGCGCACAACCAACGGATGCGCGATCGTTATCAACCCGGGATATCGGTCAAGTGGACGATGGCGGCGCCCGGAGATACTGGAGAGATGATCGAGGAGATGGAGCGCCACGGTGCGGTGCTTGCGCAGATGCAGGAGCGCGTGGGCACCCAGGTGACGCTACCGCCTGGCGCGGAAGACAGTGAGGCAAAGCCCACCGCCCAGGGAATCACCGCGGCGCCCCATGCGATCCTGGTTGATCAGAGCGGTGTCCGTTATATGAACGAGGGTGGCTCCTACATGGCCTATTGCAAGGCGATGTTGGAGCGCAATAAAACCATACCCGCCGTCCCGAGCTGGGCCGTGCTGGACAACCAATACATGCGTAATTACATGTTGGCCGGGACGATGGCCGGAAGTGCCAAGCCGCGGCGTTGGTTCGACGAGGGTTACCTCAAGAAAGCGGACAGCATTGAAGCGCTTGCGCGCCAGCTCAACATTGAGCCTGCAACCCTGCGGGCCACTGTCGATCGATTCAACAGTTTCGTTGCACAAAACCGCGATGACGATTTTCATCGTGGTGCGCGGGCATATGACCGTTGGTTGGGAGACCCCTGTAACAAGCCATCTGAAACCCTGGGTAGCATCGCGCAGCCGCCGTTTTACGCTGTTCCCGTACTTCCCGGAGATGTTGGGACCTACGGCGGCGTCGTGACTGACGAGCATGCCCGGGTATTGCGCGCGGATGGCTCGGTGATCCCGGGCCTATATGCCACGGGCGTGTCTACGGCATCCGTAATGGGGGGCGCCTACCCAGGCGCGGGATCGAGCGTCGGACCCACGTTCGTGTGGGGTTACGTCGCGGCCAAGCACGCCATCGAGCGCCGGAACTGAATCAAAAAGACGAATCCCTGCCTTGACAATCTTCCGTCCAAATACTAAGCTTGCTTAGTATTAACACAGTCAACGAGCCTGATGGCTCGCAGGAGAAAATCGTGAAGAGCGCGTCGTTTGTTGCGTCGTTGTGTGCCCTGGTTGCGCTGTCTGGCGTCGTGTGCGCCTCACCGTCGGACGAAGGCGCGACGGGGCAGGCGAGTGCTGCCAAGGGCAGTATGCTGGTTACGGCAGATGGCTCGCGCCTGGCGCCGGTCTACCGCCTGAGCTCTGACGGCTCGCCCCAGATCATTCTCGACGGCAAGATGGTGACCGTGCCCGCTGCCACCTTGTCGATGGCCAGCGGCAGACTGATGACCAGCCTCACCAAGCGTGAAGTATTGGCCCTGCGCTGATTGAGCTCGCCGGCCAGCGACTATCTATCGTTGGCCGGCGCTGCCGAAGGGCGGGCGCTATTTTTTGGTTTCCCGCTGACTGCGGAAATCCGCGAGGTTGCCGCTGATGACATCCAACAGGGAGTCCAGCTTTTCCAGGTCGCCGGCTTCGAAGCCGGCGAAAATGAACGCCTCATGGATCTTGGCCAACTCGTCCAGCTTGTCCAGGACCGGCTGGGCGGCGGGGGTCAGGTAGACCTGGTAGGCACGGCGATCGCCCGGACGCGACTCCCGTCGCAGATACCCTTCTTCACAGAGGCGGTCGATCAGCCGGCCCGCGGTAATCTCCCGGACTTCGAGCCCTTCCGCGATGGTGCGCTGGGTGGCGCCCGGATTGCGGGCGACGACCGCGATCATGTGCCATTGAGCGCGGGTCAGGCCGCTGCGCTCGGCGCTCTGATCGAAAGTCACCCGTAGCTGGCGAGCCACGACCGTCAATTTCAATGCGACGGTTCTTTTCTTATTCCTCTGTACCGCGATGGTCGAGATCCCCTGTGTCTTGAGGGGCGCAAGTCTACCACGAGGCGCCGGGCCGCCAGCCGGGCGGCGTTACTAAGCATGCATAGTGTAAGCTGAGGCTGGGACATCCCGCGCAACACTGATCACCTTTATTGATCAGTAGGGGGGATTTATTGAGTAGTGACTCAGCCCCTTTCGTGAATGATCCAAAGCATGCGGTGGTGCATCCTGAAGGGGGGATTGAATGAACGGCAAGCTGTATGGATCGGGATTGGGTGTTGCAATGGTGCTGGCGCTGGGTGGGGCTGTTCCCGTCTTTGCGCAGAATGCGCCGGCGGCGGGGGAAGCGACGGACGCGTCGCGGGGCGGCGTGGAGCTCAGCGAAGTCATCGTGACCGCCCGACGCGTCGAGGAGCGCGCCCAGGACGTTCCGATTTCCATGACGGTGCTCGACCAGAAGCAATTGACCAACCGCAACGTGGTCAACGCCGCCGACCTGTCGGCCTATATTCCGTCGCTCTCATCGAACAGCAACTTCGGCGCTGAGAACAGCAGCTTCGCGATCCGGGGATTCGTGCAGGATCCGGGCACGGCGCCCTCGGTCGCAGTCTACTTTGCAGATGTCGTGGCGCTTCGCGGTCCCACGCAGGGCGTCCAGGCCGGTGATGGCGCGGGGCCCGGAAACTTCTTCGACCTGCAGAACGTGCAGGTGTTGAAAGGGCCGCAGGGAACCCTGTTTGGGCGCAACACCACCGGCGGCGCGGTGCTGTTTGTCCCGCAGAAGCCCACCTCGAGTCTCGAAGGGTATGTGGAAGCCTCAGGCGGCAACTTTGACATGAAGCGGGTCCAGGCTGCGTTCAATGCGCCGGTGGGCGATAAATTCCGCTTTCGCGTGGCCATCGATCACAACCAACGCGACGGCTATCTCAACAACATTTCGAGTATTGGCCCCAAAGACTACAACGACGTCGATTACACGGCCGTGCGGGCGAGCATGGTCGTCGATGTGACGAACAACATCGAGAACTACACAATCGCCTCCTACAGCAAGTCGGATACCAACGGCAGTGTGCAGAAGATGATCGGCTGCAATCCGGCCGGCTACAATCCGGTCAACCCGCAGGTAGGCGTCCCCAATTTCATCGGAGTGCTGTCCTGCAATCAGCTCGCCTCGGAACAGGCGCGCGGCGCCGGCTTCTATGACCTGGAGGCAGCTGTTCCCAACCCGATGTCCGATATCCGGCAGTGGCGGGTCATCAACACGACCACCTGGAGCGCGACCGACGACCTGCGGATCAAGAATATCGCCAGCTACGGTGAATTCAAGGACTTCCAGCGCTCGCCGCTGTTCGGCACCAACTGGTCGGTCACCGGCCTGCCGGCGCCCTACCCACAGTTGTTCTTCCGCGGCGTTCCGGCCATTTTCACGGCCATCAACCCCATTCCGGGCGCCAACACGGCCAACCAGTCGACCTACACGGAGGAGCTGCAGATCCAGGGCTCAGGCCTCGAGCAGAAGCTGATCTACCAGGCCGGAGTTTATTTCGAGTGGAGCAATCCGCTGGGACTGGTGGGAAACCAGTCGCCGCAGCTGTTGGTCTGCGCGAATCCGGACACCTTCAACTGCATCGATGCGCTGGGCAGCTCCTTCACCGCGGCTACTGGCTTTGCGCACGAAATCCACGTGGGTGCTGTCAACTATACGGCCGGCCAGACTGCATTTCGGGATCGGGGCGTGTATGCACAGTCGACCTACAGCCTGACGGATCAATTCAAGATCACGGGCGGCCTGCGCGAGACCTCGGACCAGCAGACCAATTCCGCGACCCGCATCACCAACAACTTCTCGGTGTTTCCACCGTTCCCGACCGGCGCCATTCCGAGCTGCACGGACCCGAGCGCGGCGCCTTCCTGCACCGCGTACCTGGAAAAGAAATCGAACAAGCCAACCTGGCTGATCGATCTCGACTACAAGCCCATCGACGACATGCTGCTGTATGCGAAGTATTCGCGGGGCTATCGCGCGGGCGGCATTTACACCAACGCGCCCATTGACCACCGAACCTTTGATCCTGAAAAAGTGGATGCCTACGAGCTGGGACTGAAGTCGAGCTTCTTTGCACCGGTGCGAGGAATTTTCAACGTAGCGCTCTTCTACAACAATTTCAGTAACCAGCAGATCCAACTGGGTTTCCAGCCGCGAATCGACCCCGTGACCCGACAACCGGCGCCGGTGTCTCCGACCACGGCAATCGCGAACGTCGGCAAGTCGCGGATCTACGGAGCCGAGATCGAGGCATCGATCACACCAGTACGAGGCCTCAATTTCGACCTCAATTACACGTATCTGAATGCGACGATCCGCAGCATCAGCGGCATCACCACCAACGATCCCAACTACGTGGCGGCTACGTCGAGCATCGCTCCGGGTTCGCCGTTGGCGTTGTCGCCGAAGAACAAGGCGTCGCTTACAGCGAGCTACCTGCTGCCGCTTCCGCAGACAGTCGGCAGCATGACGGCGAGCGCGACCTTTGTGCATACCGACAAGCAGTTGACCAATTACGTCTACCAGGACCCCGCGACCGTAGCCTTGATGCAGGGCAACAACTTCGGTTCCGTGCCCAGCACCGACCTGCTCAATCTCAACCTGGATTGGGCCGAGGTCGTGCGGTCGCCCTTCGATGTGTCATTCTTTGTGACGAACGTGACGGACAAGCATTACTACCAGTACATTCCTGGCCTTGCCTCACCCGGATCGGGTGTCGAGTTCGCGGTGCTCGGTATGCCGCGGATGTACGGCGCGCGGCTGCGGTATCACTTCGGAAGGTAGTTGAACGCACCCGGCCTCAGTGCATGAGGCCGGGTGTTTCAGTGTGTGTGGTTCGGCGCCTGAGATGCTTAGGCGCTGAGTGCCGTTGCGGCGCCGGCCGACCGCATCAGTGTTGAGTGGCGGGGGTTGCCAACGCCGCCTCGACGGCGGCCAGCTCCGATTTGAGCCACATGACTTCGCTCAAGTTTATGCCGCCTGATTGGCGCTGCAATGCCTGCAGCGCCTCTTTCTTGGCCGCCAACGCATCGGCATGCGTGCGGTCCGTCGCAAGCGCAATATCCAGCAGGTGCAGGGCTTCCAACGGCCGGCCCTCGCTCAACTTCATCCGGGCCCGGGCAGCGAGCGCACCGGCTCCGCCAGCCAACTCCGCGAGATCGGCGTCAATACTGGACCGGGGCACCCCATATAGAGAAGTGGTCGAGTCATAGTGGAACCAGCCGGAATATTCTTCCCAGATGGAGCGTACGGCCCACGACACCTTCCCGTGGAACTCGCCGATTTTGAGGTCGGGCGGCAGTTCGATTTCACGCATGAGTGTGTGCACGTCCTTGCCGGCATTCATGCCAGCAATCACAGCGTCGTTCACGTATGAGACCGCTGCATGCATCTTGTCGAGAGCTGCGCGTATTGTCTGTG
>Ga0105237_10003172_pt1 | contig 19740 bp, 11 predicted proteins | sample KBSC24metaG_FD_81520 | JGI IMG/M metagenome (GOLD analysis project Ga0105237, IMG submission 81520) | Corn rhizosphere microbial communities from Kellogg Biological Station, Michigan, USA - KBS C2-4 metaG | ecosystem: Host-associated > Plants > Roots > Rhizosphere > Soil | place: Michigan, USA... | reverse complement strand
CGTCACACCGTGAATGGTGAGATCGCCAACGAGCGCGAAGTGGTCGGTCCCACGCCCTTCGATCCGCTTGGAGACAAAGGTGAGAGCCGGGAACTGTTCGACGTCAAAGAAGTCCGCCGAGCGAAGGTGCGCATCGCGCTGCTCCTGTCCGGTTTCGATCGTGCCGACGTCGATCGTGGCGGTGACCGACGATTGGGTCCAATCCTGTTCATTGATGGTGACGGCGCCGGAGACGCCGGTGAATCGGCCGCGGACGGTCGAAATCATGAGATGTTTAACCGCGAACTCGATGTTGGAGTGTGCGGCGTCGATGTTCCACGTGGTCGTTTGCGCGGCTGGCGCGGATTGTACAGCGGTCATGGTCGTGTCATCCAAAAGAAAAGGTGAAAAAACTCAGCGAGCCGTGATGGTGTGGCGAGGGCCGGCCCGACTCTCCCTCGCTCCCTTGAATTCGAGATACTCATTACTGAGATATCACGGTAAAAAAACTCATTCATCTCCAATCGAGAGATCCAACTCCGCGGCGTATTTACCGAGTCGTCGAAGCAAATCGATGGCGTGCTGCTTATCGCTGGCGCTCAACCCTCGCAGCGCCAGCGCGATCCGACGCCGGTGCATGGGAAATATTTCGGCCATGAGCGCCCTTCCCTCGGGCGTCAGTGTCGCGTACGTGGCGCGTCGGTCGCTGGGACACGCCTCACGCTTCACGTAGCCTTTCTTTTCGAGACGGTCGATGACGTACGTAATGCCACCGCTCGAGATGAGGATGCTGCGCTGGATCTCACCCAGCAGCAGCGGCCCCTTATGGTACAGCGCCTCCAACGCCGCGAATTCGGCGAGCCCGATCCCACGACGGGTGACGTCGTCCTCCGCATGAAGGCTCGCCGAGCCATTGGCCCGCGCGAGCACCACCCAGAGTTTCAGCGCCAGCTCTTCTTCTTCTGCCGTCACCGGTGGAGTCACACCGTGTGCCGACTTCGCGGATGTGGCCGCGTTGCCGGGCACCGAATCGTCGGTGGAGGAGCCGGGGTGAGAAGATGAAAAAGAGGTCATAAAAGTATCTTAGAACTAAGATATTTCATTTTCACCTATCGTCAAGTCTTCAAATCTGTGGGCGGGGACGAGATGGCGAAATCCTTTTAATTCGAACGGTCGTTCTCTTTCCCCGCAGCCAGCGCTGCACCGGTTGTTATCCTTGGAAGGGAGAGGGCCGCACATTTGCTCTCTGCTCTTTCCCAGAGAACTCTCTTTTCGCCACGACGTGCCTCGTTCCCCCGCCCCGCTCCGCCCCTTTCACCCGATTCTTCGGAGCTGGTTTGCCGATGTGGTCGGAGCGCCGTCGGCGCCACAGGCGCGCGGATGGCCGGCCATCGCGTCGGGCGAGCACACGCTGATTCTTGCTCCCACAGGAACGGGAAAGACCTTTGCCGCGTTTTTGTGGGAGCTGAACGCGCTCATCGTCGAGTCGCGCTCGCAACCGTTGGCGAATGGCGTGTATCTCGTGTACGTCTCGCCACTCAAAGCGCTCAACAACGACATTCAACGGAACCTCGAGGCGCCGCTCGCCGAGCTACGGGCGCGTTTCGCGGCCGCGGGGGAGTCGTTTCCCGATCTGCGCGTGGCGGTCCGCACGGGCGACACGCCGCCCAGCCAGCGTGCGCGGATGCTCCGACAGTCGCCGCACATTCTCATCACCACGCCGGAGTCGCTCAACATCATGTTGACGTCGGTGCGTGGACGGGGGATGTTCGCCACGACGCGGACGGTGGTCGTCGATGAGATTCACGCGATCGCTGGGACCAAACGAGGCGCGCATCTGGCGGTGACGCTGGAACGGCTGGATCGCGTGGCGACGCACGGCGTGCAGTATGGGGTGACACAAACCACCGAGCAGCCTGTCACCTCGCCGACGCCGCTGCGGCGCATGCCACAGCGGATCGGTTTGTCGGCTACGCAACGTCCACTCGACGAAGTCGCGCGATTTCTCGCCTGGGACCGGCCCGTGACGGTGGTGGATTGTGGGCTCACCAAAGAGACCCAACTGACCGTGCAGTCGCCCGTTCCCGATTTAGGAAAGGTGGATGGGAGCGTCTGGCCCGCGGTCGCGCAGCTCACGCTGGAGCACATTCGGTCGGCGCGCACCACCTTGGTGTTCGTCAACAACCGCGCGCAAGCCGAGCGTATCGCGGCGCGGGTGAACGAGCTGGCGGATGAGGAAATCGCACAACCATATCATGGTTCCATCGCGCGCGAACGTCGGTTGGAGTTGGAGCGTCGGCTCAAAGCGGGAGAGCTGCGTGCACTCATCACGACCAGCTCGCTCGAGCTGGGGATCGACATTGGGAGCGTCGATCTCGTTATCCAACTGCAATCACCCAAACGGGTTTCCGCTGCGCTCCAACGTATTGGGCGCGCGGGGCACACGCTGGGAGCACCGAGTCGAGGGGTGTTTGTTCCGACATTTCGTGACGACGCCATGGAGACGGCGGCGATCGTCGCTGCGATGCGGGCGGGCGAAGTAGAACCCACGCGCGTCGTGCAGAACGCGCTCGACGTGTTGGCACAGACGATCGTGGCGACCGTGTCGGTGGATGATTGGGATGCGGATGCGCTATTCACGCTCGTTCGGCGCGCGTATCCGTATCACACGTTGTCGCGGGGTGCGTACGACGAAGTGTTGGCGATGTTATCCGGCAAGTATCCGTCGGAAGTGGCCGCCGAGCTGGAGCCACGCATCGAATTCGATCGGACGACAAACGTGGTGCGTGGGTCGCGAGGGAGCCGAATGACCGCGGTCATTTCGGGTGGGACGATCCCCGACCGTGGATTGTATACGGTCAATCTCCCGGACAAGACACGGTTGGGCGAGCTGGACGAGGAATTCGTGCACGAGTCGCGGGTGGGCGACGTCTTTCAGCTGGGATCGAGCACGTGGCGGATTGCGTCTATCGAGCACGATCGGGTGATCGTGACGCCGGCGCCTGGGGTACCGGCGCGCATGCCGTTCTGGCACGGGGAATATGGCGCTCGGTCGCTGGCATTGAGCGACCGGGTGGGCGCGTTACGTCGCGAGTTGGCCGGTGGCGTGGTGAGCGACGCCGAGTTGGCCGAGCGCTATTCATGTGACGCGGCCACGGTGCATTCGCTGCGGCAATATGTGCAGGCCCAGCGCGCGGCCACGGGCGTCGTGCCGGACGATCGAACCATCGTCGTGGAGCACTTTCGCGACGAGACAGGATCAGTACGCGTGGTCATACATGCAGCGTTTGGTGGACGTGTGAACGCGCCGTGGGCGATGGCGCTGGCGCATCGCGCGCGTGAGGCGTTGGGTGGAATCGACGTGCAGGTGCAGACCACGGACGACGGGATCATGCTGCGTCTGCCGGAGCTCGCGTCGCTACCGCCAATCGACGCGCTGCTTGGGATGACCGTGGCCGAAGCCGAACAGTTGGTGATGGAAGAGGTGGGTGCGTCATCGCTGTTTGGAGCGCGCTTTCGGATGAACGCGGGGCGCGCGTTATTGTTGCCACGTGGGAAGCCCAACAAACGGATGCCGCTCTGGCTGCAACGGCTCAAAGCGTTGGATTTGCTGCAAACGGTGCAGCAATTTCCCAGTTTCCCCATCTTGGTCGAGACGTACCGCGAAGTGCTGCAGGATGCGTTTGATATTGATGGGCTCAAACGTGTATTGAGCTCGGTCGATGCCGGACAAATCCAGATCCATGTAGCACAGACCATGGTGGCATCGCCATTTGCGTCGAGTTTGCAATTTGGCTTCGTGATGGATTGGTTGTACGGCGACGATACGCCGCGTGCGGAGCAGCGGGCGGCGTTGCTATCACTCGACCGTGGGTTGCTGGACGATGTCATGGGGAACGCCGAGCACGATGACGAAACGCTCACCGCGTTGCGTGAGATCGTGGCGCGGCGGCAGGATGCGCTGGAGCAGACCGATCCGGGGCGTGAGGTCGAGTTTGGGCCGGGTGACGGAGGGCGGCGTGGGCTGTTCGCCAAATATCTCTCGCTCGCGGGACCAGTGACAGCAACGGAGGTGCAGGAGCGTTACGGCTGGCCACGTGGGTGGATCGAGGCTCGACTGACCGAGTGGCATCGCACGGGACGGTTGGTCATCGGAAAGTTTCGTCCCGAGGTGAGCGAACCGGAATTCCTATCGCGCAAAACCGCGGAGCTCGCTCGGCGGCGTGCGCTCGCGGCGTTGCGGCGGCAAATCGAGGCGGTGGAACTTCCGACCTTTGCGGCGTTTCTGCAGCGGTGGCAGCATGTGGATCCGCGCGATCGTCTGGATGGACCCGCTGGGACCGCGGCGGCAATTCAGCAGTTGTATGGCATGACACGTCCGGCGGCCGCGTGGGAGCGTGATTATCTGCATGCACGTGTCAATCAGTACAATGGGGCGTGGTTGCACGATTGGTTTGCCAGTGGTGACGTAGTCTGGTCGGGTGATGGGAACTACGATGACACGACGCGGATCGCGACGCTCTCGCGGCTCCGGTTTTTCGAGCGTGGAACGGGACGGCGCTGGTTGGATGACGTTGGCGATCTTCCGCTGACCGACGGTGCACGACGGGTGTACGAAACCGTCGTTGCTGAAGGGGCATCGCTGCTCACCGATCTACAACTCGCGACCGGGCTCTCCGCACTGGCGTTGCGCGAGGCGATCCGTGAGCTCGTCTCGCTCGGCGTGCTTACGAATGACACCGCCGAGGCGATGCGGCAGATCATTCGGTACAAGCCACTGCTCGCGGAGCCGGCGTACGATCCGGAACGATGGCTTCCAGAGTCGTTTGTCTCACAACGCGTGCGACAGCGCCGTCCCAACCTTCGGCGTTTGCCACGCTGGGAACGTCCCGACCGTCCGGGCGCGGCAGCGGCCATGGGGTGGACGGGACGTTGGTCGTTGGTGCATCGCGCGAGCACGTTGGGTCCGCCGCTTACCATGGAGGCGCACGCCGCGGCGGTCGCGCAGCAATGGTTGCATCGGTACGGTATCGTCTCGCGCGACTGGTGGCGTCGCGAGCGGCCGCCAGTGGGATGGCGTGCGATTTATGACGAGCTGCGTCGTCTGGAATTTCGTGGCGACGTGCGGCGTGGGTACTTCGTGCGTGGGTTAGCGGGGGCACAGTTCGCGCTCCCCGACGCGGTGGAGCGTCTACGCGCGGTAGCGCGGGACGATGTTTCCGCTGCGCCGATGGTCGTATTCGCAGCGAGCGATCCGGCCAATCCGTACTCTTTACAGCTCGATCTGGCTGACCGCGATCCACTCTCGCGTCCGCGTGGGGCAGGCGCGGTGTTAGTATCGCGGGCGGGACGCGTGATTTTTTCCGTGGAAGGACGCGGGAAACGCGTGGTCGTGGCGCCTGAATTGTCACGCGACGACAAACGCGATGCGGAGACAGCACTCGCGGACTATCTCGCGGCGGAGCAACATCACCGGTAACGCAGAGGGCACCGAACCCCCGCGAGTGATTTCGCTCGCGGGGGTTCGGTGCCCTCTTTTTCTATCGCCGCAGCTATTATAACGAGCGGATCTTGATCCCGCGCTTGGCCAGCTCGGCGATATACAATTCGGCGGGCATGCATTCATCAGGCGTGAACACGCCAGCGGGCTTGATGTCGCCGCGTGCTTGCAACTGCCCCGTGATGCTCAACGAATAGCCGGTGGTGCGCATCATCGCGCTGATGCCATGCGCTTCATCGTAGTGATCCACCAACTCCCACCCCAGCGTCTTGGGCGCGCCATTCTTGGTACCGGTCACGACCACGCGCAACGCCACGAGATCGAGCCCTTTGGGCTTGGTGAGCTTTTTCCCCATGACCGCAACCGCGAGATCACGCGGAACGATCTTGGTTCCCTTGACGTCCACCGGATCGAGACCGAGGAAACCGAGCTCGCGAATCGCTTCCATAATCTCGGCGTGGCCGGGGTAGCGGAGGGTTTTGTATTCCATGGTAGGAATTTTCCCTTCGTATCGCGAGGCCATGTCCGACAACCCGCCCGCGGTGTGGAACGCTTCGAGCTTTCCAACCGGCGCGTCAAAGATAACCGGCTCGCGCTCGCTCAACGCCACGACCTGCTGCTTTTTGCTATCGCGGAGGACCCATGAAAGCGTGGTGTAGTAGTCGAGCACCCCTTCGAGGGAGTACACAATTTGATAGTTGAGCGGAGGCTCGGGATTTTGCGGCAGCCCACCCACGAAAATCTTGACGCTGTCGACGCTGTCGAGATTCTTGATCCCGTATTCGGCCAGAATGTTCACCATCCCAGGGGCGAGGCCGCAGTCGGGGATAATGGTGACGTTCTTGGCCTTGGCCTGCGCATCGAGCTGCTTTTGCTGCAGCACGATTTCGGTGTTGCCGCCCAGATCGCAGAAGTTGGTCCCCACCTCGGCGGCGATCTTGGCGAGATCGCCGTTGAAGTAGTAGGGGATCGCACTCATCACGGCATCCGCTTCGCGGAAGAGCGCGCGCACCGCTTCGTGATCGCGCACATCGAGCGGTGTGGGGATGAGCCGCTCACCGGAGTAGGGCTTGAGGAACTCGGGGAGATGCTCGACATGCAGATCGGCGATCCGCACTTGTTTGACATCGGGATTTTGCAGCAGATCGTACGCGCACGCCGAGCCTTGCAGGCCTGCGCCGAGGACTAACATCCGCATGGGAAACGACTCCAGAAAAGGTTGGGCACAACAAAAACACCCCTCCACGTGCGGTGGAGGGGTGCGGATGTAAGAACCTACGACGAGGTTCTACGTATTATCCGGGTGACCCTGGCCTACGCACGCGCGCGAGACTGCGCGCGCGCGTCTGGCGCGGCGTAGAGGCTCGGGCGTTGGAGGGCCGGGGTCAGGATGGACATGGCCTAATCGTAGTTGGGGGAGGCTGGGGGCGTCAAGCGGGAAATTGGGATATGGCGTGGGTAAAACGGATGTGTGATGTGTCAGACGGCGCTCGCGAGCGCGGTAAAGTTGAAGTCCCGGATCATGAGCGGCGGGACGATGGTGGGCGCGATGGGCCAGCTTCCGTTCCATGGCGCGTAGCCAAACGCCGTCCGTTGCGACGATCCCATGGCTTCGAGACGATTGAGAAAGAGCCATGGCGACTCGACGAATCGTAGATCGCGAATCGGTTTGTCGATGTGCCCGTTGCGAATGAGAAAGCATCCCCCATTGGTCACGCCGGAGATGGTCCCCGTGGCCCAATCTGCCGAGCTCAGCTGCGCGACACGATTGACGTAGATCCCTTCCTGACAATTCTCGATCATCTGCTCGACCGTCGACGTCCCGCCGCTCATCCGCAATGATACCGGCGGATCGTTCGCGGGGGTGACGCCACATTCCGCCGCGTAATAGGTGTCGTACGCCAGGTTCGCCAATGTGCCACCCGCGCTCACCCATGTCATTGGAACGAGTGGAAATCCATCGTCGTTGAACGGCAAATAGCCGCCGTCGGGATCGTTGGGATCCGAAGACAACGCCACGCGGGCATCGACGATACGTTGCCCCAGACGCACGCGGCCTGCGTGTCGATCATATAGGGGGCCGTTTCCCCCAAGCGCCAATCGCGCCGAAAGAGCGTCACCCATCCTGGCCACGATTTGCGCCACGGCGGGACGTGCCAGAATGGTCAATCGGCGTCCGGGTTCGAGCGCCACCGGATTTCGGGACAGCGTCGTCAGCCGAATCGCCTCGGCCGACACCTCCTCTGGACGTAACGTCGTCCATTCGCGCGCCGCGTCACCGGCCCATCCAGATCCTTTGCCATCGGGATTCCATGCGGTCACAGTGATCTCGCTGTCAGTCTCCTGTCCCGCGACCATGAGCCCCTGCTTATCGGCATAGAGACGTGATTGCACCATGACGCCGGAAAAAGCCGAGGTAATTAACCCCGCAGCGGCCACGGGCGCCACGAGCGTTTCGATCACCTCGTGTCGCTGTTCATAAAAAGCCGCGAGCGTACTATCGTGCGATGTCGTGTTGGTGAGATAATGTCGCGGTGGAATCGGCATCGCGGTTTGCACGGCATCGCCGGGGAGTTCCCGGGCGTTCCGCTCCAAATACGCGACGGCTTGCCGTAAACTCGCCGTATCGATCTGACTCGTGGCGAGCGCCATGCCGAGTCGTTGTCCGAACTGCATGAGAATCCAGAGGAACAGTCGGTCGCCACTATCGTTGATCTGCACTTCCCCGTTCGCGACACGCGCTGTTCCGGTGGCACGATGAGAAAGCTGAACGCGAACCGTGTCAGCCGCCGTCATGGACAAGATGCGTTCACCAAGGGCGCGCAACGCTTCGGGGGTCAACACCGGCGACCGTGGCACGGGATCAAAGAGTGATCGTGTCATGAACGGTAGCTCCGAGAGAGCACGTCGATGTCGGTACACAACGCCGCCGGCGCCGTGACCGGCTGATCGATCTGCTGCCACGGGATCCCTTTATACGACGATGCGCGGACGGTACGTCGTGTCGTCACGTCACCCAACGCGACCAACTTGCTGTTGAACAGCGCTTTGGTTGGACATTGCAGGTCGATCCGTGTTCTGGCCACCACGACGCCGCGTTGCACTTCGAGTACCATGCCCGCACTGAGACTCGCGAGCGTCAATCCGGATTCGGCCCATGCGCCCCCACCACGCACGATGAATCCATGTCCCATCTCGCGCGCCAGATCGTCCACGCTCGTCCGTTGTGGGGACGGATCGACCTGGAGATGGCCGGTCGTGACCACCGGCAGGCTGGCGGGTGTGCCCGCAACCACGGTACCATGCGCGCGCACGGGGATGCCACGATGCCGATACCAGTCGGCCAGTCGCGGCGCCGTGGCACGCGTGGTGTGGTAGTCAATCACCTGTCCGCGATCGAGCACGACATAGGGTTCTGGGACGACACCTTCGTCGTCCCACTGCATGGCAATGAGCGACGGCAACGCGCGATCCACGCGGGCGGTGAGGTGCGATGAAAATTGCGGCGTTTGCGCCCCGAGCACTTCGGTGGGCGGCGCGAGAAAGGTCGTCCCACCAGCGTCGGCTTCTCCGCCAAAAACGCGATCACTATCCAACGCCACACCGATCGTCGCGCCAACGAGACTCGCGAATGCCGCCCCGTCAAATACGACTGAGAATCGCCCAATGTCACGAAAGGGGCGCAGCGGCAATTCGCGAAGCCGTGCCGCATCGTCGATGCCGCGCCGCAGCGTGTCGATCAACGCAGGGTCCAACGCGGACTCGAACCCTGCGCGTGTTGGCCCAAGATCGTTCGAATCTACACTGACCTGATCGTCCGGATGATCGGGGAGCGACGCACCCGCGTTCTTGGGTGGACCCCCTTCCGTGACGTACTGCGTCACCAATGCCCCTTCAGTCGAGGCAAAGACACGCGTCTCACCACGCCAAATGAGTTTCCCGAATCCGATTGCCCGGTTGCGATGCACGTCGGTCATCGACTCATTGATCGAGTCCATGACGCGGTAATAATCGTCGAGTGGAACGGAAAAGGGGTCGATCAGGCACGGACTTCGCCATTCGCCAGTTGCCGCGGCGGCCGGAGCCAGTTCATGGACCAAACTGCCGGCGTGCGACCGCCCGAGACGCGCATTCGTGTCCACCGCTCGGCGGGCACCGGTCACCGCCGAGCGGGCCGCGGCTGTCACAGCATCCGTTGACAAGAGGGTGCCGTATTGAAAACCCCACACGCCGCGCATCCATGCCCGTACACCATAGCCAATCTGCAAGCTGGCCGCTGGCGTATACGGGAACGGTGGGACTTCGATTGTCCGCCACGTACCGACACGAATGTCGGCAAACTCCGCTCCCTCGGCACGCGCCGCATCCATGGCGGCCACCGCAAGCCGTTGCAGGGTGTCTACAGACGGCGGATCAGGAAAAAAATGATTCGGTGTAAAATGGCGCGCGGTGCGCGTTCGTGGAATGGCGACCGACACCCCGTGCGCGGGCGAAACGAAACGACCAAGACCGACACCAGCCACGGCCGCGGCACTATGGCCGAGGAAACCGCGACGCGTGATTGTGTGATACATCGACATACGATTGAGCAGGAGAAGTGAGGCTAGTGCGGAGCAACGGCGGCAGAACGGTCAAGAATAGCCTGCGCACGTGCGGCCAAACTCGCCTCGTCATCGCGTCCACCGATATCGAGAAACGCACGGACGATTCCGCCTCCATCGACCAGTACGGCGATGCCACTGAGCCAGTCCGTATGATACGTGAATCGAAATGGCGGCTGCGAGGGAGCTGACGTGCCATACGCACCGGCCTGCCGACCGCCGGCCCAGACGGCAATGGGAACCACCAGATGTCGCTTCCCGCGATAATAGCTGTTGAGCCACGCCACTTCGATGTCGGGCGCGGCGATATCCGGACCAATCGCGCCGCTGACTTGCGTGACGAACTGCACGCGAATCCCGCGCGGCAGTTGCCGATACAACCGGTCGACGGTCGGCAAGATCCAGCTATCGTTGTCGCCAAACACCAGAATGCGCGCCGTTCCATCGGACAATGACATGGATCGTGGCGACGCAGCATACGCAGAATCGCCGGCGTTGAGCTGCGCATGGACCAGGATCGGTGGCGCCGGTTGTCCGATCATTGCCATCCAGGCCATTTGGTCACGCCAATACCGTGCTGACTCGTTCGCTTGGGCTATTTGCTGAACCGGGTCGCCACTATCGGTTGGTTTTGGCTGAAGCTGCGCCAGGAGGCGCTCATTCAAGGAATCGAGACGAGCTCGTCCGTTCGGTTGCGTCAACATGGACTCAGCGACGGCGCGATATGGATAGCTTCGCTGCCGCCACCGTCGTTCGTCGAATCCCAAACGCGCGTAGAGCGTCAACGCCCGCTCGCCGTAGTCCAACGCCTCGGCAAATAATCCACTCGTGTAGCCTGCCCATACAATGGCACATGTCGCGTCGAACTGTCGGTACAGGATGTCCGTGCTGTCGCTCCGCAACGCATATCCTGCCGTGGGCAATGCGAGCAATTGCGTCGCGTACGGCTCGGCGTCATGCAGCCGACGTCGGGCGAGCGCCGAATCACGGACGCGGGTCGTGAGCAGCTCCACAATCGCTCCCAGGACAAACGACCGCTCGACCGCGCCCACCTTCCCCGGCGGTATCGCACGCAACCGTGTCTCGACTAGTCGAATCGCGAGCGTATCGTCTTCGGCACGCAATGCCACCTCCGCGAAAGCGAGGAGCTGCCGTCCTTCCACACCGGCGCCATGCGTCGCGCGGAGTCGGTCGATCCAGGCGGCCGCGCGACTCCGCCGCTGCGCGGCCAACGAATCCGCCGGATAGCGATCGATGCTCCGCGGAAACAGCGTGTTCAGCTGCGTGGCGTAGAGTCGCAGATCGGCCACCCCGAGCGACGCGGTCACGGGCGCTTGCCATGCAGAGCCGTCGGTGCGAGTGAATCCGCCGACCGCGACGACCGCAGGTGGCGTACCGGTGACACGAAGCACCGGGAGCGGGAGCGGTTCCGACTCTTGCGCCACGAGGGGAAGAGACCACGCCGCGAGGATGCAGTATGCGAAGGTGGCGCAGCTGCGCGGCATGCGACGTGTGATATATACGATTGATGAGACGGAGAACATACAGAATGACAAACATCGAATGACCCGGTGCGGATGCATGGTCTCATCCGCACCGGCGATATCAACTACGAGGCGTTACACCCAGGCGTGATGGCGGCATTGTAGCGCCCCTGGGCTGCCACTGTGAACGGGAACGACGTCGCCGTCCCGTACGACCCATCGATTGGATGCGGACCGGTGGGAAACACAGTGTCCTGGGCTCGACCATAATTCTTGATCAACCGGCGCAGATCACCTACGCGTCGTCCAGTCAGGTAAAGCCAAAAGGCGCGTTCGCGATACAGCAGATCGACTTGTGCATCCGTCGTGGCAGGGAGCGCGAGATCCGGCAATCCAATGGGTGTACGCAATGCGTTGAGGATGTTCATCATCTTCGGTGGATTCGGCTCATGCAATGCCGCCTCGGCTTCGATCAGACGCGCTTCCGTTCCGCCGGTGAGCACCATAGGGGTGGTATAGTCGGCATACTTGGTTTGCTGGTACAACGAATCGGTAGGATGCAAAGCCCTGACTTGCCTGAACGAGCTCGTCACGCGAGGATCCTGGGCCGACACAAACGGAAGCCCATTCCCGCCTTTCCGCTCCCCAACGCCGGCACAGCACCCATCATACCATCCAAACTGATTCCCTCGTATACTCGGATCCGTCGTAAACGAGAATGACGTAGGCACCGCCGCCACCGCGCTTGCAGCGTCCGCGTACCGACCGAGATCCAGCAGAGCTCTCCCCTTCACCACGCGCGCCACGTTGAGATACGTCACGCTGTCGTGTCCGTACGCCAGCGCCGAGTCCGCCTGCGCGAGGCTGTACTTGACTGCGGAGTCGGTGGTGTAGGGACCGCTCAGGATCGCTTTGTTGTCCGCGCTGATATCGTTGATGGGAAAGCCAGCGCACATATCTTCCGCCATTTGGAGCAGCGTATAACTCCGAAGCGCAAAAAGCTCCGCGAGCAGATCATTTTTCGTATCCGACGCACCATAGGTCCGCTGCGCGGTCAGCGCGAGCGACGAGTTGGTGAACATCGTGCTCAGGTAGCGAAGATGCGTATCATCCGTTCCTCGCGACGCCAGATTTTCCATCCCACTCTGGTCACGCCGATCGAGGTTAAACGTATAGTTTCCCCAGGGTGGATCATGGGGAACCCCACCCACATCGAAAGTCCGCTCGTCGCTCAGGATCGAAACGTCGTACGCCGCCTGCGTGATCTGCGAGCTGAACTGATAGAGCGTCCAAACCAATCGAGCATTGGCTCCGGTCGGATTGGCCACATCTTTGTCTTCGACAATGAGCGGATTGCTGACGTCGAGCAAATTGCACCCGGACAGGAAAGCTATGGCACCGCAACACACCGCGGCACGTACCGTAGCACGCATGGGAGAAGGAGCACAGGCGAACCGACGAGCGATATCGCGTGCAGAACCGGTCATCATCGTAGAGATCCCCGAAAAGAAGGAGGAAGTCAGAGCGCGTGTCATGGCGTCACGTCGAAACGGAAGCCCCACGCCCGGGCCTGTGGAATCCCCGTCCCTTGGTCAGGGAGAAACCCTTGGTTCCAGGTGGTGCTTTCCGGATCGGTCCCTTTGTACTTGGTCCAGAGTGCCAGATTGCGTCCTTGCACACTGAACGTGGCACGCGAGAATCGGAGATGGATCGCGTCCCAGTGCAGAAAGCGATCGGGGATGTCCACGCTCGCGCTGAACTCGCGGAACCGAGTGAAATCGCCCGGAACCCACCAATCATCGGACCGGCCAAATGACGCGTACTTGGCTTGGAGGAGCGGCGCGGTGGTCGTGAGAAATGGCGCAAGACACAGCCCACTTGATCCGCAGTTCGCCGAGGTCTGATCGTAGACCAGGAAGTCCGTCTCCCGGTCGAACAGCGCGGACAGGCGGACGCGGCCATTCAGCACACTCACCGCCGGCGTCACAGTGAAGGTCTTGGGCGGTACCGCAACCCCAATGAACCGAGGGACGCTATCGCGAACGACTTCGTTGCTGAAGATGATCCCGTCCTGGTGATGACCGACGGTATCGGCAACACCGAGGATCCGATACGCGAAGACCGAGCCCACCGGGTATCCGATGGCATATCCCGAAGCCGACGGACTTTTGTTTTCCGGCAGTCCCCCAAGGCTCAATACCTTGGTGGACTGCGATGAGTAGGCGAACTGGACGTCGGCCCGAACACTATGCGCATCGATCAGCGGCACGGACACCGTCGCCTCGAAGCCATGTCCTTTGATGTCGCCGATGTTGGCCCACACGCTGGGCAATCCTGGAGGGTAGCCCAACGGACCGAGAACGTCGTTACTCCGACGCTGATTCCAGGTCAATCCGATCGCGACATCCGACAGCACCGTGGCATCGGCGCCAAACTCCGTTTCCCGTGTCCGTTCCGGCTGGAGGAGTGGATTGGCCAATTCCTGTCGTAGCAGATACGCCTGACTGTTCCCTCGGACGGTGATCCGCCCACCGGACTGCGTCCCCAATTTCATTTCCGACGTGGGATACCGGCTGGCCGCGCCAAATGACGTGCGGAACCTGAGTTCGTGCAGTCCGGGAAGTCCCTTGAGCCACGGTTCATCCGAAGCAATCCACGACAATCCGATTTTCGGATACGGTCTGGCATGATAGTCATCGCCAAACGACGTCGAGCCGTCTAACCGCAACGCGCCCGTCAAAAACAACCGATCGCGAAGTCCAATGACTTCTTCGCCGTATGTCCCGAGTGATGCCGTTTCGTTCCACAGCGGATACAAGCTCTGGTACGATCCATAGTTGATGGCGATACTCCCCAGTGCCAAATTCTGCGCGTAGCCGGAGAGTCCATCGAGATGCGCGTAGTTGTACTGTGTCCCCAACGTCGTGCGGAAACTGAACGCTCCTGGATGAAATGACGCGGTCGCGTTCCCTGTCAATGTGCGGCCGACGTTGTTGCGCCGGTCATCTTTGACCACACCAATCGAAGGGCGATCCGGTAAATCGATGCCTGGCGGGAGCACAGAGTGCGTCACCGTCCCGTCGATGTCGACTCCAACAGATCCTGTCGCGGTGAGCCACGAAAACGGGCGAGTCGTTCCGTTCAAGGCACCGTTGAAATGATTCTCGGTCTCCTCCGTGGTCAACATCGTGTAGCCGGGTGACACACCTAGGTACAGGAGATAATAGGGACTGGTCGAGTCGATTCCGGGCGCGGGTGCGCCACGTGAATAGAGCATCCCGCCATCCACGGTTAACGTTCGATGGTTCGACTGAAGATAGTTTGCCGTCAATCCCACATTGCTGTGCGAGCCGACATCGGCCGAGAGATTGGCATGTGTCCCAATGTTCTGCAACGTGTTGGGCGTGCGGACCGCGCTGGTCAACGCCGACGCGCCGAGTTGCTCCTTCAAGTACCGTTGGACCGCTGGTCCCAATTGCAATGCGCCGACTTGGGTGTCGTAGTTACCGGACAGAAAGTAGCGAACGGCCTGAACGCCTCCGTTAAAACTCGCGCCGTATTGCCACGTGGGACGGCTCTTGGCCAAAATCGAATAGTCGGTGTTCCCAACTGCCGTGGGCGCGGTGGTGATACTATCGAGCGTGCAGTCTCCGTACTGGTATTGCGCGAGGACGGTGCAGTTACCGTTGTACAGTGCCCCAGACGATGTGTGTCCCCATGCCTGATATCCGCGCTCGATGCGTGTTTTGGGCACCGAATTGCTCACAGGGCGAGCGTACCATTGAAATTTGGCGTCGCCCGGTACCCCTCGTTTCGTCGTGATGACGATAACACCATTGGCCGCGTCGGGGCCATACAACGTCGACGCCGACGGCCCTTTGACGATCTCGATGGTCGCGATATCGTTGGGATTGAGCATGTTTAACGGATTTTGCAGCTCACCATATCCCCGAAGATCTTCGCGCACGGTCGCGCCATCGGCGACCATATTATTGCTCCGATACCGGACGCCATCCACAATGACGATGGGCTCGGCGTCCAACGTGAGCGACGTCACGCCACGAATTCGGAGTGACACATCGCCGCCCGCCATGCCACCGTTCGCCGTGGTGACGTGCAACCCGGGCACACGAGACTGAAGCAAATCGCTCACGCTTGAGATTGGCGCGGCCTTGACCAACGAATCCACGTTGATCTGCGACACGACATGTCCCAACTCGCGTATCCGTTGTTCACCCGTGGCTGTCACGACCACTTGGTCGAGTGTGTTGACCGTCGCCGAGAGCACGAGATCCTCTGTCGTGACCCGACCCTCCGCGACGGTGACGCCGCGCGTTTGCCGTGCATATCCCACGACACGCACCGTCACTCGATGCGCGCCCGCCGCGACACCGGAAAAATGATATCGTCCCGCGTCGTCCGTGCGGACGACCTTGGCACTGTCGTCCAACGTCACGCTCGCGCCAACAATAGGGCGACGCGTTCTCGCGTCGGTCACTCGTCCCGCAATCCCACTCTCCGATTGCTGGTGCCCAACCGTTGCCGGCTCGATACTGATCATGTCCTCGGCCACCGGAACCGCTTGCAGCTGCGTCCCCGCCAGCAGCCCATCGAGCACACGCCCTAACGTCGCGTCCTTGACTTGCAATGTGACCGGACCATCGATTGCATCCAGCACTTCCTTGCGATACCCAACCCGGACGCGGGCAGCTTTGGCCACCAGGTCGATCGCATTACGCAGTGAGACACGCGTGACGGTAACCGTCACAGGGCGTGAGAGCACCGTCGTGGTGATCGGTTCTACCGTATGCTCCGTTCGCTCCGCCACCGTCTGCTGCGCGCGCAGGCCCGAACCCGCAAACACGCACGTCGCGGCCATGGCGCCACGTAAAAACCAGCGAGATGTCATCGTCCGACCTCCGAGGTCGCGTGAGGATAAATGGCTTTGGAACGTGCGGGCGCGGCGAGACGACCGTTGGTGTCCGGACGTAGCGTCACCACGCTGTCGGTAAACTCCAGATGCACGCCCAAAATGTGCTGCATGACCCGCAACATCTCCGCGGACTCGCCCATGGCGAGCTCAGCCGTCACGTGTTGGCTGGCAAGCGTCGAATCCGTCAGCCGAAACCGGTATCCGTACCACCGCTGTAACGTCGCCAGCGCCATGCGCACTGGGACGTTACGGAACACGAGCTGCCCTCGCGCCCAATCGGTATAGATTTCCGCACGATCGTCCGCCGATGTTCCGGCCGTCACGGTCACGACGGCAGAGTCGGTGAACCGCCCCACCATTCCCGCTCCGAGCACGACCGCGCGTGCGCCCTGTCCGGTCGCGACTTTCCCCGTGTACACCGCGACGCGTCCCATCCGATCACTGGGGTCATAGCGAACGTCGAACACAGTGCCGAGCACGCGCGTCACGACAGCGCCAGTTTGCACCGACAGTGGCGTGCGCGCGTTCGTCACGATATCAAAATGCGCGTCCCCGTCGAGCGTGAGTCGCCGAGCGTGCGTCGAACGCTCCTCGGCTACGGTCAGGCGCGAGCCTGGTGCGAGACGCACAATACTCCCATCGGTCAAATGCACCACAGCCATCTGTCCCATCGGGCTCGCATACGTGCGACGAGATCCTGGAAGATCGCCCGACTGACGCATGACAGTCGAGCGGATGAGTCCGACGACCGCGACAAGTCCGGCGGCGGCAGCTCCCGCTAGAGACCAAAGGCCGCGCCGAGTGATTGGCGACGATGATCGCGGCGCGTGACGGAGGCGTTGTGTGGTATGGCTCGAGCGCAACGAGCTCTGCGTATCCCGAGTCGTGGTATCAATCGCATCACCGATCGTACGAATGACGCCATCATGAGCGAGCGCCACCGTTCGATCACGAACCGATGCCCATACGCGGACTATCTCCGCATCAGAGACGGCGGAATCGAGTGGCGAGACCGCCCATACTTGGCGGACGGCATCGACGATCTCGTGTCGGCTCGGATCACGGCCAAGCCAGGCGTCCACGGATGCACGCTCTGCCACCGTCGCTCGGCCGGCCACATATCGACCGAGCAGCGCGTCATCTAGGGCGTCATCGGGAACCGAGGGAAGAATGGGATCCATACGCCAGAACAGTCCCTGGCATGGGCCAATCCCCCCATCGCGATTTTTATTTGGTGTGACGCGACGGCAGAAATGTGTGGGAGACTACGATTCGCGCATGTGGCTCAGAGCCATCCGCAGTGCGCGGAGCGCGGCACCGACCTGTTTTTCAACGGTCTTGGCGCTCGTTCCCATGATGCGCGCGACTTCACCGTAGGTCAATTCGTCCTGGCGATGGAGCACGTATGCCTCGCGAGTTCGTGGCGGTAATGCCGCAATCGCCGACCGAATAAGACGCACGACCTCGTTCCATGCAGCCGCATCGTCGGGCGCGACCTCGATCGTCATATCCATCTCGGGAAACTCGGCGCGATCGGCCGCGTAGCGTGCTTCGAGCCGCATCCGGCGATGCCAGTGTAGCACGCGATGTCGTACCGCGGTGAAAAGGTACGCTCGCACCGAATCCCGTATGGCCCAACCATCTCGCCGGTCCCACAGCGCGACGAACATATCGGCCACCAACTCTTCCGCGATAGCCGCATTGCGAGTCAGACTAGTGGCGTATCGATGTAAATCTTTATAGTAGGTATGGAACAGCTGCGCGAACGCATCGTCATCACTTGCCCGAATCCGCGCGACAAGTAACGCATCATTGTCACTGACAGTCTCGTTGTCCGACGCACGCTCCGAACGCTCGAACCGATGCGACGAAGGTCCGGCGTCGTGACCCTGACTGTCGTATGGAAGAAACCAATAGGGAGCGGCCACCCACGATCCTCCGTCTACCGCGCAATAATACACTCGCGCGCGACAAAAGAGGATAGTGAACATGGCGACACCACAGAACGCGCTGGCGCGTCGTGATGTCGCCATGCCAGCCGCTCGGGGTCACTCCACGGTGATCGCCCCCGTGGTCGTCGCCCCTGTATACGGCGGAATACCACCGTAGACTGTCGACGTCCAATGATATACACCCAGCGCAAAAATTCGTCGTGTTGCGTTCTGCTGAGCAGCAATTGGCACTATCGGGTGTCACGGGATGAATCGAGAGCGTCGCGCCCAACATACTTGGTGTCAACCACTTGGACCACGGCTTGATCGGCGCGCCCAACCCGCCAACACCGACACATCGTTGGCACAACACCGGAATGATTCCGATCTCACTCCGGCACCACTCCTGCATCATCGCGTTCATACAACCTTTAATAAACACGCGCTTCCTAGCGATACTCCGACCTATTTTCCCGCAATGCCCGACGTCTCCACACCCCCGTCAACCGATTGGCGCCGTCACCTCCTCACTACCACCGCCGACATTCACGCGCTGCTCGAACGCTCGCACCGCGTCGCGGTGCTTGGGATCAAGCCAGACTCCGACAAGCCGGCCCACTACGTCCCCGCGTATATCCAAAAGGCCGGCTACACCATCGTCCCCGTCCCGGTCTACTATCCCACCGTCGTCGAAATCCTGGGCGAGCCCGTCTACCGCTCCCTCTCCGCCATCCCCGGCGACATCGACATCGTCGACGTCTTTCGCCGCCCCCACGACATCCCCCCCCACGTCGACGACATCATCGCCAAACGCCCCAAGGCGGTCTGGTTTCAACTCGGCATTCGCAACGATGCCGCCGCCGAACGACTCGCCAAGGCAGGAATCGACGTGGTGCAAGACCACTGCATGTTGATCGAGCTCAAATCAATGGGGCGCTGACGACGGTCGTCAACGCCCCATTGGCTCGCATTCGGATTTTCGCGCCCCCGTTTCGCTTCGCGTATTTTCACCTCGCGCCACGCGGACACGTCAATGTGCGAGCCTTCACGATGTGGATTTCGACACCCGCCAAATCACGCCACCCGCGTCGTCCGAAATCAAGATCGACCCATCTTTATACACCAACACATCCACGGGCCGTCCCCACCGCGACCCATCCGCGCGCTGCCACCCCGTCGCGAAGTCCCGCGTTTCCACCGGTTTGTTGTCGACGATGCGAATCCATACCACCTTTGCCCCGGTCGGTACGCTGCGATTCCATGATCCATGAAATGCCACCAACGCATCGCCATGCATCGAGGCTGGCAGCTG
>Ga0105237_10003168_pt1 | contig 19763 bp, 18 predicted proteins | sample KBSC24metaG_FD_81520 | JGI IMG/M metagenome (GOLD analysis project Ga0105237, IMG submission 81520) | Corn rhizosphere microbial communities from Kellogg Biological Station, Michigan, USA - KBS C2-4 metaG | ecosystem: Host-associated > Plants > Roots > Rhizosphere > Soil | place: Michigan, USA... | reverse complement strand
TCCAAGCGCCCGCGAGGTCAAGGCCAAGCTCGGCCGCTAGTTCACTTGGCACCGATGAGGCGGGTCACCGCCCGCATGGCGTAGCGGCTCGCCTCGAAGCGCGCACGGTCGACGATCGGACGCGGTGCCGGCGGAGGCACGCTCCCGAGACGGGGGAACAACGCCAACGCGTTCGTGCGATTGATCGCCGTCCTGGTATCGGCATCCATGTCGTACGCCTCGAGCCCGGCCGCGAACAGCTGGCTGACGGCCAACGGGGCGAACGGGAAGTCGGAGCCGAACGTGATGTGGCCCGGCTTGGCGAAGGCCAGCAGCGTCGGCAGCGCCGCGGCACTCGACGACAGCGCGGTGTCGAAGTAGAAGCTCGAGAAGTCGTCGATGCTGTCGGCGAGACTCCTGCCGGTGTCACCCGCGATTCCCACCGCCATCCGGTACGAGGCGTACGGAACGAAGCCGCCCGCATGGCTGAGGATGAACTTGATGTTCGGGTACTTGCGCCGAATCCCGTTGCGTACCAACAGATAGGCCGCGCGACTCGTGTCGAGCAGGAAGTCGGTGGCGAACGGCACGACGCCGGGTACGGTCGGGCCCGGCATGTCGCCGGGGTGGATGAACACCACCGCCGACCGCGCGTCCAGCGCGGCGTACAGATCGTCCTGACCGTCCTCCCCCAGGTAGATGCCCGCGTTGTTGGCAAGCAGTATCACGCCGTCGGCCTTGAGCTCGTCGAGGGCGCGCACCACTTCGGCGACGGACTGCTCGACGTGCGGCATGGGAATGGTCGCGAAGAAGCCGAACCGGTCGGACTGCGACGCGACGAGGGCCGCCGAGTGATCGTTGAGGTCGCGAGCGAGGGCCGCCGCGTCTGCCGGACTGGGCAGGAACGTGGTGCCGGGAGCGGATACCGACAAGATCGCCGTGCCGACGTCCAGTTGGGCCATCGTCTCGAGCGAGCTCTCCGGCGTCCAGTCGGGCACGGCGCGCCCACCTGCGTCGTCGATGCCAGCCTGCCGCAACGCCTTTCGGTAGTCGGCGGGGACCATGTGGTGATGGGTGTCAATGCGAGGCATGGTGCGTTTCCTCTCTAATCGTCGGGTATGCCTGCGCCGGCCAGGGCCGGGACATTGTCTTCACGGTGCAGCAACGAATGCGCGCCCGTCTTGAATTGGCCGAGTTTGTCGATGATGGTCCTCCCCACCGGCGTGTGGCCCCAGATGCTGATGCCCTGATGCGTGGTGGGCTCCCAGGTGTTCTCGTCGACCACGATCGGGTTCCAGCCGACTTCCCAATCGAATCCCGATGGCGTCGTCGCGTAGAAGGACAGCTCCTTGTCGTTGGTGTGCTGACCGACGCCGAGCGCCATCTCGAAGCCCAGTTCCCTGACGCGTTGGTAGGAAGCAGTCAGGTCGTCGAGATCGGCGACCTGAACGTTCAAGTGCTGCACCCGCGTGCGGATGGGGTTGATGGGCAACCGGTTCACCGCAGCGATCGCCACGGAGTGGTGGCGCTCGTTGACCCGCAGAAACCGGATCTTGACCTTCAATCCGCTCATCGTCTCGTCGATGAAGTCCGACAGCCGGGCGTTGAACACGGTGTCGTAGTAGCCGCGCATCTGGTGTGGCTTCTTGGATGCGATGGCAACGTGCCCGATCCCGGCCTCCCCGGTGACGAATCCGCTACGCACCCGCATTTCCAACGGTGTGCTGCTGATGGTCGGCCGCGTGAAGATCTCCTGCGCCAGACCGTTGGGACCGGGGAACCGAACGAGGCGCTCGACACCACGCAGCGCGGCTTCTTCGTCGGTGCCCTCGGTGACGGGCACGCCGTGCCGGGTCACGCGAGAGACCACCTCGTCGAACGTCGCGTGGTCATCGAGTTGCCAGCCGAGGGTGGTGACGTCTTCGGCGGGGCCCCGCTGCAGTAGGAAGCGACAATCGTTGTCGTCCAACCGGAATCGCACGACGTCGGGGAGCGTCTCGTCGAGGTGCATGCCGATCGCGTCGCGGCCGAAACGCCGCCAGTCGGCGAACTTGTCCGTCTCGATCACCATGTAGCCCAAGTGGACGTTGCCGAAGAGGTCAGCCACGAGCGAGCCTCGAATCTGCGCTGAGGAACTCGGTGACGAGTTCGTTGAACAGGTCGGCACGTTCCCATTGCATCCAGTGTCCGGTGTGCGACGTCATCACCAATTCGGCGTTGGGCATGGTGTTCAGCAGCATCGGGCCACCGGCGGGTGGGTTCACTTTGTCGTCGCGGCCCCACAGCACCAATGTCGGGGTAGCCAGTTTCTTGAGCCGGGAGTCGCGGGTGAGGTCCGACCGCCACAAGGTGCGCAGCGCGGTCGGGCCCGACGGCATGCGCGTCGGTGGGTCCGCCATCACTTCGGGGTCGATCGATGCTTGGTAGCGCAATTCGATCAGATCGTCGGGCACCGTTGCACCGTCGTACACGAGATACGTGCGGATGAACGTCGCGAGCTTCTCGCGACTTGGTCCCTTACCGCCGTAATACGACAGCAAGCTCCTGATGCCGGCCGTCGGGACGGCTCGCGTCGTCCCAATGCCTACGGGCCCCATCAATACGAGCTTGTCGACGCGTCGCGGCGTGTCCAAGGCAAGGCGCAACGCCGTTCCGCCCCCCAAGGAGTTGCCGATCAGGTGCGCGGTGTCGACGTCGAGTTCGTCGAGCACACCCCGAATGTTGTCGGCGAGATAGCCGTACGGATCGCTGTGGTCGATGTGCTTGTGCGAGCGGCCATAACCGGGCATGTCGGGCACGATGACCCGGAAGTGCCGCGCGAGCGCGTCGATGTTGCGCGAGTAGTTCGACACCCCCGATGCGCCAGGGCCGCCGCCATGCAGCATGACGACAGCTGGGCCGCTGCCGGTTTCGCCGACGAAGATCGGTTTTCCGTCGACGGCGACGTTGCGTACGGTCAGTTCGGTGAGGCTCATGCGGGTACTCCGGTTCTGGTGGATGTGGCGAAGGGAGGCGCTGGCAGCGTCTGCCCGGATTGACTTGCGGCGTAGACGAATCCGTCGGGACGGACGACGACCGTTTCGGCCTTCTTGCGGCGCATCCAGTGCACCAGCGTGGGTTCGGTGATCTTGATCGCGCGTGCTCCCGACGCGGCCCAGGCCTGCGTTCCTGCCGGCGGTGTGCCGATGTGCAGGACTGCCCACTGACCTCCGAGGAAGTCGTCGAGTCGGACGGTGGCGCCGGCGTCGTCAAAGACCCACGGCTGCGGGATCTGCCAGCCGACTGCCGACCCGCCCTTGGCGAAGAACCCTGCCTCGTACCGAGCGTCGGGAATCCAACTCAGTTTCAGGACAACGGCACTCGCGCCCGGCAGTCGCAGCAGCGCGCGCAGGCCGTGGTTGCGCAGACCGACGACGAACCGGTTCCGTTCGGTAATGATCCTGCCGACGAAGCATGCGCGACGGGTGACCTCTGTGACGTGAGGTTTGCGTTCGGCCTGATACGAGTCGAGGAGTGCGTCGGGTGCGCGCCCGCGGAGCACGGCTTCGAGCTTCCAGCACAGGTTGGCCATGTCGCGAACGCCTGCCGACATCCCCTGGCCGATCCATGGCGGCATCGCATGGGCGGCATCGCCCGCAAGGAACACCCGTCCAACGCGCCAGCGGTCGGCGACCCGAACGTGGTGGCTGTAGATCACGGCGCGCAGGATCTCGACGTGTTCGGGTGTGATGCCCTGGGCGCCAAGCACCTTCCAGATCTCTTCCTCGCGCAGAAGTGTCTGCTCGTCCTCGTCGGTGCGCGCGGGATATTCCCAACGGTGATGACCGAGCGGTGTCGGGCAGTCGACGGTCGGACGCGCCGGGTTGCAGTGGAACCGGAGCCGGTCGTGGCCGTCCCACTCCTTGCGCTTCTTGGTGTCGACCACCACCCATCGTTCGGTGTAGGTGCGGCCCGAGTAGCCGATGCCGAGCTGGCCACGGATGGGCGACGAGCCGCCGTCTGCGGCAATGACATACGACGCACGGACCCGCGTGAAGGTGTCGGTGCGCAAGTCGGCCATCATGACTTCGACCTCGTCGCCCTTCGGTACGACGCGCAGGCATTCGTGTTCGAGCAGCACCTCGACGGCCGGGAAGCGGGCGACGCCGTCGCGAAGAACCTGATCGACGGCAGGCTGGTAGAGGAACTGCTGCGGCGGATGCCCGGCCCCTCGCGAGGTGACCTTCAGGTCGATGAACGGCACCCCGTCGGTGTCCACGAAGGTCAGCGGACGGTCGGGCAGCATGTCCTGCTGCAGCCTCTCGGCCAAGCCGATGGACTGCCACACGCGCATGACTTCCTCGTCGGTCGAGATCGCCCTGGCGCGGCTGTAGACGTCCGGATCGCGCTCGACCACGAGCACCCTCAATCCCATGCGACCCAACAGGTTCGCCGCAGTGGCGCCGGTGGGTCCGTAGCCGATGACGGCTACGTCGTAAGTGTCACGACTGCTCACGTTTCACCCTCATCGTCGAGTCGGCTTGTTCTGGAGTGATCGCTACGGTACTGTAGTGATCACTACGGAGTCAAGATCCGATATCGAGGAGACCAGATGGCGGAGAAGAAACAACCGGTCGCCCGTCGCAAGCGCGCCGATGGCGAGCTGTCGCGCGAACGCATCCTCGACGCCGCGGCCGAGATCGCCGCGGAGCGTGGCTACGAAGGCACCAGCATCGGTGCCGTGAGCGCGAAGTGCGGGTTGCCTGCCAGCTCGATCTACTGGCACTTCAAGGACAAGGACGACTTGATCGCGGCGGTGATCGAACGCAGCTTCGCCAGCTGGCTCAAGGCGGCATCGAAGATCCCACGCGATGCCACCAGCAAGGAACAGCTCATCGGGGTGGGAGCCCAGACGGGCAAGGCCCTCATGGACTCGCCCGACTTCATTCGGCTCGGCCTGATGCTTGCCCTCGAACGTCGCCCGGAAGAACCGCGCGCCCGAAAGATGTTCCTCCAAGTCCGTGAGCAGGCGTATCAGCAGCTGACGGACAACTTTCGCGAGCTCATGCCCGAACTGACCGACGCCCAGATCCGACTGCTGGCCACCTATGCGATGGCCGGTGCCGACGGATTGTTCATCGCCAAGGAGATCGGTGGTGACGCGGTCGATCTCATTTCGTTGTTCGAGATGCATGGCCGCGCGGTGTACGACATGGCCCCGCGCATGATCGCGGGAGAGTCATGACGTCTCGACGCAGTTGGCCGGTTGGCATCATCGGCTCGGGCAACATCGGCACCGACCTGATGATCAAGATCCTGCGCAGTGACAGTCCCCTGACCGTCGGCGCGATGGTGGGTATAGACGTGGCTTCCGATGGTCTGGCCCGCGCCGCACGGCTGGGCGTGCCGACGACCTCCGACGGTGTCGATGGGCTCTTGGCCATGGCGAACTTCAGCGACATCAGGCTGGTCTTCGACGCCACTTCCGCCGCTGCACACCACGCCAATTGGGCCAAGCTGCGCGATACGGGTGTACGGATGCTCGACCTCACGCCCGCCTCGATCGGGCCGTTCTGCGTCCCGGTCGTCAACCTCGACGAGCACCTCGACGCGCCGAATCTGAACATGGTGACGTGCGGCGGGCAGGCCACCGTGCCGATCGTCGCCGCGGTGGCGCGTTCGGGGATCGTGTCGTATGCGGAGATCGTGTCGTCGATCTCGGCGAAGTCGGCAGGACCCGGCACGCGCGCGAACATCGACGAGTTCATCGAAACAACCTCTACGGCACTGGAAGTCGTCGGTGGGGCACTGCAAGGCAAGGCGGTGATGGTGATCAACTCTGCCGATCCGCCGGTGATGATGCGCAACACCGTCTACTGCCTCGTCGACGGCGATGCCGATCACGAGGCGATCGAGAACGACGTGCTGGTGATGGTGGACCAGGTCAACTCCTACGTGCCGGGCTACCGGCTCAAGCAACGCATTCAGTTCGAGACGTTCAGTTCCGAACGCCCGCTCCACATTCCGGAGACCGGCAAGTTCACCGGAACGCGGGTGACGGTGCTGCTGGAAGTCACCGGTGCCGCACACTATTTGCCTGCGTATGCGGGCAACCTCGACATCATGACGTCGGCGGCCAAGGTCACGGCCGAGCGCATCGCCACCCACGTCGCCGAAACCGCCGGGCTGGTCTCGTGATTCGCGAAGTCTACGTCAGCGACGTCACCCTGCGCGACGGCATGCACGCCGTACGTCATCAGTACACCGTCGCACAGGCAGTGACGATCGCGAAGGCACTCGACGACGCAGGGGTGGACTCCATCGAAGTCGCCCACGGTGACGGCCTCGCCGGATCGAGCTGCATCTACGGTTTCGGCGCCCATACCGACCTGGAATGGATCGAGGCCGTCGCAGGTGTGGTCCGGCGGGCGAAGGTGGCGACTCTGTTGCTGCCGGGCATCGGCCGCGTGCGCGACCTGAAGGACGCCCACCGTGCAGGTGCCACCGTCGTCCGCGTTGCCACGCACTGCACCGAGGCCGACGTCGCGGCGCAGCACATCGCCGCCGCCCGTGAGCTCGGCATGGACACCGTCGGCTTCCTGATGATGAGCCACATGAGCTCGCCGTCCGCGCTGGCCGGACAGGCGAAGCTGATGGAGCACTACGGCGCCACGTGCGTCTACGTCGTCGACTCCGGCGGGGCGATGACCATGCGCGACGTCGCCGACCGCGTCGATGCTCTCCGTCAAACCCTGGACTCCGCAACCGAAATCGGCATTCACGCCCATCACAATCTGTCTCTTGGCGTCGCCAACTCGATCGCCGCGGTCGACCATGGTGCACACCGCGTCGACGCCTCGCTGGCGGGCATGGGTGCCGGTGCGGGCAACGCACCTTTGGAGGTGTTCGTCGCGGCAGCCGATCGGCTGGGCTGGAACCACGGCTGCGACCTGCATGCGCTGCAGGATGCCGCCGACGACGTCGTCCGCCCCCTGCAGGACCGGCCCGTGCGGGTCGACCGCGAGACGCTGACGCTCGGATACGCGGGCGTGTACTCCAGCTTCCTACGGCACGCCGAAGCCGCCGCCGAACGCTACGACGTCGACGCGCGGACGCTCCTGGAGGAGGCGGGTAGGCGCGGCATGGTCGGCGGCCAGGAGGACATGCTCGTCGACATCGCGCTCGACCTGACCGGCACTACTCAGCCTGGATAGTCCGGCCCGACGGCCGTGCGGGCGCCGAGGGCGCGCCCTCTCCCCCAGCCCAGTTCACGCCGGTAACTCCCGAGCACGCCGGCGGTGGCCAGCCCTGCGGCGTCGCGGAATTCGGAGTTGGCGGGCGCAGGCGTCGCCAGCGGAGCGACGAACAGTGCGTCGGTCGGGCAGTACGCCTCGCACTGAAAACACGTCTGGCAGTTCGAATGCCTTGCGATCACCGGGACTCCGTCCGGCCCGCGATCGAAGACCCTGGTTGGACAGACGTCGATGCAGCGATCGCATGCGATGCAGCGCTCGGAGGCGACGATCTCGATCATGCGGCGTGTCCGCCCACGAGTACCGTCGCGGCCGACTCCGGCCGGCTCCACAGGTCGTCGAGCCCGCCGGTCAGCAGCCGGCGGCGCTGCTCGGGATCCTGCGCCGGGAAGTCGGCCCGCTTGTGCATCCCCCGTGACTCGGTGCGGGCCAGCGCGGCGTGATACATCCACCGGCCGTGCGCGACCATCGCAGCCGCCTCGCGCGCGCGGAAGACGTCTTCGCCGGCCGCGCCGAGGCCGGCTCGGACCTCAGACCACGTGTCGTGCAACGACTTCAGCGCGGGGGTGAGCCGGTCGCCGTGCCGGAGGTAGTTCAGCTCGTACGGCAACACCTGACGCTGGACCTCGGCGACCACGTCGCGATGCCCGACATCGACGGTGCCCGTTGGACGAAGACCGGCGCCGCCGACCGGACGTAATTCGGCGCCGGGACGTCCGCGCCCGATCGCGAACCGTGCCGCGCCCTGACCCGCCCAGCTGCCCGACGATGCCGCCCACGCCGCATTGTGGCTGCCGCCGCCGGTGAAGCCGCCGCAGATCAGCTCGCGCGTCGCGGTGTCACCTGCCGCATAGAGGCCGGGAACGTCGGTGCCGCAGGAGGAGTCGGCGATCCGCACCCCGCCGGTGCCGCGCACGGTGCCCTCGGCGAGCAGCGTGATCTCGAAGAAGTCGGTGAACGGGTCGATGCCCAACCGGTCGAACACCAGGAAGAAGTTCGGCTGACCCCGACGCATCGCGACCCGCTCGGCCTTGGTGGCGCGGTCGAGCCGAGCGAACACCGGCTCGGATAGCAGCGTCTTGGCGATCACCGACCGCCCACCGTAGTTGGCCGCACCCTCGAGAACCGTTTGGTCAGCGCGGTAGAAACTCGCCCACGAGTAGTAGGCAGTCTTCGTCAGCGAAGTGCCCATCGGCGCAATGGCATACGCACTCGAGAACTCCATGCCCGACAGCACCGCGCCCGCCTCCACCGCCATGAGCGCACCGTCGCCGGTGTCGACGTCGCAGCCGAGCGTCTTGGACTGGAACGCGCAGCCCCCGGCCGCCAGCACCACGGCACCTGCCTCGATGCGCACGGTGCGGCCCGACGCCCGGTCCAGCGCGACCGCACCCGACACCACCCCGTCGTCGTCGACCAGGAGTTCCAATGCCGGGGTGTGGTCGAGGATGCGGACACCGAGGCGCTGCACCCTGGTGCGCTGCCTACGCATGTACTCGGGACCCTGGAGATCGTCGCGGATCGGCTGGCCGTTGGTGTCGACCGGAAACGGGTAGCGCTGCACCTCGCCGAGTTCGCGCATCCTGGCGTGGGTTTCGTCGAGCACGCGCGCCATCCAATCGCGCTCGGCGAGGTGACCGCCGAGGGCTTCGCGGCTGGCCATCGCCGCCTCACGCAGTTCTGGCACGTCTTCGACGTACCAGATCCCGGTGCCGACCGAGGCCGTGGCGCCGCTGGCACCGGTGTAACCCTTGTCCGCCAGCACCACGTCGACGCCGGCCTGCGCGGCCTTGATGGCGGCCCACGTGCCCGCGGGGCCGCCGCCGATCACGAGCACGTCGGTGCGCAGCGTCTCGATGGCTTCAGTGTTCGTCATGGCGCTCCTTGATTCTCAGGCCTTGAGATGGTTCCTGCCGAAGATGACCGCCGACCACACCGTCAGCGCCGCCGCCAGCCCCCATACCACGGCCAATGCGGATGCGGCGTTGGTGTCACCGCTTCCCAGCAGGCCGATTCGTTCGACCTGCACCAGCCAGAAGACGGGGTTGATCTGGCTGACGAAGGCCCACACGGGTGGCAGCTGGTGCACGGAGTAGAAGATGCCGCCGAGGAATCCGAGCGGAAGCAGGATGATGGACTCCATCGAATAGACGTGGTGGAGGGAATTGGCCAAACTGCCCGCGATGACACCGGTCTGGGCCGCCACCACGAGCACGCCGAGAGTGCCGAACGCGAACACGACGGGCTGGGCAACGCCACCGTGGGTCAGCGGCATGCCGATCGCGAAGACGCCGGCGCCCACGATCAGCCCGCGTGCCACGCCGCCGGCCACCAAGGCCGCGTTGATCTCCCACCATCGCAGCGGACTGGCGAAGACATCGTGGATGTACTTGTCGCGGCGGGCCTCGAAGAGGCTCATGGTCCCGTTGAAGAATCCGACGTTCACGATCGCCTGCGCGAGCAGGCCGGGAAGGATGAGCTGGCCGTAGGGCACGCCGTCGGTCGAGTCGACGTGTCTGCCGAGCACCGAGCCGAACACGATGACGAACAGGATTGTCGACAGCACGGGACCGACGATCGAGTACTGCCAGATGTTCAAGAACCGCAACACCTCCCGCTCGGCGAGCCAAAGGAACGGGGCGCGCTCGCTGCGGAACGGTTCGTCGTAGGGCCTGATCGTCACGGCCTCTGCGCCGCTCACGGGGTGACCTCCGCGGCGATGACCCGCGCGTAGACCTCGGAGATGTCGCGTGCCTCGTACCGGTCCCGCAGAGATGACGCCGATCCCCTATCCATGATCCGGCCCGCCCGGATCACCGCGATCTCGTCGCAGAGCGCTTCGGCTTCCTCCAGGTAGTGCGTGGTCAGCAGGATCGTCGTGCCTGCGGCGTTGAGCTTGGAGATGAATCCCCAAATCTCGGCACGCAATTCGACGTCGACGCCCGCTGTCGGCTCGTCGAGGATCAACAGGCGCGGGTGGTGCATCAGGGCGCGTGCGATGACGAGGCGTCGCTGCATGCCACCGGACAGCTCGTAGGCGCGGCCGTTGGCCTTGCTCTCGAGCCGAAACAACTGCAGCAGTTCGTCGGCACGGCGCACGGCGGTCTCGCGTCCGATGCCGTGGTAGCCGGCGTGATAGATCAGGAGCTGGCGGACCGACAGGAAGCGGTCGAGGTTGATCTCCTGTTCGGCAAGGCCGATCAGGCGCCGGGCCTCCCTTGTCCGGTAGTCGTGGCCGAAGACGGTCAGCGCACCAGAGGTCGGCTTGACGATGTTGCACACCGAACCGATGAGGGTGGTCTTGCCCGCCCCGTTGGGCCCGAGCAGACCGAAGAATGCGCCGTCGTCGAGCTGCAGATCGAGGTCGGGTACCGCAACGAAGCCGTCGGCATAGACCTTGCGTAGCCCCTTGATTGACAGGGCAGGTGGAACGAGCGTCACACCGCAGCGCGTGCATCGTCGGTCTGGAACTGGTTGGCGGGGACCGGAAGGCCGTAGTGATCGCGAAGGGTGGTGCCGCGATACTCCTCGCGGAACAGTCCCTTGCCCCGCAGGATGGGCAGCACGTGTTCGATGAAGGTCTCGAGAGACGACGGCAGTGCCGGGGCCATGATGTTGAAACCGTCGGCGGCGCCACCCTCGAACCATGCGACGATGGTGTCGGCGATCTGCTCCGGTGTGCCGACGAACGTGAAGTGCCCGCGGCCGCCACCCAACCGGGACAGGACCTCGCGAACGGTGAGGTCCTCACGCTGCGCCATCTCGATGATGAGATCCGAGCGGCTCTGCGTGCCTTGCAGTTTCGGCCGGGCCAGGATGAAGTCAGGAAGGGGCTCGTCGAGTTCGAACGCCGACGCGTCCGTCTCGAAGATGTTCGCCAGCTGCCACAGGCCATACTGCGGCACGCGCAGCTCGTCGAAGCGCTTCGCCAGCGCCTGGGCCTCGGCTTCCGTCGACCCGATGAATGGCACGATGCCGGGCAGCACCAGCACGCTGTCGGGGTTCCTGCCCGCTGCCCGCGTCCGCGCCTTGATGTCAGCGTAGAAGTCGGCGGCACGGTCGTAGGTCTGGTGGGCGGTGAAGATGGCCTCGGCGTGCCTGGCAGCGAAGTCCTTGCCGTCCTCCGACGATCCCGCCTGCACCAGAAGCGGATACCCCTGCGGTGGTCGTTCGACGTTGAGTGCCCCAGCGACCTTGAAGTGGCGGCCGGCGTGGCCGATGGCGTGCAGCCGGGCCGGGTCGGCGTAGCGACCCGAAACCTTGTCGGCGACAACGGCTTCGCTCTCCCAACTGTCCCACAGCGCCTTGGCGACGTGGAGGAACTCGTTGGCGCGCACGTAGCGCACCGCGTGATCGGGCCTGTCGTCGAGGCCGAAGTTGGCGGCTTCGTCGGCGCCCGCCGAGGTCACGATGTTCCATCCAGCCCGGCCGCCGCTGACGTGGTCGACGGAGGCGAGCCTGCGCGCCAGGTTGTAGGGCTCGTTGTAGGTCGACGACACGGTGGCGATCAGCCCGATGCGGCTGGTGTGCTGCGCCAGCGCCGTCAGCAGAGTCAGCGGTTCGAGCTGGCCAGGCGGGCGGAACTCGCCGTCACCGGTGAGCGCGGGCCCGTCGGCGAGGAACAGCGAGTCGAACTTGGCCTCCTCGGCCAACTGCGCCAACGCAATCCAGTGCGCCAGGTCGAAGTCGGCACGGGGGTTGCTCTCCGGCAACCGCCACGCCGCTTCGTGGTGACCCGCCTCCATGAGGAAGGCGTTGAGGTGCAGCTCCCGCTGGGGCCCGCTCATCAGGGCGCCTTCGAGCTGTCGAAACCGTCGGGCAGCAGATTGTCGGCGATCGTCGTGACGTCGACCTGCTTGGTGATCTCACCGGCCTCGAAGAAGGCGTCACTGAGCGCCTGCTCGGCCTTCAGATCCTCTGGCAGGAACTGGGTGATCTTGAACGGGTAGGCATCCACGGTCGTCCTGGCGTCCTCGATCGGCACGCCGGTCTCCGTCGCGATGGCCTTGGCGTACTGATCGGGATTCTGTTGGGCCCAGTTGAATTCCCTGCCAATGCGGGTCAACACATCGGCGAGGGCAGCCCGCCGCACCGGATCGTTGAGCGACTTCTCACTCGCCACGTAGTAGTTGTTGACCTGGTCGATCGGCGGAAGGCCCTTGGCGACGATCTTGGCACCGTTCTTCACCGCCAGCGCGGACTGCGGGTTCCAGATGGACCAGGCGTCGACCTTGCCGGTGTTGAACGCGGTGCCGCCCGCCGCCGGGCTGAGGTAGACGAGCTGGACGTCCTTGGGGGTCAGGCCCACGCTCTTGAGTGCGAGCAGCGCCAAGCCGTGCGCCGAACTGCCCTGCGGCACGGCGATTCTCTTGCCCTTGAGGTCGGACAGCGTCTGGATCGGCGAATCCTTTGGCACGATGATGTTCTCGGCGGCCTTCGTATCGTCGGAACCCCGCTGCACGGCGACGATCTTGAAGCCGAATTGCTTGGCGGCACCCGTGATCGGTGGGACGTCGCCGACGGAACCGAGGTCGACGTCACCGGTCGCGGCGGCCTGAACGAGCGGTGGACCGTAGTCGAATCGAGCGAACTCCACCTTGTAGGGCGCGTCGTCGAACACGCCCGTGATCTTCGCCAGTTCCTCGTTGCCGTCGCCACCGTTGTCGGCGATGGTGAAGGTGTACTGGCTCCACTCCGGATGGCTGCTGCCGCCGGGCGACCCGCTCAGGGGACCCGGTGTGGCGCCGGATTTGTCCGAAGACGAGCCACAGGCAGCCAAGGCGCTCGCCACCGTGAGCAGCACGGCTGCGCTGACGAGTCGGAACGACTTGTGGGACATGGGTTCTCCTGTGTGTTCTCGTCGGATGTTACGAGGTATTCAGTGCTGGCTGGCCAGACCGAGGTCGGCAAGCAGAGCCGCCCGGAGTTCCTCACGGGCCACGCTGGCCTCCCTGGCTGCGGCCGACAGCTGCACCAGATGGGCGTTGCCGATGCGCCCGTTGCTCATCACGACGATGCGGTCGGCGAGTGCGATGGCCTCGTCGACGTCGTGGGTGACGAGCAGCATGGAGGCGTGGTGCTTGATGCGCAGCGCGCGGATCAGGTCGTGCATCCGCACCCTGGTGATCGCGTCAAGTGATGCGAAGGGCTCGTCGAGCAGGATCAGCTCCGGCTCCGCGACCAAGGCCCTCGCAAGGGCGACGCGCTGGGCCTCGCCGCCGGAAAGCTGTTTGGGCCAAGCCTTCTCGCGGCCCGCTAGGTTGACTTCGCTCAGCGCCTTGCGTGCCCGCTCGTCGGCGTCGGGGCCGCGCAGGCCGAGGGTGACGTTGCGAAGCACGCGCTGCCACGGAAGCAGTCGGTCGGCCTGGAACACGACCGCGCGTTTGGCGGGCACCTCGATGCGGCCGCCGTCCGGCTTGTCCAAGCCAGCAAGGAGCCGCAACAGGGTGCTCTTGCCGCAGCCCGATGGACCGAGCAGGACGACGAGTTCGTCGTCGTCGATGGTCAGGTCTAGGTGATCGAGGACGTTGCGGTCACCGAACGTGCGGACGACCTGCTCGACCAGCACGCCGGTCCGCTGACGGGGCGCGGTGGCGAGTTGGCCGGTCACGTCGCCTCATAACTGGAGCGCCAGCGCAGGAATACGCGTTCGAGGATCCGGACGAATTGGTCGGCCAGCAGGCCGAGGATCGAGTAGATCACCAGGCCGACGAAGACCTTGTTGGTCTGTAGGTAGGTTTGGGCCTGCGTGATCAGGAAGCCGAGGCCCTGGTCGGCGTTGACGGTCTCGGCGGCGACCAGGCCGAGGATGCTGTAGGCCAGGGAGAAGCGCAGGCCGACCAGGAATCCCGGAAACGCGCCTGGCAGCAGTACCCTGCTGACCACGCGCCAGCGGCTTGCGCCGGTGGTGTGGGCCATCTCGATCAGTCGCTGGTCGACGCCGCGGATCGCCGCAAACAGGTTCAGGTACATCGGCACCCCTGCACCGAAGGCGATCAGAAGGATCTTCGTCAGCTCGTCGATGCCGAACCACACGACCATCAACGGCAGCACCGCAAGCAGTGGGATGGTGTTGAGGATCTGCGCGAGTCCGTTGAAGAGGTATTCACCACTGCGCAGGAAGCCGCCCAGCACACCGGTCACGATGCCCACGCTCAACCCGAGGAGCAGTCCAATCCCCGCTCGCTGCAACGAGATCGCCAAATCGGGGCCGAGAACCCCGTCCCTCCATAGGGATATGGTGGTGCTGATGATGTCGCTGGGCGCGGGCGCGTACGTGGGCTCGAGGAGCCCGGACCTGGCGAGGATCTCCCACACGACGAGGATCACCACCGGTGTCGTGTAGATCCCCAGCGGCCAGCGAAGCCTGCGGCGCAGTGTGCCGAAGACGGTCTGGCGCCGGACACTGCCGGGCAGGAAGACGTCGCGGGACCGCGACGGCGCGGATGCAGCGGCCGGGGGTCCGGAAGGGGCCGCAGGCTTCGCGGCGACGATCACGTTGGTCATCGTCGTGCCCATGGTCGTGGTCGCAACGACGATGCACGTCTGGTGAACATGGGCACGTCTCCGGTCTGGCGCGCCGCGGCCCGCCGCATTCCGTTGCCCGCCCATGCGATTCGCATGGCGGTGCGGTCAACGTCACCATGCCGGAATCACCGTCGATTGAGCAGCCATCAAATCGGCGGGATTCTATTCCCTCAGACTGGCGCGAAAGTGCAGAGTTCAACTGTGCCCGGTGCGGCGAAATCTGCACCATGGCTGTTTCCAGTTGGGCATGACAACCCTCAGGCAGATCTCGGCGCAGGCAATTGCCTTAGCCCGCAGACCTAGTCCAGCGCGGCCCAGGACTCGATGATCTCCCTGGCAATCGAGATCGAACCGGGCAGCAGCAGTCGCGACGGCGAGTCGCTGCTCCAATCACCGTCCTCGAGCGCCGCACGCACCTGAGCCCTCGTGAACCAATCCGCTTCGGCGATCTCGCCGTCGTTGAACGCGAACTCCTGCTCGGGATCGGCGATGGCGTGGAAGCCCACCATCAGCGAGCGCGGGAATGGCCACGGCTGACTGCCGAGATAGCGGACGTCGGAGACGGTCAGCCCAACCTCCTCGTTGATCTCGCGCTCGACGCACGCCTCGAACGACTCGCCCGCCTCCACGAATCCGGCGAGTAGCGAGAAAAGCCGTTCGGGCCAGACCGTCTGGCGGGCCAGCACGCAGCGGTCGTGCCCGTCGTGCACCAGGCAGATGATCGCCGGGTCGATCCGCGGGAACTCCTCGTGCCCGTTCGTGGGGTTGACACGCGACCAACCGGCTTTGATCGCACGCGTCGGAGACCCGTCGGCTGCGCTAAACCGGGCGCTGTCATGCCAATTCAGCAGTGCGGTGGCCGTCGCGACCAGTTGTGCGCTGACGTCGTCGAAGATGGCGCCTGCCCGCCGCAGGTCGAGCACCTCGGATTCGGCGTGCGGATCCTCCGGTCCCTCAAGCGCGCTACGGATTCCCCACACATGCCTGCCGTCCTCGAGCCGACCGAGGAACACCGCGTTCTCCGCAGGGGTCTTGGACACCTTCGACGCGGCGCCCAGCACTACCTTGCCGTCGGAGATCAGCACCTGGTTGCGGTGGTCCACCCGGAGCAGCAAGGCATCCGCCCAGCCTGCCGTGGCGGCATCGATGTCGGTACGCAGGACGTCCGCGCGGTCGGCGCCGACTCTCGACAGCAGGGGGACGTTGCGGAGCTGAAAGTCGGTCACGGCACCACTATTCCCGACGGGATTACGCCCCGCCCACCGGTACTACCGGTCGGCGTTCGCGCTGCGGATGTAGAGCACCCGGTCACCCAACTCGACGGCGTCCACCTCGGGCTGGTCGACGCGCAGCAGCCTGCCGTCGCGGACCACGCCGAGCACGATGTCGGCAAGGTGCCGCGGCGACCCGCCGACCTCGGTCGTCTCGACGGGACGCTCGGCGATCGCGAAGCCCGCGTCGGGCGTGAGCAGATCCTCCATGACCTCGACGACGGACGGGGTCTGGGTCGCGATGCCAAGCAGCCGTCCCGCGGTCTCCGAGGTGACGACGGTGGTGTCGGCGCCGGACTGCCGCAGTAGGTGCTGGTTCTCGGCCTCCCTGACCGCCGCGATGATCTTGGCGTTCGGCGCGAGTTCGCGTGCGGTGAGCGTGACCAGCACGGCGGTGTCGTCGCGGTTGGCCGCGACGATGATCGACTTGGCGTGCTGCGCGCTGGCCAGCCGCAGCACCTCGGAGTCGGTGGCGTTGCCGCGGACCGTCACCAGGCCCGCGCTCTTGGCCCGCTCGAGCGCGGCGGGGTTCTCGTCGACCACGACGATCTGGCCTGCCGCGACGTCGTCGCCGATCATCGCGGCGACGGCCGTCCTGCCCTTGGTGCCGTAACCGACGACGACGGTGTGATTGCGCACGGACTTCCTCCATCGCTGAATGTCGAATGCCTGGCGCGACTGGGTGGTCAGCGTCTCGACGGTGGTACCGATCAGCACGATCAGGAACGCGACGCGCAGCGGCGTGATCACCAGGACGTTGATCAGCCTCGCCGACGGGGTGAACGGGGTGATGTCGCCGTAGCCGGTCGTCGACAGCGACACGGTGGCGTAGTACAGGCAGTCCAGGAACGACAGCTGGTTGTCCTGCACGTCCCGGTAGCCGTCGCGGTCGAGATAGACGATGAGGACGGCCAGGAACAGCGCTGCCAGCGCGTATGCGACGCGCATGAGGATCCTGTGGGTCGGGCTGACGAACGGCTTGGGGATGTTCAGGATGCCGACCAGGTCGGCGTCCGGCCGAGAGGTCAGGTTCTGATCGATGGCCTCAAGCTGCCGACGCAACCTACCCTTGCCCACGAGGGCCCATCATCCGCCGGAGGCGCAGCACAGCACAATGTAACCATGAGCCCCCTCACCCCATCGGTCGACGGCCCGCCCAGCCAGGTCACCGCCAGGCGAATGGGCGTGTGGCTGGTCGGCATGGGCCTGCTGCACTTCGTGGCGCCGAAGCAGTTCGACGGGATCGTTCCCACCGAATTGCCTGGCAGTCCGCGGTTCTACACCTTGGCCTCGGGCGTCGCGGAAGCCGGGGCAGGCGCGCTGATCCTGGTCCCCCGCACCCGGCGGCTCGGGGCCCTCGCGGCCGTCGCGCTGTTCGTCGGCGTGTTCCCGGCCAACGTCAACATGGTCCGGCTGTGGTGGAACAAGGGCTGGCCTGCCCGCATCGCCGCCCTTGGCCGGCTGCCGCTGCAGCTACCGATGATCACCCAGGCGCTCAAGGTCTACCGCAACGCACCCAGCTAGGCGACCTGCAGCAGCGCTGCCAGCTCGTCGGCGCCAGGCAGCTCGTCGGGCGCGATCGTGATGCCGCTGCGCACGTAGTGGAAGGCCGCCCGCACCGACGTCACGGGCACCCCCCGCATCGCGGCCCACGCCAGCCGGTACACCGCGAGCTGAATCGCGTTCTGCTGCATCGCCTCGTGCGTGTCGGGCGCCTCGCCGGTCTTCCAGTCGACCACGGTGACGCCACCGTCGTCGTCGGCGAACACGGCGTCGATGCGGCCGCGCACCACGGTGCCGCCAAGCACCATGTCGAACGGCGTCTCCACGTCGATCGGCGTGCGGGTAGCCCACCGCGACAGCGCGAACGCGGCCTGCAATTCGGCGAGATTCTCGTCCTCGGCGCGACCCAGATCGCCGTCGACGGCCCCCGGTAGGTCGTCGAGGTCGAACAGCCGCTCGGCGTGATAGAAGCGCTGCACCCAGGCGTGGAACGCCGTGCCCAGCGACGCATGAGGGTCGGGACGGGCGGGCAGCCTGCGCTGCAGCCGCTGGGCCGCACCCTCTGGATCACGACCGATGTCCACCAACGCACTGGTGGACAGGTGAACGGGCAGCGCGACCGGCGGACGCTGCACCGCACGCTCGCGCTCGGCAAGCAGGGCGTCGACGTCGGCAGCCCAACCATCCACGTCCCGTGACTCGGCCGTGCCGTCGCTTCGCTCGCCCCGATCACCGATCAACGACGCCACCAGCGCGGCACCCCGATCCAGGTCCGCCCGGGCCGCGGCCGCCGGATCGGCTGGCCACGACCGCTCGGTCACCGATTCCTGCAGCGGGTTCCTGTCGCCATCGGCGGGGGCGTCCGCCCACTCGTCGATGACACCGCACGGGTCGCCCTCGGTGGCCGACTGCTCGATCACGTCGCGGATCTCGACGAGGAACTCCGACGGGCCCCTCGGCTTGAGTTCGGTGGCGCCCCAGTGGTGACCGGTCAGCAGCAGCGTGTCCTCGGCACGGGTCAGCGCCACGTACAGCAGGCGGCGCTCCTCGTCGACGCGGCGCTGGTCGAGGCGGCGCTTGTGTTCGGTGATCTTGTCCGACAACGCCTTCCGGTCGTTGACGTCGCTGGTGTCGAGCACCGGCACGCCGTGTTCGGACACCGTCGCGCGGTCACCGCGCAGCAGCGGCGGCAGATCGGCGGGATCGGACAACCAGGTGCGCGGCGACGCGGTCGACGGGAACACCCGACTGCTCAGGTGCGGCACGGCGACGACCTGCCATTCCAAGCCCTTGGCTGCGTGCACCGTCAGGATCTGCACCCGGTCGTGCGCGACGGTGAGCTCCGCAGGGGCCAGCCCGTTCTCCACCTCCATCGCGGCGTCGAGGTAGCCAAGCAGTCCGGAGACCGAGGCCCCCGGCCTTGCGGCGAAGTCGGCCACCACGTCGGTGAAGGCATCGAGGTGTTCGGTGCCGCTCCACCCCGCCGAAACCATCCGCGCCGCACGCACTTCCGCGTCGACGCCGAGCATGCGCCGCACCTCGGCGACGACGTCGGGCAGCGGGTGGTGCAGCTGCGCGCGCAGCATCGTCAGCTCGCGGCCCAGCGCCACGATGCGGCGATGTCCCTCCTGTGAGTACCGATCCGGCGGTCCCGGGTGGCCGATCGCGTCGGCAAGGCACGCGGTGTCCGCGTCCGGCCCTGCGGCCGCCACGATCTCGGCGGCGGACGCGCGGTCGGCGGCCCGCCCGGAGGCGTCGAGTTCGACGGCGCGCCGCCACAGCGCGGTGACGTCGGCGGCGCCGAGCCGCCAGCGCGGCCCCGTCAGGACCCGCATGGCTGCGGCCCCCGCGGCGGGGTCGGCGGCAAGCCGCAACATCGCGACCACGTCGGCGACCTCCGAGATGGCGAGCAGGCCTGACAACCCGACCACCTCGACGGGCACGCCGCGCGCGGTCAGCGCGTCGGCGATGGGCGCGGCGTCGGCGTTGCGGCGCACCAGCACCGCCGCCGTCGGCACCGCCGCCCCCGACTCACGGGCACCGTGGTAGATCCTGGCCAATTCGTCTGCCACCCAGACCCTTTCGCGTGCCACGTCGACGAGCAGTGCGCACCGGATGGTGCCGGGCTGGGCGTCGGGGCGGGGCAGCAATTCACGCACCGCCACCGATCGGCGGCGCGCCTCCGTCGACACCGCGTTGGCCAGCTTCAGCGCCCTGGGTGGGTTGCGCCAGCTGGTGCGCAGTTCCAGCG
>Ga0105237_10003164_pt1 | contig 19773 bp, 15 predicted proteins | sample KBSC24metaG_FD_81520 | JGI IMG/M metagenome (GOLD analysis project Ga0105237, IMG submission 81520) | Corn rhizosphere microbial communities from Kellogg Biological Station, Michigan, USA - KBS C2-4 metaG | ecosystem: Host-associated > Plants > Roots > Rhizosphere > Soil | place: Michigan, USA... | reverse complement strand
GGCGCGGACGGCAAGTTCCACGTGCTCGGCAGCGACTGGCATTATGACGCCTATTACGAGTTCGGCGAGAACATCACCGACATCCGCGTGAGCAACATGACGCTGGTGCCGCGCTACAATGCGGCGATCCAGGCGATCGAGCTCAATGGCGAGACGGTCTGCGCGAACGCCGTGGCGCGGGCCAATGGCTGCGTGCCGATCAACATCATCGGCGGCACGCCGCTGACGGCGGCGCAGCTGGCCTATATCCAGCCGGCCAACGGGCCGTTCCAGCACACCCGCCAGACCCAGAATGCGGCGAGCCTGAGCTTCAGCGGCGAGCCGGTGCAGCTGTGGGCGGGGCCGCTCTCGGTGGCGTTCGGCGGCGAATATCGCCGCGAATTCTACCATGTGAATGCCGATGCCTATGGCAACGGGGTCAGTGCGGAGAGCCCCTTCGACACCGATTATCCGGCCGATCCGGTGCTCGCTTCGTCCGGCGCCAATTGGTATGCCGGCAATTATCACAACGGCCATGGCGTGTTCAACGTCAAGGAAGCGTTCCTCGAGCTCAACCTGCCGCTGTTCGACTCCCATGCGATCGGCAAGGCCAACCTGAACGTCGCCGGCCGCTGGACCGACTACAGCACCTCCGGCACCGTCTATACCTGGAAGATTGGCGGCACCTGGCAGACGCCGCTGAGCGGCGTGCGCCTGCGCGCCGTCACCTCGCGCGACGTGCGCGCGCCCAACCTGTCCGAGCTGTTCGCGGCGCCGGTGTCGGTCAATGTGCCGAACATCTTCGATCCGTTCAACGGCAAGACCGTCAACGTCTCCCAGAACACGATCGGCAATTCCAGCCTCAAGCCGGAAATCGCGCGCAACACCGAAGTGGGCGTGACGCTCTCGCGGCCGAGCTGGCTGCCGGGCTTCAGCTTCTCGTTCGATTATTACCGGATCAAGATCAGCGGCGCGATCTCCAGCCTCTCGGCGCAGGACCAGATCAACTATTGCCACGCCGGCGTGGCCCAGCTCTGCGGGTCCTTCTTCCTCGATTCCCCGGACAATACGGGCAATTACGTCAACATCCAGCCGTTCAACCTGGCGTCGATCTTCACCGACGGCTTCGATATCGAGGCGAGCTACCAGTGGGCGCAGCCGCTGGGGCTGCCGGGCCGCTTCACGGTGCGCGCTCTGGCCACCAACGTCCGCAACTTCATCACCAACACCGGCCTCCCCGGGGCGATCCCGATCCAGCAGGCCGGCGTGAACAGCGGCGCCACGCCGAAGTGGAAGCTGCTGGGCACCGAAAGCTACGACACCGACCAGTTCAGCATCAGCCTCACCCAGCGCTGGTTCAGCAACGGCGTGTTCGGCAACCAATATGTCGTCTGCGGCGCCGGCGATTGCCCGACGTCGACCAACAACAATCCGACGATCAACTACAACAAGATGAAGGGTGCCTTCTATTTCGATCTCGGCGCCTCGTACAACATCACCAAGATGTGGCAGATGTACGTGAAGGTCGACAATCTCTTCAACCGCGACCCCACGGCCTCGCCGCAGACCAACACCGGCGTCGACATCAACCCGCAGCTCTATGACGTGCTCGGCCGCATGTATCGCGTCGGCGTCCGCTACAACTTCTGACGGTCCCCCCCCAGCCTGCCGGCGGTCGCACCCCTCGCGACCGCCGGCCTTGTTGGGCGAAGCGCGCCGTCTTCAGGGGCGCCGATTCATCGCTGATAGGCGTGCCGCAGGCGATCGAGCTGCGCCTGCGTGAGCTCGACCCGGCACATCAGGACGGTCGAGCCGCGGGCCTGCGCATCGGCCTCTCCCACGCCTTCGAAGGCGCACCATTTATCCCGATAGACGCGCCAGGCCTGCTGTCCTCCGGCCAGGGACGGTGCGGGGACGCGCCCTGCTTTCACGCGCGCCTGCAGCGCCTTGTATTCGATGTCGAGCGCGTGATCGGCCCGCGCATAGGCCGCCTGGTAGCAGCCCGTGACATGCTGCAACCCGTCTTCGGACGGCTTGGCGCCGGCGAGGCATTGCTGCAGCGGAGACGCCGAAGGGGGCGCGGCATGGGCCATCGCCACACCGCCGGATACGAGCACGCACAACGCCACCAACCTCGCTACCATCGCATTTTCTCCCTGGGCCGGACACGGCCTTCGATGACCGGATTCAAAAGACATTCCGGGGCAATTGCCAATGCCACGCCACGGCCGCGGCGCGGAGGCCGAAGCACAGGCATCCCGCGACGATCGCGACGGCCCGCGGGGGCCAGTTCCGGACCCGGCCGATCACGATGATCGACGCCGCGACGAAGCCCGCGCTCGCATAGATGTCGGCATAGAGGATGCGCGGGACCTGGTTGATCGCGATGTCGCGCATCACGCCGCCGCCCACGCCGCCGACCGTCCCCAGGAACGGCGCGATGACCGGATCGATCCCGCGATCCAGCGCCTTCTCGGTTCCAGCGACGACGAAGAGCGCGAGGCCCGCCGCATCGAGCGCGACCATGAGCGCGGCGGGGATCGCCGCCGCGCGCTGATGGAACAGCCAGACGAACGCGGTCGCGACCATCACGAGGATCGCATAGTGCCGATCGGACACGGCCGCGGGCGGCGTCGCACCGATCAGCAGATCCCGGACGAGGCCTCCGCCGAGCGCGGTCAGGAAGGCCAGCAGCAGGATGCCCACCGGGTCGAGCCCGGCGGCGACGGCCGCGAGCGCGCCTTCGACGGCGAAGACGAACGTGCCGCCCAGATCGGAGAACCGCACGATGCGGGGCGTGGCCATGCCTATCAAGCGCCCGTCTTCCGGCCTCAGCCGATCCGTTTCCAGGTCTGGCTCCGGCAGCCCATGCGGCCGATGAGGCATCCCGTTCCGGTCAGCGTGTTTTCGTCGATGATCTTGATCGTGCCGTGAAAGGTCTTGTGGATGTCGGGCACGAAGACCTTGCCGCGCCACTCGCCATTCTTGTCCCGGCTGAAATCGCGGAACAGCTGCAGGCCGATGATGTCGGGCGTTCCGCCTTTCCGCGCGTCCGCCTTGGCCTTGTCATTGGCCCACACCACGGTGCCGCACATGCTGCTGCCGCAATGATCGGACCGGACGTGGACGCTGTTCTGCGGATTGCTCCAGACTCCGATCGAGCGATCCGGCGCCTGGGCCGGAGCCGGCCGCGCCTGGAGGACGGCCGCTGCGGCGAGCGGCAGGATCAAGCGCATGCGGATCGAACGTCTCGCCATCACAGCCCCTGCGAATCCAACTGCGGACGCTATGCCAGCAGTCATCGCGAGAGCATAGCCGGGAACTCGCCATTATCGGTCCGTATAGGATGGCGTGGCGACAGTCATTCGGCCGCCTTTCCGGTTCATCGTCGCGATGTCGGCCGGCTGCGCAGCTGGTCCAGGGCGTCGGCATTGCGGCGGCCCCAAGTGTAGAGCCATTCGATCGGCTCGACGAACCTGCGGCCGAGCGGCGTCAGCCGATATTCGACGGCGGGCGGGATCGTCCCCTGCACATGGCGGGTGACCAGCCCGCTGCCTTCCATCTCGCGCAGCGTCTGGGTCAGCATCTTCTTGGAGATGCCGGGCAGGCTCCGGTGCAGCACGCCGGTGCGGGCGGCGCCGTCGAGCCGGGCGTGGAGGACGTGCAGGATCATGCTCGTCCACTTCGCCGCGAAGATTTCGAGCACGCGGCGCGGGGCGCAATCCTCGCGCCACTCCTCGTCGTCGGATCGTCTGTCCATGCTGGTTACCTGATGGTGCCTATGTCCCTGAAAGGTGCCGTCTAGCCCGATGCGCGGCGGATGCCTAGCTGGGTGGCGCAACGGCACGGAGATTCGACATGGCACGGACGGCATTGGTGGTGGGTGCGAGCGGCATCGTGGGCGGCGCGACCGCCGCGCTGCTGGCCGAGCGGGGCTGGGCCGTGCTCGGCCTCGCGCGCCGCCCGGTCGATCAGGCGGGCGTCACGCCGATCGCCGCCGATCTCCAGGATGCCGGGGCGACGGCGCGCGCGCTCGCGGGCCACAAGGCGGATGCGGTCTTCATCGCCACCTGGCTCCGGCAGGAGAGCGAGGCGGAGAATATCCGGGTCAACGCCGCGATGGTCCGCAACCTGCTCGACGGGCTGCGCGCCGCTGAGGCGGCGCCGCGCCATGTCGCGCTGGTGACGGGCCTCAAACATTATCTGGGGCCGTTCGAGGCTTACGGGCAGGGCGTCCTGCCGCAGACGCCGTTCCGCGAGGAGCAGGGGCGCCTCGACGTCGACAATTTCTATTATGCGCAGGAGGACGAGCTGTTCGCCGCCGCCGCGCGCGACGGCTTTTCGTGGAGCGTGCACCGGCCCCACACGGTGATCGGCCAGGCGGTCGGCAATGCCATGAACATGGGGACGACGCTGGCCGTCTACGCGACGCTCTGCCGGGAGACGGGCCGCCCGTTCCGCTTCCCGGGATCGCCGGCGCAATGGGACGGCCTCACCGACATGACCGAGGCCGGCCTGCTCGCGCGGCATCTCCTGTGGGCGACCGAGACCCCGGCGGCCGCCAACCAGGCGTTCAACGTCGTGAACGGCGACGTCTTCCGCTGGAAATGGATGTGGGGACGCATCGCCGGCTGGTTCGGGCTGGAGCCGGCGCCGTTCGACGGCTCCGTGATCCCCCTGGAGCGGCAGATGGCCGATGATGCCGGCATCTGGCGCCGGATCGCGGAGCGCGAGGGGCTGGCGGAGCCGGAGCTCGATCGCCTCGCCTCGCCCTGGCACACGGATGCCGATCTGGGGCGGCCGATCGAGGTCGTGACCGACATGTCCAGGAGCCGCCGCCTCGGCTTCACCGCCTACCAGCCGACCGAGGATGCCTTCCTGGCCCTGTTCGAACGGCTGCGGGGCGAACGGCTCATCCCGTAGGATCGAGCTCCACCCGCCGCGCGACGCCGAGCCTGTCGAGGAACGTGGCATCGTGGCTGACGACGAGGAGGGCCCCGTCATAGGCCCCGAGGCCGGTTTCGACCGCCGCGATCGACTCGATGTCGAGATGGTTGGTCGGCTCGTCGAGGAGGATGAAGGGGGGCGGGCAGGGGCTGCCGAGCACGCAGGCGAGGCCGGCGCGCAGCATCTGTCCGCCGCTCAGCCTATCCACCCGTCGATCGGCGGCCTCGGCCCGGAACCGGAAGCGGGCCAGCGCGGCGCGGCAGCCATTGTCGTCGACGCCGGGATTGAGCCGCGCGAAATTCTCGACGATCGTGTCGGCGCCCCGGAGGATGCCGACGCGCTGGTCGAAGAGGGCGAAGGCGGTGTGCAGCGCGACGCGGCCCGCCCAGGGCGCGAGGTCGCCGGTGATAAGGCGCAGCAGCGTGGATTTGCCCGATCCGTTGGCACCGGTCACCGCGATCCGCTCCGGCCCGGCGATCGTCAGCGAAACGTCGCGCAGGATGGGACGCCCGGCCTCGTAGCCGGCGGTCACCCGATCGAGCTCCAGCACGATCCGTGACGCGGCGAGCCCCGTCGGCGCGAGCGTGACCGAGAGCGGCTCCAGCACCTCGATCCGGCCCCTCGCATCGGCGACGGCGCGTTCGGCCTCGCCGCGCTGCCGCTCGGCCAGGCGGACGTTGTTCGCGCCGCTATTCTCGGCCTGCTCGCGCCGGGCGCCGAGCAGGATGCGGGGCATGCCGCCGCGCGCGGCCTTGCGATGTCCGGCGGCGTCGCGGCGCTGCTGGCGTTCGGCGGTCAGCTGCGCCTTGCGGGCGAGATCGGTCCTGCGGCGCTCCGCCGTGGCGAGATCCTGCTCGACGGCCGCCAGCTCGATGGCCTTCCGCGCGCGATAATGGCTCCAGTTTCCGCCGTAGCGGCTTGCGCCGAGCGCCGTCAGCTCGACGATCGCGTCCATCGTGTCGAGCAGTTCGCGATCGTGGCTGACGACGATCGCGCCGGCCCGCCAGCCTTGCAGCAGCTCGCGCACCGCGCGCCGCCCCTCGCGATCGAGATTGTTGGTCGGCTCGTCCAGCAGCAGCATGTCGGGCCGGGCGAAGACCGCGCCGGCGAGCGCCGCGCGGGTCCGCTGCCCGCCGGAGAGCTGGAGGAGCGGCGTGTCGAGCGGCACGTCCAGATGCACCTGCTGGAGCGCGTCGGCGGCGCGGGTCTCCAGCGTCCAGTCGGCCTCGGCCAGTTCCTCCATCGTGGCATCGCCCGCCTCGGCCTTGCGGAGCAGCGCGAGACCGGCGGTCGCGCCGAGCAGGTCGGCGACGGTCTCGTGCGGGGCGACCTGGACGATCTGGCGGAGCGTGCCGATCGTGCCCTGGATGCGGACAGCGCCTCGGGCAGGCTCGATCGCGCCGGTCAGCAGCCGCAGGAGGGTCGACTTGCCGACGCCGTTGCGGCCGACGAGGCCGGCTTTTTCCAGCCCGAAATCGAGCGAGAGATCGTCGAAGACGGCGTGGCCGTCAGGCGTGGACCAGGCGAGATGCGAAACGGAGATGGAGGCGGGCATGGACGGAGCTTTCCCTGGCGGCAATGCGGATCGGCGTTGCTGTCAGGGTGAGGGTCACGTCGGGCACTCCTTGCTTGGACGATCCCGAATCTAGGCGCGGCGTCCCGCTCCGGCAAGCCCGGGGCGGGACGCCGCGCCATCGCTGGCCGGATCAGGTCAGCCGGAGCGGGCCGGGGCCGCCGGCGGCGGGGTCCGAATAGGAGGCTCCGCCCGTCTCGACATGGCCGGCCATGCGCCAGCTCTGGCCTCCGGCCACGAATTGCCGATCGTACCAGCCATGGCTTTCCGCGAGGTCGAGCCGGATATGGCGGGTCTCCCCGCCGGCCAGTTCGATCACCGCGGGCGCCGCGCCATAAGCGCGGTCGGTCATGGCGATGGACTGGCGCGTGGCGGTGAGGTTCTCGAGGCGGAGCGCGGGCGGGCTCGCCGTGCCGTCCTCGATGCCGGCCGAGAAGATGCCGCTCTTGCCGGTCAGGCGCCGATGGAAGCCGTTGGGGCCGAGGATGAAGAGGTCGGCGGCCTCCCCGCCGGCCGGCAAGGCGTGCGCCAGCTCCTGGCCGGCGCCGACCGTGTAGCGGGCGGGGCCGTCGTCCAGCTTGGCGACGTCATAGACGTGGAAGACGGCCGCGCGCTCGGTCGAGCGGTTGGCGAACAGCACCGCATGGCCGGCGCCCGAGGCCCGCAGCCGGGCGTCGAGGGCGTAGGGCGTGGCGCGCCGCCGCCGCAGGCCGGTTTCCTGCACGGGGGCGGTCGCCTGATCCGGAAGCGGCGGGCGCACCTCCTCCAGGTGCGACGCGCGCTCGGAGAGCGCCGCGGTGGCGGGCAGCGCCGCCATGAAATCGACCGTATCGGGCGCGCTGAAATCGAAGCAGGAGGTCAGGTCGCCGCACACCGCGCGCCGCCAGGCGCTGATGTTCGGCTCGTGGACGCCGAAGCGCGCCTCGAGGAAGCGCAGGATGCTCGTATGGTCGAACACCTCGGACGCGACATGCCCGCCCTTGCTCCAGGGCGAGATCACGTAGAGCGGCACGCGCATGCCCAGGCCATAGGGCCGGCCCAGATAGGCCGCGTCCTCGGCCGTCTGGCTGTGGACGTGATATTCGTCGTCGGCCGGGATGGTCGTCGCGCCGAGCGGGCGCCCGGACGCGCGCGCCGGCGGGGCGGGCGGGGGCACGTGGTCGAACAGGCCGTCATTCTCGTCGAAATTGATCAGCAGCACCGTGCGCGCCCACACCTCCGGATTGGCGGTCAGCGCATCGAGCACGCGCGCGGCGTAATCCGCGCCCTGCAGCGGCGTGGACGCGCTCGGATGCTCGGACAAAGCGGCGGGGGCGACGATCCACGACACTTCGGGTAACCGCTTCGCCATGACGTCCTGCCGCAGCTCGTCGAGCGACCGGGTGGTGGTGGTCCGGCGGGCGAGCAGCGCCTCGGCCGCCGCGGCCGACGGGCCCTGCGCCCGGCGATAGCGCTGGAAGCCGACCAGCGGATTGTCGGTGAAATTGTCGGCCATGTCCTGATAGATCTGGAAGCCGATGCCGGCGGCCATCAGCCGCTCGGGATAGGTCGTCCAGAAATAGCCGCCATGATGCCGCGGATCGGCGTCCATGCTGTCATAGCCATTGTCGATCGCGGGGCCGTTGCCTTTGGCCAGCGGATCGTGCGTGCCCGTCCAGATGTAGAGCCGGTTGGGATTGGTGCACAGGTGCATGGCGCAATGATAGGCGTCGCACAGGGTGAAGGCCTCGGCGAGGCCGTACTGGAACGGCAGATCCTGGCGCGTGAAATGCGCCATGGCGTGATTGTGCTTGGCATGGGGCCATGCGCCCATCCGGCCATTGTCCCAGGCGGCCTGGCTGTCGGTGAAGCCGTGCGGCGTGCCGTGCGGGCGGTAGAGGCGGAAATCCGCCGACGTGTCGAGCCGGAAGGGCGCGATCAGCGCCGGCTCCACGTCCGGATGCTCGTTCGGCTGGACGAGGACGGTGCGATCCGGCGCGCCGGGCAGCGGCGGGGCGGGGATGGCGAAGCGGTCGCCATAGCCGCGGACGCCGCGCATCGTGCCGAAATAATGATCGAAGGCGCGATTCTCCTGCGTGAGGATGACGACGTGGTCGACATCCTGCAGCGTGCCCGTCCGGCGATCGGCGGGAATCTCCAGGGCGCGGGCGATCGACGGGGTGAAGGCCGCCGCCGCGCCCGCCGTCGCGACCAGGGTGCGGATGAAGCTGCGCCGGTCCTGCACCATCACCATGCCTGCTCTCCCGATCGAATCCGGCGATCCGCCTTCGGAAGATATTCGTAAACCGTCACTCGCTGTCTCCCGCATTACGGCGTCGTGGTCTGGACCATGGATGTGGCTGTTGAGTGACGACGTGCCGGCTCCGCAGGCGGGAATTGGCATGTTTCCAGAAAATTTCATCGGAATCGGAATAAGTTCGCCGTCATCGAAGGCACGGGCCCGAATTTCGTTTCGGTCTTGTCACAGAGGTGTAGCCGCAAGCTGTTTAAGGCGATCTGGTTCATACCAGCTGAGTGGGGCTATCATGACGAATCGATATTGCGTTCGGGCCGCGCGCCCGAACATCAGGAGCATTTTGCTTGCGACCGTCGCGGCGGTGATCGCCGGTGCCAGCCCGTGGGCGGCGTTCGCGCAGGAGGCGCCCGGGGGGGGGAGCCCGACGGCCAGAACGACCAGATCATCGTCACCGGCAGCTACGGAAAGTCGCTGAGCGATGCCCGCAAGATCAAGAAGGACGCGGTCATCGAGAAAGACGTGATCGTCGCCGAGGACATCGCGAAATTCCCCGAGCTGAACCTGGCGGAATCCCTGCAGCGCCTGCCCGGCGTGCAGATCACCCGCGAGGCGGGCGAGGGCCGCCGCATCTCGCTGCGCGGCCTCGGCCCGGATTTCTCGCGCGTGCAGCTCAACGGCATGGAAGTGCTCGGCAACGTCGATTCCGCGCAGGACAGCCGTGGCCAGCGCACGCGCGATCGCGCCTTCGATTTCAATATCTTCGCGTCCGAGCTCTTCTCGAAGGTGGAGGTCGAGAAGACCTACCAGTCGGCGCAGAATGAAGGCGGCATGGCCGGCACGGTCGGCCTCTTCACCGGCAAGCCGTTCGACTACAAAGCGGGCTTCACCGGCGCGGTGACCGCCAAGCTGGGCAGCAACCAATATACCAAGGACGCCCAGCCGCGCGTCGCCGCCCAGTTCAGCCAGAATTGGGACAACCGCTTCGGCGTGCTGGTCTCGGTCGCGTACAGCAAGCGCGAGACCACCGAGGAGGGCCACAACACCTACAATTACAGCCATCCGGATGCGGACACGCTGCAGGGCCTGGTCAAGGACGGCCTGGACATCTCCCATCTGACCGCCGCGCAGCAGGCCAAATTCCTGTCCGGCGATCTGTATTTCGCGGACGGCAACCGCATCTCCTCCTGGGACGCGAAGATGGAGCGGCTCGGCGTGACCGCGGCGGTGCAGTGGAAGCCGGTGGACGACCTGCTGCTGACGCTCGATGCGCTGCACGGCCAGTTCACCACCCATCGCGACGAGCTGCATCTCGCCACGCGGCCGATGGCATCGACGGACTCCGTGGCGTTCGACACCCCCGCCGGCGGCCGCTGGCCGGCCATCTTCCAGACCGCCTCCGTCATCAACGATCTGGCGTGGGACAGCAGCAACTACGTCACCCACACCGACGTGACCGGCACGACCTTCGGCAGCGAACATCGTCGCGAGTTGAACAAGAACAATTTCAACCAGATCGCCCTGACCGGCAAATGGGATCCGTCCGATCGCTTCTCGATCGACGGGCATGTCGGCTACGAGAAGTCGACCTACAACACGCCCTATGACGACAAGTTCTACATGCGCGCCAAGGGCAACATGATCGCCGATTACGGTGCCGACGGCCGCTCGGCCTCGTTCCAATATCCGGGCACGGACCTCACCGATCCGGCCAATTACGCGATGGACGACTTCTATTATCGCGCCTTCCACAATGGGTCGGAGCTGCGCGAGGGCGTGCTCAACCTGCACTACAAGGTGAACGACGTCTTCTCGCTGCGGGCGGGCGCGGCCTATCACCGCTTTGCGCAGAACGGCATCAACCTGTTCTACGACGGCAACGTCAACGGCACCGATGCCGAGACGCAGGGCACCTCGGTCGGCGACATCACCTCCGTGTTCAAGAACCAGTTCGGATCGTGGCTGATCGGCGATTACGCCAAGGGCTTCGCCAAATATCACGAATATCACCGCCTCGGGCCGAAGCCCGACGGGACGGGCGGCACGATCCAGGATATCGAGAACGTCTATAACACCACGGAGGAAACCGAATCCGGCTATGTGCAGCTGGACTGGGACACCGAGCTGTTCGGCAAGCATTTCCGCGGCAATGTCGGCGCGCGCGCCTATCATACCCGGACCGAGAGCAGCGGCTGGATCCAGGGCGACAATTACGCCTATCTCGGCACCACCGACGTGAAGGGCCATTATGCGGGCGTGCTCCCGGCCATGAACGCGGTGCTGGAGATGACGCCGGACCTCCTGGTGCGCTTCGCCGCCACGCAGAATCTCAACCGCCCGGGCCTGAGCTCGATGGCGGCCGAGGGCACCGCGACCCAGGACGGGGATAGCGGCGAGATCACCGCGTCCCGCGGCAATCCCAACCTGAAGCCGTACAAGGACACCACGCTCGATTTCGCCGTGGAATATTATTTCGGCAAGGTCGGCCTGCTGTCGGCCAGCGTGTTCCAGAAGTGGATCAAGAACTTCATCGGCACGGAAACGCTGGAGAACGTCCCCTTCAGCCAGACGGGCGTTCCGTTCGGCACCATTCCGGGCGCGACGGCCGACACGATCGTCAAAGAGTTCAGCATGCCGATCAACGTCCCCGGCACGAAGACGGTGACCGGCGTCGAACTGGCGGCGCAGGCGCAGCTTTCGTTCCTGCCGGCGCCGTTCGACAAACTGGGCGTGGCGGCCAACTTCACGTACGTGGACCCGGACAAGGCGATCACCGGCATCTCGAAGACCAGCTACAACGCGACGGTCTATTACGAGACCGCGCGCTGGGGCATTCGCGGCTCGCTGAACCACCGCAGCCGCTGGTATTCGTCCCGCAGCGACGATGTCATGAGCGCCGGCACGCAGGGCTATGAGGCCTCCACCTATGTGGATGCCGCGGCCTTCTTCAACATCACCAAGAAGCTCCAGCTCACCGTGGACGCGATCAACCTGACCAACCAGAAGGACACGCAATTCTGGGGCCAGAACCGCTATCTCTACAACGAGACCCAGAGCGGCACGACCTACACGGCCGGGATCAGCTACAAGTTCTGAGCCGTCCGTATCTTCGACCCGGCGCCTTCTCCTTCGGGAGGGGGCGCCTTTTTCCGTGCGGGCCCACCATGATCATCTCCCACCGCCATCGCTTCATCTTCGCCGCCGTGCCCAAGACCGGCACCCATGCCGTGCGGCAGGCGCTGCGCGAGCATCTGGGCGACGAGGATGTCGAGCAGGTCGGGTTGTTCGTGAACAGGCGCTTCCCGTGGGCGGACCTGGCCGCGATCCAGCATGGCCATTTGTCCCTCGGGCAGGTGCGGCCCCATCTCGGCGAGGCGGCGTTCGGCGGCTATTTCAAGTTCGCCTTCGTGCGCAATCCGTTCGACCGTTTCGTGTCCTACTGCGCCTTCATGCTGCGCGGCGGCGATGTCTTCCAGCGGCGGCCGCGCGACGTGATGCGCCACTTCCTGTTCGTGGATCCGCCGGAAGGGCATGTCCTGTTCCAGCCGCAGGCGTCGCTGCTGGTCGGCGACGATGGCCGGACGCTGCTGGCCGATCATGTCGGGCGCGTCGAGGACATGCAGGCATCCTATGACGCGATCTGCGCGCGCATCGGCATCCCCTCCCGCCCGCTCGATCGCGTCAACGGCACCCGCCGCGACGATTATCGCCGCTATTACGATCAGGCCCTGGCCGATGGGGTCGCCGCCCGCTACGCGCAGGACCTGTCCCTGTTCGGCTATGGTTTCGAGGGCGTGCGATGAGCCTCGGCCCGACCGCCAATCCGCGCAAGACCGCGACCGTCCGCCAGCTCGGCCCGGTCGATATCGCGGCCTTGCGGGCGGCCGTGCTCGCCATTCCCGAGGCGGTCTGGGCGGCGGAGAATGCCGCCAAGCCGAACCGGTTCGAGGCGCTGGGCGACACGCGCCACATCGTGTTCCGCTTCATCGACAGCCCGCGCGACTGGCGCGCCTCGCACGATCGCCCGGCCTGGCCCCGCTGGCGGGACGTGCTGGCGCCGGTGCTGGCCGAGGCCGTTCGCGATTATGGCTATGCGCGGGGATTGTTCCCGCGGGTGATGCTGGCGCAGATGCCGCCGGGCGGGGTGATCCATCCCCATATCGACGCCAATCCCGCGGCGAAGTGGCCGCACAAGATCCACGTCCCGGTGCTGACCAATGCCGGGGTGGTCTCCTGCTTCGGCGGGGGGACGCACCGTTTCGCGCCGGGCGAGGCGGTGGAGGTCAACAATCTCGGCCCGCACTCGGTCCGCAACGAGGGCGACACCGATCGCGTCCACCTGATCTTCGAATATTACGACGCCGACCAGCCGGAACCGGGCTGGCTGGAGCCGTTCCTGCGGGCCGGCGCGGCGCGATGAGCGCGGCCGATCGCGATGCCTCGCTGCAGGCGGCGCGGGACCTGCGCGCGAACCGGCGCGTGCCCGAGGCGCTGGCCATGCTGGCGCGGCTGCAGGCGCTGCATCCCCGGTTCAGCCGCCTGTATCAGGAGATCGGCCACTGCCACATCCAGCGTCGGGACGCGCCGGCCGCGATCGGCGCGCTGCGGCAGGCGGTGCAGCTCAATCCCACGCTGCCGGCCGCGTGGGACATGCTGGAACAGCTGCACCGCATGCTGGGCGACACCGCCGAGGCGGCGATGGCGGCGCAGCATCTGGCCACGCTGAAACAGCTGCCGCCGGAGGTGGTGGTGGCGAACGGCCTGCTCGCCGACGGCGATCTGGCGCCGGCCGAGGCGGTCATCCGGGACTATCTGGCCAGGGATGGCGACAATGTCGGCGCCCTGCGCCTGCTGGCGCGCATCCGCACGGAGCGCGATGCGCCGGACGAGGCCGAGGCGCTGCTGGAGGGGGTGATCGCGCGCGCGCCCGATTATCACGCCGCGCGTCTCGATTATGCGATGCTGCTGCTGCAGCGGCAGAAGCATGGGCAGGCGCGGCGGCAGGCGGAGCATCTGCTCGCCCACGATCCGGACGATCGCGACTATCTCAAGCAATATGGCGCGGCCTGCATCGGCCTGGGCGACCATGAGCCGGTGATCGATCTCTATGCGCGGTTGCTGGCGGGCCAGCCCCAATCCGGCGCGGAGGCCGCCGATCTCCGGCTGTGGCGGGCGAATGCGCTGAAGGTCACGGGCCGGCAGCAGGAGGCCATCGCGGACTATCGCGCCTCGCTGGCGGCGCGGCCGGATCATGGCGTGGCCTGGTTCAGCCTCGCCAACCTCAAGACCTATGCGTTCACCGACGCGGAGATCGCGAGCATGCGCGCCGCGGAATCCCGGCCGGAGACGCAGGAGATGGATCGCATCTACCTGAGCTTCGCGCTGGGCAAGGCGCTGGAGGATCGGGGCGCCTATGAAGCCTCGTGGCGTCATTACGAGCGCGGCAATGCGCTGCGGCGCGCCGCCGGCCGCTGGCGCCCGGATGTCGCGGAGGCCTTCGCCCTCCGGTCGAAGCGGGTCTTCACGTCCGATTTCTTCGCCGACCGCGCCGGCTGGGGCGCGGACGACCCCGCGCCGATCTTCATCCTGGGCCTGCCGCGATCGGGCTCGACCCTGATCGAGCAGATATTGGCCTCCCATTCCCGCGTGGAGGGCACCCAGGAACTGACCGAGATCGGCCGCCATGCCCGCGCGCTCGGCGGCGCCGATCCCGATTGCGGCCTGCCGCTCCATCCCGAGGCGGCGCGGCGCCTGACGGCCGGGGAGGCGCGGGCGCTGGGCGAGCGCTTCCTCGCCGAGACGCAGGCCTATCGCCGGCTGGGCCGGCCCTTCTTCATCGACAAGATGCCGAACAATTTCTGGCACATCGGGCTGATCCACCTGATCCTGCCGCGATCGGTCGTCATCGACGTGCGGCGCGAGCCGATGGCCTGCTGCTTCAGCAACCTCAAGCAGCTGTTCGGCTCCGCCAATCAGGAATTCGCTTATGGCATGGACGATATCGCCCGCCATTATCGCAGCTATCTCGATCTCATGGGGCATTGGGACGCGGTGCTGCCGGGGCGGGTGCTGAGGGTGCGGTATGAGGATGTGGTCGAGGATCTCGACGGCAGCGTGCGGCGGCTGCTGGAGCGGATCGGCCTGCCGTTCGAACCGGCCTGCCTGGCCTTCCACGAGACCCGGCGCAGCGTGCGCACCCCCAGTTCCGAGCAGGTGCGCCGGCCCGTCGGGCGCGAGGGGCTCGCGCAATGGCGCCATTATGCGCCCTGGCTCGCGCCGCTGCGCGATGCGCTGGGCGACGCGCTGACCGGCTACGGGAGCGGATCGTGAAGCTGTCGCGCCCCTTCTTCCAGCTTCCGCTGCTCTTCGACGTGGCGCGCCTGCAGGCCGAGGTCGCGGCCCTGCCGGCGGACGCATGGGCGCCGCACCCGGATGGCCTGCCGGGCAACAGCGCGGCGCGGCTGATCAGCGCCGGCGGCGGCGAGACGGACTCCGTCCACGGAGCGATGCTGCCGACGCTTTGGCTCGCGGCCATGCCCTATCTGCGCCAGGTCCTCGCCGGCTTCGGCGTGGTGTGGGGCCGTTCGCGCCTGATGCGCCTCGCCCCGGGGGCCGGCGTGCCCGAACATGCCGACATCCATTATCACTGGCACACGCGGGTGCGGCTCCACATCCCGGTCTTCACCCGGCCGGAGGTGCGCTTCCACTGCGACGGCCAGTCCGTCCACATGGCGGCCGGCGAAGCCTGGATCTTCGACAATTGGCGCCGGCATCATGTGGAGAACAACGCCCCGGCGGAGCGCATCCATCTCGTCGCCGACACCACCGGCACCGCCGCCTTCTGGCGGTTCGCCTGCGGGCAGGCGCCGCCCCGCGCGCGATGGCCGACGATGGCCTGGGATGCCGGGGCCGATCCGCAGCTGCTGACCGAGCATGGCGAGCGCTCGCCGGTGATGCCCGCGGCCGAGGTGCAGTGGCTGCTCGAGGACCTGCGCGCGGACCTCGCGGTCGCGACGGACACCGCCGAGGCGAGGGCGCGCGCGGCGCGGTTCGGCATGGTGCTGGAGGCCTTCGTGCTCGACTGGCGGCAGCTCTGCGCCCTGCACGGCGTCGGCGGCCGGGCGCGGCCGGACTTCCTGCGCCTGGCGGGGGCAGTGCGCGAGGCGGTGACGCCGCTCGCCGACGGGCTCGTCATGCGCACCAATGGCGCGGGCGCGTTGCTGGTGCTCGAAAAGCGCGTGCTGCAGCACCTCATCGCGGATTAGGCCGCGTTCAGCATCAGCCGCTCCAGGAGCGGCCGGTAGCTGGCGAGATCCGCCACCGGGGCATCCGCCATCTTCGCCGTGTCGTCGAAGCGCCGGAGCCGCACGCCGTCGGCGAAGAAAGGCTCGGCCTCGAAGCGCGCGACCTCCCCGGCGGACATCGGCCCGCCCTGGACGGCCATGCTGAGGATCGAGGCGCGGCTGAGCCGTGCGGCATAATCCGGCTCGGTCGCGCACAGATAGCGCTTGGCGGCGACATGAAGGCGGATCGGCTCGGTGACGGCCGGCGGGAAGCGGTCGGCGAGCCATTCCGCCCCGACGATCTCGTGCCGGGCATCGGTGCCATGCCGTTCCGCCGCCCAGCCGGCCTCGTCGATGAGCTGCCCGACATCGTGCAGCAACGCCGCCGCCACCAGCGCCTCGTCCGCGCCGTCCTGCCGCGCGAGGGCGGCGGCCTGCAGCGCATGGTCCAGCTGCGTGACGTCCTCGCCATAGCTGTCCGGGCCGTGGAGGTCGAACATCGCGAAAATCCGGTCGATGATGGTGTCGCTCATTACCTGCCCTGTCGGGGGTGCCGCGCGCCACGTGAGGCGTATCGGAACCCGGTGTCGTGAAACTGTCGTATCTGGACTATACCAATAATGATCCGATTAAACCGGGCACAGCGAAAAGGGAAGGGGACGCGGAAGAGTGTCGCAACCTCGTTATGACATGGCCATCGTGGGAGCCGGCATCGTCGGGCTGGCGCATGCGCTCGCCGCCGGCCGGCGGGGCCTGAGCGTCGTCGTCGTCGACCGGGACGCGCAGGCGAACGGCGCGTCCATCCGCAATTTCGGTTTCGTCACGGTGACGGGGCAGGAGCAGGGCGCGGTCTGGCGACGGGCGCGCCGCTCCCGCGACGTGTGGATGGAGGTGGTCGGGCCGGCCGGGATCGCGGTCGAGCAGCGGGGGCTGGTGATGGTCGCGCGGCGCCCGGAGGCACGGGCCGTGCTGGAAGCCTTTCTGGAGACCGACATGGCCGAGGGGTGCCGCTGGCTCGGCCGGGACGAAGCGCGTCCGTGTCTGGGCGCTGCCGGGCCGGGCGCGATCGAGGGGGCCCTGTTCAGCGGCATCGACGTCCGCGTCGAATCCCGCACCGCCATCCCGGCGCTCGCGCGCTGGCTGGCGGGGAGCGGCCGGGTCGAGATCCGCCGGGGCGTCTCGGTCCAGGGCGTCGAGGCGGGCCGGCTGGAGACCAGCGCCGGCACGATCCTGGCCGATGCCGTCATCGTCTGCCCGGGCGACGATCTGGCCACGCTCTTCCCGGCCATCTTCGCCGAGGCGGGCGTCACGCGGTGCAAGCTCCAGATGATGCGGCTCGCCGCGCCCGGCTATCGCCTGCCGTCGGCGGTGATGTCCGATCTCGGGCTCGTGCGCTATCCGGGCTATGCTGCGCTGCCCGAGGCGGCGGCGCTGCGCGCGCGGCTGGAGCGGGAGCAGCCGGACCATCTGCGCCACGGCATCCACCTGATCGTCGCGCAGGGCGCCGACGGCAGCCTCGTGGTCGGCGACAGCCACCATTATGCCGACACGCCCGATCCCTTCGCGTCGGACCATGTGGAGCGGCTCATTCTCGATGAGTTCGCCGCCATCCTCGGCCCGGTGCCGCCGGTGGTCGAGCGCTGGACCGGCACCTACGCATCCGCGCCCGGCCACAGTCTCGTCCAGGCGCCGATGGCCGGCGTCCGGCTGGTCGTGGTGACGGGCGGGACGGGCGCGTCCACGGCCTTCGGCCTGGCCGAAGAGGTGATCGCCGATCTGATCGGCCCGGCAGCAGGAGCCTTCGCATGAGCTTTCCCATCCAGGCGGTCGTGTTCGATTGGGCCGGGACGATGATCGATCACGGGTGCCGGGCGCCGGTCGTGGCGCTGCTCCGCGTGTTCGAGCGGGCGGGCGTTCCGATCGACGAGGCCGAGGCGCGCGCCGACATGGGGCGCGCCAAGCGGGACCATATCCGCGCGATCCTGGCCAAACCGCGCGTCGCCGCGGCCTGGCGCGCGACGCACGGCACGGAACCGGGCGAGCCGGACGTCACCGGGCTGCATGACGAGGTGGAGCCGATGATGCGCGCCGCCGCGAAGGATTGCGCCGTGCTGATCCCCGGCGCGGCCGAGGCCGCGTCGCGGCTTCGGGAGGTGGGGGTGAGGATCGGCTCCTGCACCGGCTATACGCGGCCGATGATGGCGGACATCCTGCCGCTGGCGGCCGGGCAGGGCTATGCCCCGGACATGGTGGTCTGCTCCGGCGAGACGCCCGAGGGGCGCCCGTCGCCGCTCATGCTCTGGAAGATCCTGGCGGAACTCGGCGCCTGGCCGGCCTCGGCCTGCGTCAAGGTGGACGATGCGCCGGTCGGCATCGCCGAGGGCAGGGGCGCCGGGGTCTGGACGGTGGGGCTGGCGGCCTCCGGCAATGGCGTCGGCCTCGATCGCGCGGCGCTCGCGGCGCTGCCCGACGAGGAGCGCCGGCAGCGGATCGCGGCGAGCGCTGCCCCGCTGCGCGGGGCGGGCGCCGATTATGTGATCGACAGCGTGGCCGATCTCTGGCCCGTCCTGGACGCCATCGCGGCGCGGATCACCGCCGGCGAGAGACCGTCTCCGCCCCTGTGAACCCGGCTCGCTCCCGAAGGATCATTCCGCCGCCGGGCGCAGCGCGCTGCCCGGCTTCCAGGCGGGCTTCGCCGGCTGGTCGGCCACGCGGGCGACCAGGGCGTAGAAGAAGCGATTGAAATCCCCCGCCGCCTTCCAGTCGATCGGCTGGGCGAGATCGTCTTGCGGGCGATGATAGCCGGTCCGGTACCAATGGCGGTAGATGCGCTCGCTCTCGCTGCCGGGCCGGTAGCCGAAGACGAAGGCGGTCGCCGGGATGCCCGCTTCCAGAAAGGGCCATTGATCGGCGCGGCGCAGCAGGTTGCGCTCGGGCTCCGGGTCCTTCTGCGTCGCGATGCCCATGCCCGAGGTGACGGCGCGCACGTCGTCGCCCAGCGTCGTGTCGTCCAGCGCGTGGACCGTCAGCAGGTCGAGCGGGAAGATCGGGCGCAACTGGTCGAGATTGATGTCGGCCGCGATCGCGGACCTGGGCAGCGTGGGATGGGCGACGAACCAGCGCGCGCCGAGCAGCCCCTTCTCCTCCCCGGTAAAGGCCGCGAGGATGACGGGGCGGGCGAAGCCCTTGCCCTGGCGATGGCGCGCCAGCTGGATCAGCAGCGCGACATAGGCGGCATCGTCGAGCGTCCCGTTGTAGATCGCATCGCCGTCGACCGGCTCGCCCGGGCCGTAGCCGTCGAGATGGGCCGACAGCACGATGGCCTGATCCGCCTTCGCGGGATCGGTCCCCGGCAGCATGGCGATCACGTTGGGCGAGGCGATGCTCCCGCGTGCCAGCACGAAGCGCGCGCGGAACAGGCCGGGCGCGTCGAAGCTCGGCAGGGGCGCGCCCTTGCCGCCGTCGGCGATCAGCCTTGCGGCATCCTCGCCGCTGCCCGCGATCAGCGTCGCCAGCGCATCGGCATTGAGCGTGAAGCGCGCCAGCCGTTCCGACGGGGCCTTCTCGTCCGCCAGCCACACCGTGCGCGCATAGGCGAAAGGCCAGCGCGGCGGCTCGACCGCGAAGCCCGGATCGGCGATGGTGACGAGCGCCACCGCACCACCGGCCTTCACCGCCGCCAGCCGGGACGCGGCATCGGGCAGGCCGGCGCGATGGGTGCCGTGGCAGATCACCACCTTGCCCTTCACGTCGATGCC
>Ga0105237_10003158_pt1 | contig 19815 bp, 14 predicted proteins | sample KBSC24metaG_FD_81520 | JGI IMG/M metagenome (GOLD analysis project Ga0105237, IMG submission 81520) | Corn rhizosphere microbial communities from Kellogg Biological Station, Michigan, USA - KBS C2-4 metaG | ecosystem: Host-associated > Plants > Roots > Rhizosphere > Soil | place: Michigan, USA... | reverse complement strand
TAGTTCGACGACCGCGGCTGCTCGTCGTTGGTCTCCGTCGCGACGATCTCGTGCATCACCCCGGTCAGCTGATCGGTCATCTCCCCGATCGACGAGAAGCGTTGTTCCGGATCGGGATCGGTGGCGCGTTTGATCGCGCGGTACAGCGATTCGTGCTTGGCCAGCACCGGCACGGTCTCCGGCCCGGGCAGCTGCTCGACGAAGTGCCCCTGCTCCTGCGGAACGTCCATCACCAGAACGGCGAGCGTCCGCCCCACCGTGTACACGTCGCTGGCGACGGTGGGGCCGGTCTTGGAGATCTCGGGCGCCTGGTACCCGACCGTGCCGTACAGCGCCGAGTCCAGGTCGTCCATGGAGATCACCGCACCGAGGTCGATGAGCTTGAGCTGCTCGTCGGTCTGCATCACGTTGTCCGGCTTGAAGTCGCAGTACGCCAGACCCTGCATGTGCAGGTAGTCGAGTGCCGGTGCGATCTCGATGATGTAGGCGACGGCCTGGCCCGGAGGAAGCGGAGCGTTGAGCGCCTTGCGGATCTGCTTGAGCGACGTGCCACCGACGTACTCCATGACGATGTAGCCGACCGGCTCTGTGGCAGAAGCATCTTGGTGCGAGACGAAGTTGTAGATCCTGACGATGTTCGGATGCTCGACCTCCGCGAGGGCGAGGACTTCGGCGGCGGCAGCGGCCATGGCGTCGGCGTCGCCGGAATTCAGCAGGCCCTTGAGCACCACCCAGCGGTTGTGCACGTTGCGGTCGATCGCCAGGTAGATCCAGCCGAGGCCGCCGTGCGCGATGCACCCCTGCACCTCATACTGCCCGCCGACCAGATCCCCGCGAGAAAGCTTGGGAACGAACGAGTATCGCGTTCCGCACTGCGTGCAGAAGCCTTGGGTGAGCCCAGGCTGACCGTCCCGTCCCCGTCCGACGGGCTTGCCGCACTCGGGGTTGCCGCAGAACCGGCTGCCCTCCGGGACCTGTGGGTTGGCCATGATCGCAGCGGCCGGATCGCCCTTCGGCACCCGCGGTATCGCGACGATCCCCGCACCGAGACGGCCACGCGTGCTGGCCGCCTTCACCGACCCGCTGCGGGCGGTCCGCGCCGATCGAGCGCTTGGACTGCTTTCCGCCCGTGCCGTCGATGGCGGTTCGGCCCTCGCCGTCGAAGGCGGTTCCTGCGCACCCGTCGCTGGCGCGGTGCCGCAGACGTCGCAGTACCCGCCGACGACGGTTCCTCCGCATCCGGGTTCGGCACAGGTCATGTCTGATTCTCCCCCTTCTGCGCGATCATCTGCTGAAAGTCGGAGATCGCGCGGGTGACGGCCCGCAGATCGCACGGCCGCCGCGACAGCAGGCCTGCAGCAATCCGGCCGCACGCCAGCAGGTCTGCGTCCTCCCCCATCCCGAGCCGCGCCGCCTTCGCCTGGTACGCGGTCAGCCGGCCCGCCAGTTCGCGCCTCCGGTCCAGCAGGCCCTGCGCGAGCTGCTCGTCCTCGCCGACGACCCGCAGTGCTTCGGTGACCCGCCGCCGCAATGCCTTCAGTGCCGCGGGATCCGGTGCGTCGAGCGATGCGAGTGCCTCCCGCAGCTCGGGTTCGGCGTCGGGGTGCACGGGTAGCTGTCCGGACAGCACTGTCTGCTCCGCTCGCTCACGCGCCCGTGCGGCCCGCTGCACCCCGTCGCGCAGCGCATCGAGCTGTGCCGCGATCGACGCCAGCGCATCGGGCCAATTCGCTTGCAGTGCAGCCAACTCGGCGAGCTCGGCCGATCGCCGTTCGACGCTTTCCGCGATGGCCCGGATGCGCTGCTCGATCTGCTGCGGGGTCAACGACAGCGGATCCGTGGCGGACACCGTCAACAGTTCGTCGATCTCCTTCGGGCCGGCGGCACCGGCCTCGTCGAGTCGGTCCTGCGTCGGCGCGAGCCCCTCTGCAACCAGCGAGTTGATCGTGTCGACGGCGTCGAAGAACTCGGCGACGGCCGGGTACGCGGTGCGCATTCGTTCCGCGACGTCGGCAAGCCCGACGGACTCCACGGTTTCGGCCGGGCCGGATATGGTGCGCTTGGCCAACGGGATTCGCTGCCGCGAAACTTCGAGCGGACGCCCGAACAGCAACCTCGTCAATTCGGCACGGTCGTCGTCATCGATGCCCGACCGGCGTCCCCGCACGGTCCGCACCGAGTCCAGGATCGACGTCATCCGGCCCAGGTCGTCCCACAAACCCGCGAGTGACTTCTCCACCACCACCCACCGTTGCGCGGTCACCCCGATCGGCGGATAGCGGCGTACGTGTTCCAGGCCGGCGTGGCCCTCCAGCTCGATCAGCGTCGTCGACATGGCGGCGACTTCCTTGGTGCGCGAATCGAGTTCGCGGTCGATCGCCTCGGTGCTCACCTCGCTCATGGTCAATCCTGATACCGCGGCGACGGCGGGTCGGGCGTCGTCGGCCCCAGGCTCCGGAGATTGGCGTCGTAGAGGCGTTTCCAGGTGCCGTCGTCGCGCATCCGGTCCAGCACACCGTTGACGAAGCGAACCAGGTCGGTGTTCTCCTTCTTCACCCCAATGCCGTACGGCTCGACGGCGATGCTGTCGCCGACCATCTCGACGTTCGGATCCTGCCGCGCAAGCCCGGCCAGCACCCCGTCGTCGGTGCTGATCGCATCGACCTGCCCCTGTTGCAGCATCACGAGGCAATCGGTCCAGCTGGTCACCGACATCACCGTGGGCCGGGGGCTCAGCCTGAGCAACGCCGTCAGTGAGGTCGTACCCGTCGCCGCGCACACCCGCTTGCCCGCAAGCTGTGCAACGGAATCGATTCCCGAACCCTTCACGGCGAGGATCCTCTGCATGGCGTTGAAGTACGTCGTCGAGAATGCGACGGTCTTCTTGCGCTCGCAGGTGATCGAGTACGTGCGCACGACCAGGTCCACCTCACCGTTCACCAACGCCGATTCCCGTTGACCCGCTTCGACCACCCGTAGATCCACGCGGTCGGGGTCTCCGGGCTTCGGGTCTCCGAAGATGCTGCGCGCCATCTCGCGTGCCACGTCGATGTCGAAGCCCTCCAGCTGGCCCGTGGCGGGGTTCCGGTAGCCGAACGGGTAGCTGTTCTGGTCGACGCCGACGATGAGGCGTCCCCGCTCGGCGATCGCAGCCATCGTCGAGCCGGGCGGCATGGCGCCGGGCGCGGGCAGCGGCCCGGGGCGCAGGCTGGCCTCGCGGTCGCCGCAGTCGGCGTTTGCCGCCCCAGGCGTAGTCGTGACCTCTTGGGCACCAGAGGGCTGCGCGTCGATCGGTGGGATCGCGACCGACGGCGGTGGTGCCGACGACGACCCGCATCCGGCAACGGCCAGCACGAGCACGCACAGGGCCGTCGCCACACGCGCTCTCACAAGAACTCCTCGAGCCGTGGCCACAACCCGACGAGGGTGGCCGCTGCGGCGAACACCATGAGCACCAGTGTGCCCGTGGGGCTCCAGGCCAGGAAAGCGCCGGCGGTGGCCACGCGATCGCGCAGTGTGGCCCGGGTTTGCTCGATCTCGTCACGCAGGGTGGATTCGACGATGGTGAACTGTGCGGCAGAACCATTCGGGTCGGTGCCGATCGCCTCGTTGACCGCGGCAGCGTAGTCACCGCGTAGGTACGCCGCGACCTGAGTGTGGTGGCTCTGTGACCACCCGTTGACGCCGCCGACCGCGGTGGAGTGCACTGTGTCCAGCTGCTTGGTCAGATCCTCGATGCGGTGCAGGAACGTGATCTGGCCTGCAGTGATGTCACCATGGGCGATCAGCAGCAGGGTCTCGTCGGTGCGCGCCTGCTGGGCCAGGATGCGTGCCTTGGCCAGCTGCTCGAACCGCGCCGTGCCGTCGGTTCGGCTGCGCTCGATGGAGCTCGCGGCCAAGCGGGTAGCCCCGACGACCCATGCGATCACCACCAACACCAGGACCGCCGCCACGACAAGCCCGAGGTTGAACTGCCGGTTGGTGCGGCGTGTCAGGAGCAGCGAGCCGATGACGATCGCCACCAGGACGAACGCCAGCAGCCCGAGCCCGATCACCGGTGTCGAGCCGACGGCGCGCTGGTCCTCGTCTACCGCGGATAGATTGGCGGTGAAGATCTTCTCGGCGTTGGGCAGCAATGAGGTCTGCATCAACGACGACGCCTCGCGAAGGTAGGCCGATCCGACCGCGTACCCCTGACGGTTGTTGGCGCGCGCCGATTCGATCAGCCCGGTGTAGGCAGCCAGTTGCCCCGAGATCTCCGCCACGGACTTGCGCGTGTCCGCATCGGTGGCTCCTGCCGTCGCGTCGGCCAGCGCCGATGCCGCCTCGGCGAGGGCTTGCTGATATCGCGCGTGCAGTCTGGGTGTCTCGATGCCCGCGAGGTACGCCGACGAGGCAGCGGCGTCGGCCGCCGACAGCGCGACGTAGAGGTTCTGCGCTGCGTAGGCGAACGGCTCGGAGTGGTCGAGAACGGTGTCGTGCTCGCTGATCCGCTCGTCGAGCTGGCCTGCCACCACCACCCCGGCGATGACGCAGCATGCGGCAACGGCCACCGCGATCACGCTGACGACACCGGGTGTGGTGTGGACAAAACGCCGCAGCCACGCCACGGATGCCCCCGCGTCCGGCGTGCGCGGAGCGCCCATCTCGATTCACTCCTCCCGCCCAGAGCGTGATCGTAACCGCAGATCTCGCCCCGGTCGCGGGCATTGAGTGTTTCGGATTCGCGTCGAAACGACGCCGCCGGCGGTAGCTAGGAGGTCGGGCTGAGTGCTGATCGCCTCATCGCCACGACGAGCGCGGGCCGTGGGTACCGGTATCGGGCGCACGCGTCGTCGATCGCTTCGTCCAAGTCCTCGGAGACGACGCGCAGGTAGCTGCGATCGCAGCCGATTTCGGCGGCGTGAAACTCGGCAATGCTCACGCGGGTGAGGATGACGTCGTGCTTGGAGCGGATCCACGACATCTGGGCGATCATCTCCTGCAGGCGCTCGCCTGCCGCCTCACGGCCTGAGTCACCGAGCCGACAGTGCAGCCCGATGAGGTCCAGTCGTTGGCGGGCCGTGATGTCCGCGGCGAGGGCGTCCGCGGATTGGGTGCTCACGTCGACCAGCAGCCGCTGCGGGCGTTGAGTGCAGCTGGCGAGCAGCGCGATCTGCTGCCTCGAATGCACGATGAAGCGCCCGACGCCGGCATTGACGGCGAGACGAATGGGCCGCGCGGTCGCACCGTCGCAGTGCATGACCAGTCGTGGCGGTGAGATGCCCTTCGCGACGGCGAGCTCCAGGTCCTCGGCAGACGCCACGTCGACGCTCACGCCGTGCCGGTTCACCCAGTCGGAGACCGGCTCCATCCACAGGATGCCAGCCGGATAGCTGATTGCGCCTGCCCGCAATGCCTTTCGGTACGTCGCACACCGGCGCAGCGTGACGGTCACGTCCAGCCGCGGATCCAGTGGGTGCGCAATGGTGCGCGATACGACGTGAAATCGTGCGGCTACGGTCATGCTGCCTCCTGCCCGAGGATTGCGAGGCCCGCCGAGACGGTCACGATGGGCCGAGGGAAGCGCAAGGTGGCGCAGGCATCGTCGAGGGATTCATCGATCTCGGATGCGATCTTTGGCAATTGCACCGCCCAGTCGCCTGGCGGGGCGGCACGGCCGCCACCTAGGTCCAGCCGGGTGAGCACGACACAGTGACGATCCCGGATGTCGGCCATCGCGGCAATCATGTGACCGATCGCGGCGGGATAACTGATGAAGTCCCGTTCCCGCGAACCGATTTCGCAATGCAGACCGATCAGGTCGAGTCGGCGGCGGCCGAGGATGGCGCCGATCGCAGTGTCGGCGTCGCCAGCAGGTCCGCACGCAGGCGCATTGACGTCCGGCATCCCGACCAGCACTCCTTGCCTGCGCTGCGGCCCCACGGACGAGAGCAGATCGACATGGTCGGTCGAGTCCACGACCACCCTGCCGACACCGAGATTGGCCGTACAGAACAGGATTTCGTTCGGAGTCAAACCGTCGACGTGCGTCGTCAATCGCGCGGGATGAACTCCTACGGCGAGCGCGACTCCGAGGTCCTCGCTCGAACGCACGTCGACCGTCACGTTCTGGTCCCTAACCCACTTCGCCACTACCGAGTTCCGCAACGCCAGTGCGGGAAGGGCTATCTCGGTCATCGAGAAGGCGCGGCGGTAGATCACGCAGCGGAGCAACGGCCCCGACAGCGGTGGGGTCTGACCGTCGTCACCTCCGCGCACGGTGGAGGCGTGCGACGTGGTTCCCGACAGCACCGAAAGAAAGACGTCCGAGAGAGTCACCGGCACCTTGTCTCAACGAGCCCCGGCCTGTTGCCGACTGGGCACACTTCGACGATCCCTCGATTGCGACCCGCTGACCTGGATCCTTGCGATCTCTTGACGGCGCCCGATCAAACCTTGACGCCGCGTTGACGCGCCGGCCGTACTACCCGGCGATCGCGTCGAGCATGAGCTTGAAACGTCGTTGATCGGCGGCCGTCAGGGCGGACAGCACCGTGGCCTCGGCGTTGCGGGCGGCCGGATCGATGGCTTCGAGGAGTTTCCGCCCGGCGGTGGTGATCTCGGCAGGAAGTGTCCGGCCCTGAGCAGCGGCGGCGGGCCGTTTGATCAGATCCGACGACTGCAACGCCTTCATCGTGGCGTTCATCGTTTGTGGGCTCACTTCGAACAATCGCGCGAGGTCGGCATTGGTGAGTCCAGGCGTATCCCGCAGAAGCTTCAGGCACACGAACTCGCTGAGCGTGAGCTCGAATGGCCCAAGTGCGGTCGTCATCGCCGCCCTGAGTTTCGCGCTCACGCGGTAGAGCAGTGGTCCGAGGAGCTCGCCGTCGTTGGTCACGCATATCAGTTTTTCATATATCCGGATTCCTGATATAACGGAGCGCATGGTGGATACGCAGAACTTCGACTTCGACCCGATCTACCGCGGCGCGGCGACCCCCTTCGGCGATGGTCGAACACCTTGGAGCATCGGCATGCCCCAACCCGAGATCGCCGGAGTCATCGACGCCGGTCTGGTCGTCGGCGAGGTCCTCGACGCCGGTTGCGGTGAAGCCGCGTTGTCACTGGAGCTGGCTGGCCTCGGGCACCATACCGTCGGCATTGACTTGTCCTCGGCAGCAATCGATCTCGCCACCAAACAGGCACACTCGCTTGGTCTGACGACGGCAGAGTTCGCCGTCGCCGACATCACCACATTGCGTGGATACGACGGGCGCTTCGACACCATCATCGACAGTGCGCTGTTTCATTCGATGCCCGAGTCGCGCCGTGCCAGCTATGTCGCATCGATGGCGAGGGCCGCCGCACCCGGTGCTCACTTCTACGTGCTGGCCTTCGATCGCGGCGCAATGCCAGATGCCGCAGAGGGCTCGGTCGCGCCCGTCACCGCGGACGAACTGGCCGACGCCGTTGCCAAGTGCTGGGTCGTCGACGAGGTCCGGCCGGCTCGTCATCACTTCCGGCTACCCAATACACTTCCTGCGCACCTCGCCTCGGTCGAATTCCGGGACGAACCCAACGGCCTGAAATCCGTCGCCGCCTGGCTGCTCTCGGCCCATCTCCCAGCGTCGTGACCTCAGACGACGAATTTCGACTGTAAACGACATACCCGAATTACCCGCTAATGCCGATGCAATTCCCTCGCGCCCTCGTGAATCCGGCAAATGGGCGTGCCCGCCAATATTCTGTAAAGAAATAAACGCTCAATTTCCAGAATGCCAATGGACGACGCCATTTGGGTCGTCGTTGGCCGCTCGTCGCACTGCGCGAGCGACCGCCCAGTGCAGGGCCACGACCGCAGGACCTGCGGCGACGCCGTAGCGAAGACCCGGCCTGGCCTCTCCTCGAGGCCCGTTCGACGGACGTAAGTGCCATTTCCCAGTACCCTCCTGGTGATTACGCGATCGCTACGCCGAATCCGCCCCCATTGACACCGCCTTGATGGGACGACCGAGGTCCCCGATCATGTCGCCGACGAAGACCGTAAAGGACTCGGGCGGGAGCGTAAAGAAAACGTCAAAGGACGAAGAGGCCTGCTCAGCCGGGTCTAGCTTCGGATCTGGCCCTCAACGCAGAGGCCCGGCAGAGGCTGTCTCGACCGACACCCGAGCGCCCGCAGGTTTCATTGAACGGAGACGACATGTCCGTAGTGGTGTTCATCGTGCTGACGGTGGCGATCTTCGCCCTCCTCGGCCTGGTGCAGAAGTTGGTCGAGCGGCTGTGAGCTACGAAAACGCCATCGGCCTGGTCCTGGCGAGCCTTGTCGCGCTATTCCTCTTCGCCGCGCTGTTCTTCCCCGAGAGGTTCTAGTGAGTACTACGACTGCGGGGATTCTGTTCCTCGTACTGCTCATCGTCGCGCTGGTGGCGGTGCACAAGCCGCTTGGCGACTACATGTTCCGGGTGTACGACTCGGAGAAGCACTCGCGCGTCGAGCGCGTCATCTACCGGCTCATCGGTGCCGACCCGAAATCGGAACAGACCTGGGGTGCCTACGCACGCAGCGTGCTGGCCTTCTCCGCCGTCGGCGTCCTGTTCCTCTTCGTCTTCCAACTGGTGCAGGGCAAGTTACCGCTGCACCTGCACGACCCCGCCACCCCGATGACCCCGGCGCTGGCCTGGAACACCGCCATCAGTTTCGTGACCAACACCAACTGGCAGGCCTACTCCGGTGAGTCCACCCAGGGCCATCTGGTTCAGATGGCGGGTCTGGCCGTACAGAACTTCGTCTCGGCCGCGGTTGGCATGGCCGTTGCGATCGCATTCGTTCGCGGGTTCGCACGCCGCCGCAGCAATGACCTCGGCAACTTCTGGGTGGACCTCGTTCGCGGCACCATCCGCATCCTGCTGCCCATCTCGGTCGTTGCGGCCATCATCCTGATCGCGGGCGGCGCAATCCAGAACTTCCACCTGCACGACCAGGTCGTCAACACCCTTGCCGGCGGTCAGCAGACCATCACCGGTGGTCCGGTGGCCAGTCAGGAAGCGATCAAGGAACTCGGCACCAACGGCGGCGGCTTCTTCAACGCCAACTCCGCGCATCCGTTCGAGAACCCGACCACCTGGACGAACTGGATCGAGATCTTCCTGCTGCTGGTCATCAGCTTCTCGCTGCCGCGCACCTTCGGCCGGATGGTGGGCAGCAAGAAGCAGGGTTACGCCATCGCCGCGGTCATGGGAGTCCTTGCCACCGTGAGTGTCTCGCTGATCATGCTGTTCCAGCTGCAGCACCACGGCACCGTCCCCACCGCGATCGGCGCGGCGACAGAAGGTGTCGAGCAGCGCTTCGGTGTCGCCGACTCAGCGGTCTTCGCCGACGCGACGACGCTGACCTCGACCGGCGCGGTGAACTCGTTCCACGACTCGTACACGAGCCTTGGCGGCATGATCACGATGTTCAACATGAAGCTCGGCGAGATCGCACCAGGCGGTGTGGGTTCGGGCCTCTACGGCATGCTCATCCTCGCGATCATCACCGTGTTCATCGCGGGTCTGATGGTCGGGCGCACGCCGGAATACCTCGGCAAGAAGATCACTCCGCGTGAGATCAAGCTCGCCGCAGCGTATTTCTTGATCACGCCGTTGATCGTGCTGACCGGTACCGCCGTGGCGATGGCATTGCCGAGTGCGCGTGCGGGCATGCTCAACACTGGGCCACACGGGCTTTCGGAGGTGTTGTACGCGTTCACCTCCGCGGGCAACAACAACGGGTCGGCGTTCGCGGGCATATCCGTCAACACCGATTGGTACAACACGGCTTTGGGCCTGGCCATGGTGTTCGGCAGGTTCCTGCCGCTCATCCTGGTGCTTGCGCTGGCCGGTTCGCTCGCCAAGCAGGGCTCCACGCCGGAATCCATCGGCACGTTGCCCACCCATCGACCACAATTCGTCGGCTTGGTCGCCGGCGTCACCCTGATCCTGGTCGCACTGAGCTTCCTGCCCGTGCTTGCGCTCGGGCCTCTTGCTGAAGGAATTCACTGATGTCCACTCCAACCATCGACACACCCCACAAGAGTGGAGCCGCCAACCGCGTTCAGGGTGGCCTGCTCGACCCGAAGATGTTGTGGAAGTCGCTGCCCGACGCATTGATCAAGCTCGACCCACGCACGCTGTGGCACAACCCGGTGATGTTCATCGTGGAGCTCGGCGCCGCGTGGAGCACGGTGCTGGCGATCACCGATCCGTCCTGGTTCGCCTGGCTGATCGTGGTCTGGCTTTGGCTGACGGTCGTCTTCGCCAACCTGGCCGAAGCGGTCGCAGAGGGACGCGGCAAGGCACAGGCCGAGTCACTGCGCAGGACCAAGACCGCGACGATGGCTCGTCGCCTCACCGGCTGGGCACCTGGTGTTCCCGGCCGCGAGGAGGAAGTCGCCGCCCCGCTGCTGCAACAGGGCGACATCGTGGTGATCGAAGCCGGACAGCCGATCCCCGGTGACGGCGATGTCGTGGAAGGCATTGCCTCGGTGGATGAGTCGGCGATCACCGGCGAATCGGCCCCGGTCATCCGCGAGTCAGGCGGCGACCGCTCAGCGGTCACCGGCGGCACCACGGTGCTGTCGGACCGCATCGTCGTCAAGATCACCCAGAAGCAGGGTGACAGCTTCATCGACCGGATGATCGCGCTCGTCGAGGGCGCCAACCGGCAGAAGACGCCCAACGAGATCGCGCTCAACATCCTGCTCGCGTCGTTGACGATCATCTTCCTGTTCGCAGTCGCGACGCTGCAGCCGCTGGCGATCTACTCGAAGGTGGGCAACCCGGGAGTTCCGGACACCCTGGCGCTCACCAACAATGGCGTTTCGGGCATCGTAATGGTCGCCCTGTTGGTGTGCTTGATCCCGACCACGATCGGCGCGCTGCTCTCGGCCATCGGCATCGCGGGCATGGACCGGCTGGTGCAGCGCAACGTGCTGGCGATGTCGGGGCGCGCGGTCGAGGCCGCAGGCGACGTGAACACCTTGCTGCTCGACAAGACCGGAACGATCACACTGGGCAACCGGCAGGCATCGGCGTTCGTGCCGTTGGACGGCGTGTCGCCCGAGGCGCTTGCCGACGCGGCTCAACTGTCCAGCCTCGCCGACGAAACCCCAGAAGGCCGTTCCATCGTGGTCTTCGCCAAGCAGGAGTACGGCCTGCGAGCGCGCACTCCTGGCGAGCTCTCGAGTGCCCACTGGGTGGAGTTCACCGCAATGACCAGGATGTCGGGCGTAAACCTGGAGAACGGGCACAGGCTGCGCAAGGGCGCGGCGAGCTCCGTGGCCGAGTGGGTGCGCGGCGAGGGCGGTGTCGTGCCAATGCAACTCGGCGACATCGTCGACGGCATCTCCGCGGCAGGCGGTACCCCGCTGGTGGTTGGCGAGGTCGTCAACGGGACGGCATCGGTCCTTGGCGTCATCCATCTCAAGGACGTCGTCAAGCAGGGCATGCGCGAGCGGTTCGACGAGATGCGCAAGATGGGCATCCGGACGGTGATGATCACCGGCGACAACCCGTTGACTGCCAAGGCCATCGCCGACGAGGCCGGTGTCGACGACTTCCTCGCGGAAGCCACGCCCGAGGACAAGATGGCCCTGATCAAGAAGGAGCAGGCCGGCGGCAAGTTAGTCGCGATGACCGGCGACGGCACCAATGACGCACCGGCGCTGGCACAGGCCGATGTGGGCGTGGCGATGAACACCGGCACGTCGGCGGCGAAAGAGGCCGGCAACATGGTGGATCTGGACTCAGACCCCACCAAGCTCATCGAGATCGTCGAGATCGGCAAGCAGCTGTTGATCACGCGTGGTGCATTGACCACGTTCTCAATCGCCAACGACATCGCGAAGTACTTCGCCATCATCCCGGCGATGTTCGTGGCGATGTTCCCCGGCCTCGACGTACTCAACGTGATGCGGCTACACAGCCCGCAATCGGCGATCCTGTCGGCCGTCATCTTCAACGCGGTCGTCATCGTCGCGCTGATCCCGCTGTCACTGCGCGGGGTGCGCTACACCCCGAGCAGCGCCTCGAAGCTGTTGAGCCGCAACCTCTACGTCTACGGGCTCGGCGGCATCATCGCCCCGTTCATCGGGATCAAGCTGATCGACCTGGTAATCCAACTCTTCCCGGGAATGTGACCATGAATCTCTCTAGCCTTCTACGTCAGCACTGGGCCGCCCTTCGCGCGCTGTTGGTGTTCACCGTCATCGTCGGTATCGGCTATCCGATCTTCATCTGGCTCGTCGCCCAGATACCCGGCCTGAACGACAAAGCCAACGGCTCGATCATCGCGGTGGACGGAAAGCCGGTGGGCAGCAGCCTGATCGGTCAGTCGTTCACCGACTCCGACGGCAATCCGCTGCCGAAGTACTTCCAGAGCAGGCCGTCGGCCGCCGGTGCCGGGTACGACCCACTATCCACCAGCGCGAGCAACCTCGGACCGGAGAGCATCGTCGACACCCCCGGCGATCCCTCGCTTCCCGACGCCACCAACGGCTACAAGGCAAGCCTGCTCACCCTGGTCTGCTCGCGCAGTGCCGCCATCGGCAAGCTCGAGGGCGTCAACGGCGCTCGGCCGTTCTGCACCGGTGACGGTGTCGGCGCCGTGCTTTCGGTGATCGGGCCGCGCGACGCCCGCGGAAACGTCGTCAACCCGACGCGCGTGATCAGCGTCAACGAGCCCTGCACGACCACCACCACACCGTTCCTGAGCACCTACCAGGGCGTGCGCGTCGAATGCGCCAAGTTCGGCGACGACTACTCCTTCGGCCAGATCGTGCCCATCAAGGGCGCCGCGACCGACCCGCAGGTGCCCGCCGATGCGGTCACCGCGAGCGGTAGCGGATTGGACCCCGATATCTCGGTGGCCTACGCCGACATTCAGGTGAATCGCGTCGCCAAGGCCCGCGGCATCAGCGCCGATCAGGTCCGGGACGCGGTGAACGCCCACGAGTACGGCCGCGACCTCGGATTCATGGGCGAGCCGCGGGTGAACGTGCTGCAACTCAACATCGAGCTAGACCAGAAGTATCCGGTGAAGAGTTGACTGACCGGTGGATGATGAGCATGTGACGGAGCCGGAGCCGAAGGCCGACTACAAGCAGAAACGCGGGGAGCTGCGCATCTATCTTGGCGCAGCTCCCGGCGTCGGCAAGACCTTCGCGATGCTCGGCGAAGCACACCGCAGGCTGGAACGTGGCACCGATGTCGTCGCCGCGGTGGTCGAGACACACGGACGCAAGAAGACCGCGGAGATGCTGACGGGCATCGAGCTCGTCCCGCCGCACTACGTGCACTACCGGGGCAGCAGCTTCCCCGAGCTCGACATCGAGGCCGTGCTGGCGCGCCAGCCGCAGGTGGTGCTCGTCGACGAGCTCGCGCACACCAACACTCCGGGCAGCAAGAATCCCAAACGCTGGCAGGACATCGAGGAGCTGCTCGACGCAGGCATCACGGTGATATCGACGGTCAACGTCCAGCACCTGGCAAGCCTGAACGACGTCGTCGCGCAGATCACCGGCATCGAACAGCAGGAGACGGTGCCCGACGAAGTGGTCCGCGCGGCCGCACAGATCGAGCTCGTCGACATCACGCCGGAAGCGTTGCGCCGCAGGCTTTCCCACGGAAACGTGTACACCCCCGAACGCATCGACGCCGCGCTGACCAACTACTTCCGCCGCGGCAACCTGACGGCACTGCGCGAGATCGCATTGCTGTGGCTCGCCGACCAGGTGGACGCGGCGCTGGCAAAGTACCGCGCCGACAACAAGATCACCGACACCTGGGAGGCGCGCGAACGGGTCGTGGTTGCCGTCACCGGGGGCCCCGAGTCGGAAACGTTGGTGCGCCGCGCATCCCGCATCGCATCGAGGTCCGGCGCGGAACTGATGGTGGTGCACGTCGTTCGGGGCGACGGGCTTTCGGGTGTCTCGGCGCCGCAGATGGGCAAGGTGCGCGAGCTGGCGATGAGCCTCGGCGCCACGTTGCACACGGTGGTCGGCGACGACGTCCCCGCCGCGCTTTTGGACTTCGCCCGCGAGATGAACGCCACCCAGCTGGTGCTCGGCACGTCACGCCGGTCGCGGTGGGCGCGCATCTTCGAGGAGGGCATCGGCGCTGCGACGGTGCAGAATTCGGGGAAGATCGACGTCCACATGGTGACGCACGAGGCGGCCAGTGGAGGGATCACGCTGTCGTCGCTGTCACCTCGCCACCGGCATCTCGTATCCTGGCTGGCCGCCCTGGTGGTGCCGTCCCTCATCTGCGCACTGATCGTGTTCGTGCTCGACCCCTACCTCCGCACTGGCGGCGAGAGTGCGCTGTTCTTCGTCGGGGTGCTGATCGTCGCGCTGCTCGGCGGGGTGGCCCCCGCCGCACTGTCGGCATTGCTGTCCGGGCTGCTGCTCAACTACTTCCTCGTGGTGCCGAGGTACAGCTTCACGATTGCCGAACCCGACAGCGCCGTCACCGTCGTGGTGCTGCTCGCGGTGGCGGTGGCCGTGGCGGCGCTGGTCGACGGCGCGGCGAAACGGGCAAGGGAGGCAAGGCGCGCATCGCAGGAAGCCGAGCTGCTCGCGCTGTTCGCCGGGTCGGTGCTGCGTGGCGCCGACCTGACCACACTGCTGGAACGAGTCAGGGAGACCTACTCGCAGCGCGCGGTCAGCCTGCTGCGCGACGGCCACGGTGTCATTGCCTGTGTGGGTACCGACCCATGTGTGGACGTCGACACCGCCGATACCGCCGTCGAAGTCGGTGACGACGAATTCTGGTTGTTGATGACGGGCAAGAAGCTGGCCGCGCGGGACCGCAGAGTGCTTGGGGCCGTTGCCAAGCAGGCCGCGGCGATGGTCAAGCAGCGTGAGCTGACCGAGGAGGCCAGCAAGGCCGAGGCGATATCGCAGGCCGACGAATTGCGCCGCTCGCTGTTGTCCGCGGTCAGCCATGACCTGCGCACACCGCTGGCTGGCGCCAAGGCGGCGGTGTCCAGCCTGCGCAGCGACGACGTCGGATTCTCCGAAGAGGACACCGCCGAACTACTGGCCACCGTCGAGGAGTCGATCGATCAGCTGACGGCACTGGTCGGAAACCTGCTCGACTCGTCGCGACTCGCGGCGGGGGTGGTCCGGCCGGAGCTGCGCAGGACCTACCTCGAGGAGACGGTGCAGCGCGCACTGCTCGGAATAAGCAAGGGAGCCACCGGGTTCGGCTCAACGAGGGCAGTGACACGAGGGAAGGCGCCGGCTGGGCTGGACAGGGTCAAGGTCGAGGTCGGCGATGCGGTGGCGATGGCCGACAGCGGTCTACTCGAGCGCGTGCTCGCCAACCTGATCGACAACGCGCTGCGCTACGCCCCAGATAGCGTGGTACGGGTGAATGCGGGACAGGTGGGCGATCGGGTGCTGATCGCGGTGATCGACGAAGGGCCCGGCATCGCACGGGGCACCGAGGAGCAGCTCTTCGAACCCTTCCAGCGGCTCGGCGACACGCACAACAGCAGCGGCGTCGGCCTCGGACTGTCCGTCGCGAAGGGCTTCGTCGAGGCCATGGGCGGCACCGTGATCGCCACCGATACCCCAGGAGGGGGTTTGACCATCGAGATCGACCTGGCCGCACCCCCGAAGGGGGAACGGCCATGACCGCGCCAAAGACGACGCCGCCAAAGACGAAGGTCCTCGTCATCGACGACGAACCGCAGATCCTGCGGGCGTTGCGCATCAACCTGTCCGTGCGGGGTTACGAGGTCACCACTGCCGCGACCGGTGCCGCCGCGTTGCGCGCCGCCGCCGAGCACAAGCCCGACGTCATCGTGCTGGATCTCGGCCTGCCCGACATGTCAGGAATCGAAGTGCTGCAAGGCCTTCGCGGCTGGCTGACCGCTCCCGTCATCGTGCTCTCCGCCCGTACCGACTCCGCGGACAAGGTCGGAGCGTTGGATGCCGGTGCCGACGACTACGTGACGAAACCGTTCGGGATGGACGAGTTCCTGGCACGGCTGCGGGCCGCGGTGCGGCGAGGCACCGCGGCGTCCGACACCGACGAGCCCGTCATCGAAACATCGTCCTTCACCGTCGATTTGGCCGCCAAGAAGGTGACCAAGAACGGCTCGGAGGTGCACCTCACACCCACCGAGTGGGGCATGTTGGAGATGCTGGTCCGCAACCGCGGCAAGTTGGTGGGCCGCGAGGAACTGCTCAAGGAGGTGTGGGGCCCGGCCTACGCCAAGGAGACCCACTACCTGCGGGTGTACCTGGCGCAGTTGCGCCGCAAGCTGGAGGACGACCCGTCGCACCCGGTGCACCTCTTGACCGAGGCCGGGATGGGTTACCGCTTTCAGGAGTAGTCACTCGACAACCTACGAACCTGGGATGTCTAGCAGGACTTTTACGGAATCTATACACCCCAGGTTGCGCCATCCATCACCGATGGAAACTAGGCTCCCGACCGTGTCGTCACCGACGTCAGTGCTGAAACGCTTGGTGGTCGGGCGGCCGTTTCGCAGCGACCGACTGGGCCATACGCTGCTGCCCAAACGGATCGCATTGCCCATCTTCGCGAGCGACCCGTTGTCTTCGGTTGCCTATGCGACGCAGGAAATCCTGCTGATTCTGACTCTCGGCGGGCTCGCATACCTGTACTTGACACCGTGGCTCGCCGGAGCGGTGGTGCTGCTGCTGGCCGTAGTGGTGTTGTCCTATCGCCAGGTGGTGCAGGCCTATCCCAGCGGTGGTGGCTCCTACGAGGTGGCCTCGACGAACCTTGGCCCGCGTGCCGGACTGGTGGTGGCGGCCGCACTGCTGGTGGACTACGTGATGACGGTGGCCGTCTCGGTAGCCGCGGGAGTAGACAACATCATCTCGGCGATACCCGAGATGAATCCGTATCGGGTCGCCGTCGACATCGGGTTCATCGTGTTGTTGACCGCAATGAACCTCCGCGGGGTGCGCGAATCCGGGCGGGTGTTCGCCGTGCCGACCTATGCGTTCATCGTCGGCGTGATGCTCATGGTTGGAATCGGCTTGTTCCGAGCGCTTCTCGGTGACGCACCGCAGGCCGAGAGCGCAAGTTACGGCATCCGCGCCGAGCACGTGGGGCTCACTGGGCTGGCAATCGCCCTGCTGGCACTACGCGCCTTCGCCTCCGGCTGCACCGCACTCACCGGTGTGGAGGCCATTTCCAACGGCGTGCCCGCGTTTCGAAAGCCGAAGGCTCTCAACGCTGCCCGGACGATGACGGCCATGGGCGCCCTTGCGATCACGATGTTCGCCGGGGTGACTGCGCTCGCCTTGGTTTCGCACACGCGGGTCGTCGAGAACACGTGTGACTTGATCGGCTTCACCGGCGATTGCAACCGCGATCCACAACGCACGGTAATCGCCCAGATCGCCGCCGCCGTATTTGGCAACAACAGCCTGATGTTCTTCTTCATGCAGGCCGCGACGGCGCTGATCCTGATCCTCGCGGCGAACACCGCATACAACGGGTTCCCTCTGCTCAGCTCGATCCTCGCCAGGGACCGCTACCTGCCAAGGCAACTCCACAGCCGCGGGGACCGGCTGGCGTACTCGAACGGCATCATCCTGCTCGCAGCGATAGCCGGAGTCTTGGTATACGCATTCGACGGGTCGACGACCCGTCTGATCCAGCTCTACATCCTCGGAGTGTTCACGTCGTTCACCCTTTGCCAATTCGGCATGGTGGTGCATTGGAATCGGCAGTTGGCCGTAACCGTCGTGCCAGCGCAACGGCGCCACATCCAACGCGCGCGGGCCATCAATGCACTCGGAGCCTGTTTCACCGGTGTCGTGTTGGTCGTGGTCATGGTCACCAAGTTCACCCACGGCGCCTATCTGGTGGTGATCGCGATCCCGGCGCTCTGCGTCCTGATGCAGGGAATCCATCGGCACTACGCAGCCGTTCGTGCCGAGCTTCGTACCGACATGGACGGTGGCCGTGTGCTTCCGAGCAGGGTGCACGCAATCGTGCTCGTTTCGAGTTGGCACAAGGCGACTCAGCGCGCGCTGATGTTCGCCAAGGCCACGCGGCCAGACACGCTCACCGCGCTCACCGTCAACGTCGACGACGATGACACCAGGGCCCTTCAGCAGGCGTGGAAGGAGCTGGAGATCGACATACCGCTCCTGGTCATCGAGTCGCCGTACCGGGAGATCACCCGGTCCTTCGTCGACTACGTGACGAAGTTGCGAAAGAACCAACCCCGCGACGTCGTCAACGTCTACATCCCCGAATACGTGGTCGGCCGGTGGTGGGAGAACCTGCTGCACAACCAGAGTTCACTGCGACTCAAGGGACGGCTGTTGTTCGAGCCGGACGTCATGGTCACCAGCGTGCCCTGGCAACTACGCTCATCGGAGCGCCTCGACCTCGCGCGGGTCGAGCACCGCCCCGGTGACATCCGAAGTGGCATCGACAAGTGAGTTAGGGGCCGGGCTTGACCGCCTGCAGGGTGTAGGTCAGGGGCATCCGGTCGCGCCCTTCAGCGAGGATGAACTCCTCCTCGAAGTTGGGGCTGGGAATCATCCCGTCGCCCAACGGGTTCCACGGCACCTCGCGGTGCTCCTCCAACGCCGTGACTCTCAGCCCGGCCTCGGTGAGCGCTGTGAAGATCTCGCCGAGACCGTGGTTGAAGCTGACGGACTCGGGCGCGGTGACGGTGCCCGTGCCCGAGTAGCTGTCGTTCTCGACGAACACCGTCCCCTCCGTCTCGAAGTACGGGTACTCGAGCACCAGCAGACCGTCGGGCCTCGGGTCGCAGATCGCCCACAGCACGGGGTGGCCCTCCCTGATGAACAGCCGACCGCCCGGCCTCAACAGTTCGGCAACGACGCCGGCCCAACGGCGGATGTCGGGCAGCCAGCAGATCGCGCCGATGCCGGTGTAGACGACGTCGAAGGTTTGCCGATCCAGCGCTGTGACGGCGTCGTAGAGGTCGGACTCCACGAACCGCACGTCGGCCTTGGCGCGAAGGGCCAACTCCCGGCCCGCCTCCAGCGCGGACGGCGAGAAGTCCAACCCGGTCACCGACCGTGCGCCGAGCCGGGTGAGCGACACCGTGTCGGTGCCGATGTGGCACTGCAGGTGCACGACGTCGAGGCCGTCCAACCGCCCGAGCCGCGGCAGGTCGTAACGCACCACGGGTGACAGGTATTCGGGATCGTCGAAGGCGGCCAGCTCGTAGCCGTCGGGAGCGGTGTGCAGCGGCACCCGCGACTCCCAGTTGGCCAGGTTCATGCTGCGCCAGTCGTCGCTCATGGCCCCATCCTCACAGCCCGCCGTTCACAGCTCGACTTCTTTTTGCCGTCACGTGATCGACGCACAGCATTCGTTCGCTGATCGCCTGCGCGTCCGCGCCTCGGTGCCACGCTTGAGCGCAGCAACGATCCGGGTGAAAGGGCTGACCATGTCCGATAGTTCGCACGCCTACAACAGCGTCTGGCAACTCCGCGGCGATGCGTGGTGCCGCCTCGAGGAGGCCGCCGACCGCCTGACCCGCACGACCACGACGGGTGCGCTCAAGGAGCAGTACGTCGAGATCTGCAAGGAGCAGCTCGCTACCCTCACGCCGCTCGAACCGTACTGGGCCTACCCGGGTTCGCCGCAATTCGCCAAGGTGCAACGCCTGTTCAATGCGGGCAACTACGACAAGTTCTCCCACTCGGTCGCCAGGATCAACCGCGCGCTGACCACCGAGTCGTACCGCAGCGGCGACGTCGACACCGCGGGGCTCGACGACACCGACATGTTCCCCGCCGACCCGCGCACGTTGGAGCAGCAGCCG
>Ga0105237_10003155_pt1 | contig 19840 bp, 22 predicted proteins | sample KBSC24metaG_FD_81520 | JGI IMG/M metagenome (GOLD analysis project Ga0105237, IMG submission 81520) | Corn rhizosphere microbial communities from Kellogg Biological Station, Michigan, USA - KBS C2-4 metaG | ecosystem: Host-associated > Plants > Roots > Rhizosphere > Soil | place: Michigan, USA... | reverse complement strand
GCGCGCTGCGCCGCTCGCGAAGGCGCAGATGCGCGTCGAGCCGCAGCGTCCCGGCAGCGGGGCAGCGATCCAGGCCGAAGGCTTGTCCAAGACATATGGCGAGCGCCGTGTGCTGCGCGATGTGAACCTGCAGATCGCGCCGGGCGAATTCGTCGCGATCGTCGGCCGCAGCGGCTGCGGCAAGAGCACGCTGCTGCGGCTGATCGCCGGCCTCGAACGCGCGGACGGCGGCACGATCCGCTTCGACGGCGGCACGCGCGCGGCCCATTCGAACGAGATCCGCCTGATGTTCCAGGACGCTCGGCTGCTGCCGTGGAAGCGCGTGCTCGACAACGTCGCGCTCGGACTGGATCCCTCCCTGGGCGATGTGCGCGAGCGTGCGCGCGACGCGCTTGCTCAGGTCGGTCTGGCCGACCGCGCCGGCGATTGGCCGGCGGTGCTCTCGGGCGGGCAACGCCAGCGTGTCGCGCTGGCCCGCGCGCTGGTGCACGCGCCGCGCCTGCTGCTGCTCGACGAACCGCTGGGCGCGCTCGACGCGCTGACGCGCATCGAGATGCAGCGCCTGATCGAAAGCCTCTGGCAGCGGCATCAGTTCACTGCGCTGCTGGTGACGCACGATGTCGGCGAGGCGGTCGCGCTTGCCGACCGGGTGCTGCTGATCGAGTCGCAACAGATTGCGCTCGACGAACGCATCGAACTTGCACGGCCGCGCTCGCACGTCCAGGTCGGCTTCGCGCGCCAGGAACAGCGCATCCTCGATCGAGTGCTCAGTCAACCCGCTGCGCGCGGCGCGGGGCGCGAAGCAATCGATGCCGGCAGCGTGCTCGCTGTACCGGCGCTGCGCTGGGCCATCTGAATTTCAACCCCATCACCTTTTCATCCAGGAGAAAGCCATGAGCATCACCGCCATCAACGCCCGCAACCAGTTCCGCGGAAAGGTCAAGGAGGTCATCGAAGGGCCGGTCGTCAGCGAGGTCGACGTCGAGACGCCGTCGGGGCTGATCGTCACGTCGGTCATCACGACGCGTTCGGTCAAGGAACTCGGGCTCGCGCCGGGCCGCGACGTGATCGCGCTCGTGAAGGCTACCGAGGTCTCGCTCGCGACACTCTGAGTCGATCGCGATGAGCGCAACCGTCAAGACAGCGCCGGTGCGTGTGCTGATCGTGCCCGGATTGCACGACAGCGGCCCGACCCACTGGCAGACCCAGCTCGAGCACGCGAGCCGCGGCGCAGTCCGGGTCCGTCAACACGACTGGGCGGTGCCCGAGCTCCAGCGCTGGGCTGAACGCATCGGCGAGACGCTCGCGCGCCAGCCGCGCGGGCCGTGGGTGGCGGTGGCGCACAGCTTCGGCTGCCTGGCGCTTGCGCGCTGGCTGCAGTGCAACGCGCAGGCCGGGCGTGAGCGCGAGGACAGCGGCGGCATTCGTTCAGCGTTGCTGGTTGCACCGGCCGACCCGCTGAAGTTCGGCGTCGGCGATGCGCTGCCGTGTGCGCCGCTGCCGGTACCGAGCACGCTCGTCGCGAGCCGCAGCGACCCATGGATGCCGTTCGGTTCGGCCGTCAACTGGTCGCGTATTTGGGGCAGCCAGCTCGTCGACCTCGGCAATGCCGGCCACATCAACGTCGCGTCGGGGCACGGCCCCTGGCCGCTCGCGAAGCAGCTGGTGGAGCGGCAGATCCAGCAGCTGCACCGGCAGCACCGCATCGAACGTGCACATCCGCTCGAGCTGTCGTTCGCGGTCTGACGGGCGCGCTCAGTCGAGCGTCTGCCGGTAGCGCAGCAGCGCGAGCGTGCCAGCCGCGAGAACGAAGGCGAGCATCGGCCAGACTTCGGGGGCGACCTGCGCGGCGTCGTTGCCCTTGAGCATCACGCCGCGCACGATGCGCAGGAAGTGGGTCAGCGGCAGCAGCTCGCCGAGCCATTGCGCCCACTGCGGCATGCCGCGAAACGGGAACATGAAGCCCGACAGCAGCATCGACGGCAGGAAGAAGAAGAAGGTCATCTGCATCGCCTGCAGCTGGTTGCGCGCGAGCGTCGAGAACGTGAAGCCGACCGCCAGGTTGGCGATCATGAACAGGCCGATGGTCGCCATCAGCAGCGTGAAGCTGCCGAGCATCGGCACCTCGAACAGCAGCCAGGCGGCGCCCAGGATGACGCCGAGCTGCACGTAGCCGGTCACCACGTACGGCAGGATCTTGCCGAGCATCACCTCGATCGGCCGGACCGGCGTTGCGAGCAGGTTTTCCATCGTGCCGCGTTCGCGCTCGCGCGTCATCGCCAGGCTGGTCAGCATCACCATCGTCATCGTCAGGATCGTGCCGATCAGTCCCGGAACGATGTTGTAGCGGGTGAGCCCTTCGGGGTTGTAGCGCCGGTGGATCCGGATCTCGTACGGGGGCTCCTTGCCGCGCAGCGGGGCGAGCGCGCCGTCGAGGTCGTGCGCGAGCGCCTGGTCGGCGATCTGCGCGAGGGCGGCGATCGCGTTACCCGAGGCCGACGGGTCGGTCGCGTCGACCGCCACCAGGATCGCCGGGCGCTCCCCGCGAACGACGCGGCGCGTGAAGTCGGTCGGGATCGCGACCATGAACTGCGCCTCGCCGGACTCGAGCAGCGCTTCGCCGGCCGCTTCGCTGCTGCCCGCGTGAACGATGCGGAAGTAGCCGGTGTTCTGCAGTGCGGCACTCACGCTGCGTGCCATCGGCCCGGTGTCGGCCGCGATCAGCGCGGTCGGCAGGCCTTTCGGATCGGTGTTGATCGCGTAGCCGAACAGCACGAGCTGCAGCACCGGCACGCCGATCGCCATCGCGAACGTGAGCCGGTCGCGCAGCATCTGCTGCAGCTCCTTCACGAACACCGCCCAGGTGCGCTGCACGGAGAACTTCTTCATGCGCTGCGCCTCGACGTCTTCTGCGCACGCTTGGGGTCGCTCGATGCGAAGTTGTCCTGCGCCGTCGCGATCAGGCTGATGAACACGTCCTCGAGATTCGCATCGGTGCGTGCCCAGCGCAGACCGGGCCGGTCGCGATAGGGTGCGATCGCACGTTCGATCTGCGCCGCGTCGCGCCCGGCGACATGCAGCGAGCTGCCGAACGCGGCGACGCTGAGCACGCCCTCGGCCGCCTTCAGCGGCTCGACCAGCGTGGCGACATCGGCCCCCTGCACGGCCCACACGACGAGCCCGGCCTCTTCGATGATCTGTGCCTCGGTGCCGCGCGCGAGCGTCTTGCCGTAGGCGATGTAGCACAGCTCGTGGCAGCGCTCGGCCTCGTCCATGTAGTGGGTCGAGACGAGCACCGTGATGCCCTGCGCCGCGAGGCTGTGGATCTCGTCCCAGAAGTCGCGCCGCGCCTTCGGGTCGACGCCGGCGGTCGGCTCGTCCAGCAGCAGCAGGCGCGGCTCGTGCATCAGGCAGGCGGCCAGCGCGAGCCGCTGTTTCCATCCGCCCGACAGCGCGCCGGCGAGCTGGTGCTGGCGTTCGGCAAGGCCGAGGCGTTCGAGCGTGCGATCGACCGCGCCGCGCCGATCGGCGATCTCGTACAGGCGGGCGACGAAGTCGAGGTTCTGGCGAATCGACAGGTCTTCGTACAGCCCGAACTTCTGCGTCATGTAGCCGACCTGGCGGCGGATCTCGTTCGCCTGCGTGCGCAGGTCGAAGCCGAGGCAGCTGCCTTCGCCGGCGTCGGGCGTCAACAGCCCGCACAGCATCCGGATCGTCGTCGTCTTGCCGCTGCCGTTCGGGCCGAGGAAGCCGCAGATGCGGCCGCTGCGTACCTGCAGCGATACGTCGTCGACGACCGCACGGCCGCTGTAGCGCTTGGTGAGGCCGCGCACGTCGATCGCCGGCGCTGCCGCCGTCCCGTGCCCGGCGCCCTGGACCGATGCTGCGCTCATGGTGCGCTGCCGGCGGTGCGGCGGACGTCGATCGGCTGCCCGGGCCGCAGCCGTACCGCATCCTTCGGATCGGGCCGCGCCTCGACCATGAACACCAGCCGCGCGCGCTGCGAATTCGAGTAGATCACCGGCGGCGTGTACTCGGCCTGCGTGGAGATGAAGCTGATGCGTGCGGCGACGGGCGCGCTGCAGCCGTCGCACGCAACGCTGACGCTCTGCCCGATCGCGATCGCGCCGAGCTCGCTCTCGGGCACGAAGAAGCGCACTTTCGTCGCGCCGGGCGGCAGCAGCGAAACGACCGGCTGCCCGGCGCCGACCCACTCGCCGGCGCGAAAGAAGGTGTCGGCCACGCGCGCGTCGGCCGGCGCGCTCTGGCGCTTTTGCTGTTCACGCCAGCGCGCCTGGTCGAGCGCGTAGCGGGCCGCGTCGGTGCTGGCCGCGGCGGCGCTGCGTTCGTCGCTGCGCGCCGGCAGCTGCGCGACCCGCAGCGATGCCTCGAGCTCGGCCACCCGCGCGCGCGCCTGGCGCGCCGCAGCGCGCACATCGTCCAGCCGCGACGCCGAGACGAAGCCCTGGGTCACGAGCGCCTCCTGGCGCGCCAGCTCGGCGCCGGCCTGCGCGGCCTGGGCGCGCGCCTGCGTGATCTGCGCCAGCACCACCGCGATCTCCTGCTCGCGCTTGCCCTTCGCGAGGTCGGCCGCCTGCGCGCCGGCGCCGCTGGCGCGTGCTGCGGCCTCTTCGCGCGCGGCCCGCTCGGCCTCGTCGTCGAGCGCGAACAGCGGCGCACCGCGCTTGACCTCGTCGCCGCGCTGCACCGCGAGCGTGGTCAATGCGCCGGCGATCGGCGACGCGACATAGACGTAGTCGCCTTCGACGTAGCCGGCCCAGGCAGGGTCGGCCTTCGGGCTGCAGGCGACGAGCGCCACCGCGGCGGCGAACAGCGCGACCGCGCTTGTACGATGCGACAGGATCGATCTCATGCGCGGCCTCCTCGTCTGGCCGGTCGTTCCTGGCGCGACTCGATGCCGATCGCCCCCAGCGCGAGCCCGACCCGCTCGGCGATCGCCGCATCGCTCAGAACCTGTGACTCGAACGCGCCGCGCAGCTTCTTCAGCTCCGGCGCCGCCTCGAACACCTCGGCCGCGAACACGATCGGCATCAGCACCGAACCCATCATGAACATGAAGCGCTGCAGCGGCGGCATCGTGCACAGGCTGCCTTCGCGCTCGGCCTGCTCGAGCAGGCCGCTCAGCACGCCGATGTGACGCGGCGCGTTGCGCCGGAAGAAATCGAGCGCGACCTGTTCGCCGCTCAGCGCGTCGGTCCAGACACGGGCCAGCACGCGCCGGTTCTCGCGCGCGTGCCGCGCGATCGTCACCAGTGCGTGTTCGAGGCGCGGCAGCGCCGGGCCGTCGTTGTGCACCTCGTTGCTCAGCGCCGCGAACATCTCTTCATAGAGTTGCTGCAACAGCGTTTCGAGGAACACCGCCTTCGTCTTGAAGTGGTAGTGAAACATCGCCTGGTTGACGCCGGCGTGCTCGGTCAGCAAGCGCACCGAGAGCCGCGCGCAGCCGGCCGACGGAAACAGCGCGCGGCCGCTCGCGAGCAACACCTGGTCGATCTGGCGGGAGGGGCGGGGCATGGGCCATTATTAGTCGCATGACTAATAATGGGCAAGCACCGCGTCGCGGCCTCGGCAACCGCTTGTTAGAGTGCGCCTCTTTGCTTCACGGAGAACAAGATGTCCGAGTCCGTTCAGAAGGTCGCCATCGTCACCGCGGGCGGCAGCGGCATGGGCGCCCATGCGGCACGCACGCTGGCTCGCGATGGTTTCAAGCTCGCGATCCTGTCGTCGTCCGGCAAGGGCGAGGCGCTCGCCGACGAGCTCGGCGGCTTTGGCGTGACCGGGTCGAATCAGTCGCTCGAGGACGTGGCCCGGCTCGTCGACCAGACGATGCAGCGCTGGGGCCGCATCGATGCGCTCGTCAACAGCGCCGGCCACGGCCCGCGCGGCCCGGTGTTCGATCTGTCGGACGACGACTGGCAGCGCGGCATGGAGGTCTACTTCCTGAGCGCCGTGCGGCCGACCCGGCTGGTCGCGCCGATCATGCAGAGGCAGCGCGCCGGCTCGATCATCAACATCTCGAGCTTCGCGGCGTTCGAGCCCGATGCCGCGTTCCCGACCTCGGCGGTGTTTCGCGCCGGGCTCGCGTCGTTCGTCAAGCTCGCGGCCGACAAGGTCGCCGCCGACAACGTGCGCATCAACAACGTGCTGCCGGGTTTCATCGACAGCCTGCCGGAGAAGGAAGGCGTCGCGCAGCGCGTGCCGATGAAGCGCTACGGCAGGATGGAAGAAATCTCGGAGCTGATCGCGTTCCTCGCGTCAGACAAGGCGGGCTACATCACGGGGCAGAACCTCCGCGTCGACGGCGGGATCACGCGGTCGGTGTAGGTGACCGTGGGTGCTGCGCGCGCACTTCGACGGGCTCAGTGCGAACGGAGGCGCGCCATGTCCCCGACCGTTCGGGCTGGGCTTGTCGAAGCCCTCGCCCTGTAGCTGACGGCCTGTGACAGCTCAGATCTTCACGAGCGCCTGCTGCAGATCGGCGCGCAGATCAGCGATGTCCTCCACGCCGACCGACAGCCGCACCAGCGAGTCGCCGATGCCGAGCGTCTTGCGCGTCTCGGCCGGGATCGTCGCGTGGGTCATGATGGCCGGGTGCTCGATCAGGCTCTCGACGCCGCCGAGGCTCTCGGCCAGCGCGAAGATCTGAACCGCTTCGAGAAAGCGCTTTGCGCCCGCGAGGTCGGTGCGCAGCGTTGCCGAGATCATGCCGCCGAAGCCGCCGCTCATCTGTCGCTTCGCGAGGGCGTGCTGCGGGTGCGACTCGAGGCCGGGGTAGTGCACACGCTCGACCTGCGGCTGCGCTTCGAGCCAGCGCGCGAGTTCGAGCGCGCTCTCGCAGTGACGCTGCATGCGCAGCGCGAGCGTCTTGACGCCGCGCAGCGCGAGGAAGCTGTCGAACGGGCTCGCGATCGCGCCGACCGAGTTCTGCAGGAAGCCGAGGCGTTCGCGCAGTGCGTCAAGACGCGACTCCTTTCCAACGATCGCGATCCCGCCGATCACGTCCGAGTGCCCGTTCAGGTACTTGGTCACCGAGTGCACGACGACGTCGAAGCCGAGCTCGAGCGGGCGCTGCACGTAGGGGCTCGCGAAGGTGTTGTCGGCGACCGTGATGATGCCGCGCGCCCGGCAGGTCTCGGCGATCGCGCGCAGGTCGGCCAGGCGCAGCAGCGGGTTGGTCGGCGTTTCGACCCAGACCAGCCTGGTGTCCGGCTTCAGCGCCTTCTCGAGGCCTTGCGGATCGCTCAGGTTGGCATAGCTGAAGCGCAGCCCGGCGCTGCGCTGGCGCACCTTGTCGAACAGGCGGAAGCTGCCGCCATAGAGGTCGTCGCTCGCGACGACGTGCGAGCCGGCATCGATCAGCTCGAGCACGGTCGAGATCGCGGCCAGGCCGGAGGCGAACGCAAACGCCTGCGCGCCGCCTTCGAGGTCGGCCACGCAGCGCTCGAACGCCCAGCGCGTCGGGTTGTGCGAACGGCCGTAGTCCAGGCCCTTGTGAACGCCCGGGCTCTGCTGCACGTAGGTCGAGGTCGCGTAGATCGGCGGCATGATCGCGCCGGTGCTCGGGTCGGGCGACTGGCCGGCGTGGATCACGCGGGTCGCGAAGGCGAGCTTCTGGTCGTTCTTCGTGGTCATGCGAGGGTCCTTCTGAGATGGTTCAAGAGGTCGAAGCGCGTGATCAGGCCGTGAAAGCCCTGCGCGTCGGCAACGATTGCGACGAGGCCGCGGTCGAGCACGGCCTCGAGTTCGGTCAGGCTCGCGCCTGGCGGCAAGGTCGAGGGTGCGTCGGTCATCGCGCTTGCGACCGGCGAGCGGAAGCGACCGGCATCGGCATGGACGCTGAGCAGCAGGTCTGACTCGTCGATCACGCCGACGAGTTTGCCTGCATCGAGCACCGGCAGCTGCGACACGTCGGCCAGGCGCATGCGCTGGAACGCCGTCAGCAGCGTGTCGTCGGACGCCACGCTGACGACGCTGCCGTCTTCGCTGCGGCGCGAGATCAGGTCGCGCAGGTCGCCATATTCGCGCCGGTGCAGCAGGCCCTGGTCGACCATCCAGGTGTCGTTGTAGACCTTCGAGAGATAACGCGTGCCGGTATCGCAGACGAAGCTCACGACCCGCTTCGGCGCCGTCTGCGCGCGGCAGTAGCGCAGCGCCGCGGCGAGCAGCGTGCCGGTCGACGAGCCGCCGAGAATGCCCTCGCGCTTGAGCAGCTCGCGCGCGCTGGCGAAGCTCTCTTCATCGGGAATCGAATATGCGGCGCGCACACCCGACAGGTCCGAGATCGGCGGCACGAAGTCTTCACCGATGCCTTCGACGGCCCATGACCCCGCCTCGCCGATCACGCCGGTGCGTGTGTACTCGGCGAGGATGGAGCCCACAGGGTCGGCCAGCACGAACGCGAGCGCGGGCTGCGTGCGGCGGAAGAACCGCGTCAGCCCGGTCAGCGTGCCGCACGAGCCGACCCCGACGACGATCGCGTCGACGTCGTGGTCCATCTGCTGCCAGATTTCCGGGCCGGTGCCCTCCTCGTGGGCGCGCGGGTTGTCGGGGTTGCCGAACTGGTTGGCGTGGAACGCGCCCGGGATCTCGCGCGCCAGCGCGGCGGCACGGTCCTGGTAGTAGTCGGGATGGCCCTTGCCGACGTCGGAGCGTGTCGTGTGCACCTCCGCGCCCATCGCCTTCAGGTGCAGCACCTTCTCGCTCGACATCTTGTCCGGAACGACCAGCACCACGCGGTAGCCCTTCGCGCGTGCCACCAGCGCGAGGCCGAGGCCGGTGTTGCCGGCGGTCGCCTCGACGACGGTGCCGCCGGCTTTCAGGCGGCCGTCGCGTTCGGCCGACTCGATCATCGAGACGCCGATCCGGTCCTTGATCGAGCCGCCCGGGTTCTGCGACTCGAGCTTCAGGAACAGCGTGCAGACACCGGTGTCGAAACGCGTGACGCGCACCAGCGGCGTGTTGCCGATCAGCGCGAGGACCGCAGGGTCCGAGCTTGTCGTGCCCATGGCGTCTCCCTTGAGAGTGTCACGCCATGGTAGTGCGGTCGCATCGACCTCGTCGCCGGCAAGACCGGACGTTACTTCTTGTCGTCCTTCTGCTCGTCGTTCGCGAGTCGCGGCAACGCGGTGCCGGCGCCGGTCGTCAGCAAGCCCACCTTCGTGTAGGTCGCGAGCTTGTCGCGGGTGTCGACGATGTCGAGGTTGCGCATCGTCAGCTGGCCGATGCGGTCGGCCGGCGAGAACATCGATTCGCCCTTCTCCATCGTCAGCCGCTCGGGCTTGTAGGTCAGGTTCGGCGACTCGGTGTTCAGCAGCGAGTAGTCGTTGCCGCGCCGCAGCTCGACCGTCACCTCGCCGCTGATCGCGCGTGCGACCCAGCGCTGCGCCGCCTCGCGCAGCATGATCGCCTGCGGGTCGAACCAGCGGCCCTGGTAGAGCAGCCGGCCGAGGCGGCGGCCGCTCTCGCGGTACTGCTCGATCGTGTCTTCGTTGTGGATGCCGGTCACCAGGCGCTCGTAGGCGATGAACAGCAGCGCGAGGCCGGGAGCTTCGTAGATGCCGCGGCTCTTCGCTTCGATGATGCGGTTCTCGATCTGGTCGCTCATGCCCAGGCCGTGGCGGCCGCCGATCTCGTTGGCCTTCAGGATCAGGTCGACGAGGTTGGGGTACTCGACGCCGTTCAGCGCGACCGGCCGGCCTTCGTCGAAGCGCACCGACACCGTCTCGGCCTTCACCGCGACGTCGTCGCGCCAGAACGCGACGCCCATGATCGGCTGCACGATCTTGATGCCGCTGTTCAGATGCTCCAGGTCTTTCGCCTCATGAGTGGCGCCCAGCATGTTCGAGTCGGTCGAGTAGGCCTTCTCGGCCGACATCTTGTAGGCGAAGCCGGCCTGGCTCATGAACGCCGACATCTCGGCGCGCCCTCCGAGCTCGTCGATGAAGGCCTGGTCGAGCCAGGGCTTGTAGATCTTCAGGTTCGGGTTCGCGAGCAACCCATAGCGGTAGAAGCGCTCGATGTCGTTGCCCTTGAAGGTGCTGCCGTCGCCCCAGATGTTGACGTCGTCTTCCTTCATCGCGGCGACGAGCATCGTGCCGGTCACGGCGCGGCCCAGCGGGGTCGTGTTGAAGTAGGTGACGCCCGCGGTCGTGATGTGGAACGCGCCGCTTTGCAGCGCCGCGATGCCCTCGGCCGCGAGCTGCGCGCGGCAGTCGACCAGGCGCGCCTTCTCGGCGCCGTACAGCATCGCCTTGCGCGGGATCTCGTCGTAGTCGGGCTCGTCGGGCTGGCCGAGGTTGGCGGTGTACGCGTACGGAACCGCGCCCTTGAGCTTCATCCAGTGAAGCGCGGCGCTCGTGTCGAGGCCGCCGGAAAACGCGATGCCGACCTTCTGGCCGGTGGGCAGGTGCTGCAGGATGGTTGCCATGGGGAAGGGTCGAAAGGTCGGAGCGGCGAAGCCGGGAATCGCGTATTTTCGACCCTTTTTGGCCGGCAGCCGATCGGGCCGATGTCAGGCCGAGTACGGCACCTCCGGCATCGGCGTGCGGAAGCTGACGTTCAGCAGGTTCCAGAACGTGATGGTACCGATCACGAAGCCGAGGTCGGCGATTTCGGCGTCGCTGAAGTTCGCCTGCAGTTCGGCGAAGTCGGCGTCGCTCGGCTCGCGCTGCGGAATCGCGGTGACGGCCTCGGCCCAGTTCAGCGCCGCGCGTTCGCGCTCGCTGAAGAACGGCGCCTCGCGCCAGCCGGCCACGGCGTTGCAGTGGCGCGGGTTCACGTCCTGCTTGACCAGGTCGGCCCAGTGCATGTCGATGCAGAAGGCGCAGCCGTTGATCTGCGAGACCCGCAGCAGCACGAGGTCGATCAGGCGCTTGCCGATCGGGCTGCTGTTGGCGGTCATCGACAGCGTCAGCAGCGCCTTCATGGCCTTGGGGGCGAGGGTGTTGTAGTCGATGCGTGCGGTGTGCGTCATGGTGAGTGCTTCCTTGGCGGGTGATTCAAAGGACGGGACTGCCGCGGATTGCGGCCTTCCCTGCACTCAAGACGCGGCGGCGGCGCCGCTTGTGACAGCCTGGGAGAAAAATCCTAGCGAGAACGCTGGTTCGGCTGCCGCGCAGCAGCCGGTACCGCATGGCGCTGCCGCTCGTCGCGGGCCTGGGCGAGCAGCGCGTCGAGCTGCGCTTCGGCGACACCCATCAGCGTGCAGAAGTTCGCCCGGGTCAGGTTGGACGTCTCGAACGCACGCAGCAGGCGCGCCCGTACGACCCGTTCCTGGCCATCGGCTTCGCGCTGGGCCAGTTCGGCCTTGCGCTGGGCCAGCTCGGCCTTGCGCTGCGATTCGATGGCACTGGTGCGGCGCTGCTGCTGGATCGCGCGGCGGCGCTGTACTTCCTCGGCGGCGGCCTGGCGGTGCTCGGCACTGACCTCACCGGCCGCCGCGCCGTCCAGGTCGTAGCGGCTCGGCTCGTTCGCAAGCGCCTTCAGGTAGAGCGTGCTGGTCGTGTGGCGATGCAGGAAGGCCGACAAGGCACGTTTCGTGAACGTGTTCGGCAATTGCTGCTGGATGTCGGCCGCGATGCGCAGCTTCAGCGGACGGTGCACGTCCTTGCCGAACACCGCCGGAAAGCGTGCCGCGAGCAGGGCCGCGCATTCGGCCGGGGCCAACTCGGCCGGTCGTTGTGCCGGTGCCGGCTGCGTCGGCGACAGCGGCTGTGGCTCGGGCTGCGGGGCCTCAGGCTGCGGGGCCGCTGCGATTGGGGCGGCATCTTCGGCCGGTCGATCGGGCTCGGTATTCACTTTCAGGCGGCGGGCGCGTCCCGTCGGGCTCTACACGGAGCGCCGATGATAACGACGCGCCCCGGGGCTCATCCGTTGCCGGAGGAGCGTGCCGCCTCAGAACCAGTCGACGCCGTAGTAGTTGTGCACGCGGCGGCCGTAGTCCTGCGTGTACTCGGGCACCTCGTCCTGCGGATAGCGCGGTGCGTTCTTCAGACGCGCCTTGTCGAGCGGCACGACGTAGCCGCCCTTGTCGGTGTCGTAGGTCAGCGCGTCCCATGGCAACGGATAGCGGTCGCTGCCCATGCCCAGGAAGCCGCCGAATTCGAGCACGGCATAGCGGACCTGGCCGGAGCGCTTGTCGATCATCAGGTCGTCGATCGAGCCCAGCTTGTCGCCGGCTTCGTTGTAGACGGTCGTGCCTTCGACGCGCTCGGACGAGATGACGTCGTGGGTGGAAGTGTCGGTGGCAGTGTTCATCGTGAGTCTCCTTCAGTCGATAGCGAGGGGGACGACCGCTGGCGAGAGGCGCGGCGTCAAGCTCATTTATCGGCGTGCACCGGGCCGCTTCCCATCGGTCTTGGGCGCGCCCGCCTGTAGGACATGCCGCAGGGCGCGGCCCGGGCCGCCCGCGCGACGACGAGCCCTCAGAACTGGAGGAGCGCCGGCGCGCTGAGCGCCTGCTGCTGCGAGCGCATCACGAGGTCGCGGGCGCCTTGGGGATTGGCGGCGAACCGATCGGCGGCGGTGATCGCGTCGAGGTGATCGAGCTCCGGATACATCGCGATCGCCCGCTTGACGGCCGACAGCGGGTTCATCTCCGGGTAGTGCTCGAGCAGCCGCGCGCTGAACTGGGCGAGCCAGAGGTGGGTCGATCGATTTCCGGTCATCGCAGCTCCGAGCAGAACCAAAGCTCCACAACGATAGGGTGCGGGCGCGAATTGCGCTGTCAGACAACGCGCCGTGATCGACCTCGACAATGGCTCGGATTTGAACGGCTCGGAACAGCGACAGGGCTCAGAGCGAGAGCGGCAGCTCCAGATGCTCGCGGTACATCATCTCGCGGTGCTCGAACAGGATCGGGTCCAGCGCCGCCTGCGTCGCGTCATCGCAGGCCTCGAAGGCCGCCCGGGTCGTCGGCTCCATCGCGCATTGCGCGGGCGGCAGCGGGCGGAACATCGCGGCGAAGGTGGCGCAGTAGATGTCGGCGGCCGTCAGCGAATCGCCGACGATGTAGCGGCTGCCGGCGGTGCGCTGCGCCGACAGCCTGGCCGCGAGCGTGCCCAGCATCTCGACGACGCGCGCGCCGGCCGCTGCACCGGCTTCCGGCGTGTGCCCGTATTTCTTGCCGAGGTACCGGGCGACCGGCTCCGAAAATCCGTCCGTGCCGCCGTTCAGCCCCGCATGCACGAGCTGCAGGCGGCGCCACCAGCCGAGTCCGCCTTCGCCGCACAGCGCGCCGCCGAGCTCGAGCACGAGCGCGCGCTGCGCCGGGTCGGCCGGCAGCAGCGCCGGCGACGGCGCGAGGCGTTCGGCGAGCAGCAGGATCTCGTCCCACCGGGCGCGCGGCGCCTCGTTCTCGTAGATGGCGATCGGGCCGCTGCGCTGGCCGGCCCAGCGCTTCAGCGGCTCGCTGTCGTAGGCCAGCCGGACCGCCGCCCACTCGATGCGCTTGACGTGCAGGATGCCCTTGGCCGCCTCGCCCCAGGGGCTCGGCACACCGCCGACCACGACCATGCGCAGGCCGCCGCGGGAGATCGCTTCGTCGACGCCGATGTATTCGAAAGGCATGCTCGCGCGGCCCCCGGGGTCAGCGTTGCACCGGGCGCCGCACCTTGGCACCGGATGCCGGCTCCGGGACGCCGACCGAGCTGCGCATCTGCAGACTCGGGTCGACGAACACCGCGTCGAGGCTGGCCGGCGCGGCAGAGGCGCGCGGCTTAGCGGCGCCGCCGCTCCTGCCGCGCGAAATGCCCTCGGGCGGCGGCGCCCCGCCGGCCAGCACCACCTGGACGCAGCCGGTTTCGTCGTTCGCCTCGATCAGGCTGGCGCCGCTGCCGAAGCGCGACGGCAGCGTTTCGCTGTACGGGCGCGACAGGTCGACCGGCGGCGTGGTCGAGCGGTAGACGATTGAATTGCCGGTGAAGACCGTGTAGCACGCGGCCTGTGCCGGCAGAGCCGAGACGACACCGAGCGTGGCGAGACAGATCAGAGGCAGCTTCATGATGGTTGCTCCTTTCCGCCGTCATCGTAGCCGCTGGCGTGCGCGCCCGCCTCACTCGATCGGGGTGCCGATGTTCGCCAGCTTGTCCGGGTTGCGCACCGCGTAGATCGAGACGATGTGCTCGCCGTCGGTCACGAAGGCCTGGGCCGATTCGAGCTGCCCGTCGATGTAGCGCAGCACGCCGGCCTCGCCGTTGATCGTCACGAGCCGGTAGCTGATCCGATCGCCGAGCCGCAGGAACTGCGCCCAGTACAGATTCGCGATCCGCTCGCTGCCGTGCAGCGGCATCGGGAACGACGGCACCTTGCCGCCGCCGTCGCCGATCGCCTCGGCGTCGTCGGCCAGCAGCGCCTTGATCGCGTCGCGCTGGCCGCTCTGCGCCGCGGCAACGAACTTCTCGAGCAGGCGGCGGTGGGCGTCGCGCGGCACCTCGAAGCGTGGGCGTTCCTGGCGCACCCGTTCGCTGGCGCGGTGCACCATCTGCCGGCACGCCGCCTCGCTCTTGTCGAGCATCGCCGCGATCTCCGGGTAGTCGTGGTCGAACACCTGGCGCAGCAGGAACGCGGCGCGCTCCTCGGGCGCGAGCCGCTCGAGCACCCACAGGAACGCCACCGACAGGTCGCTCGCCCATTCGGCCACTGCCTCGGGCGTGCGTTCGTCGACCCCGACCAGCGGTTCGGGCAGCCACCAGCCGACATAGGCCTCGCGCTCGGCCTTCGCGGCGCGCAGCCGGTCGATCGCGAGCCGGGTCGTGACCGTGACCAGCCAGGCCTCGGCCGACTCGAGCGTGCCCGGGTCGGTGCGGTTCCAGCGCAGCCAGGCGTCCTGCACGACGTCTTCGGCATCGGCGCGGACGCCGAGCATCCGGTACGCGATCCCGAACAGCCGCGGGCGCAGGTCGTCGAATGGGTCGGGGGCGGCTTGCGGCATGGGAGTCCGGCGTCTGATGATGATTCAGGTAGACGGGCGACGCCTGCTGCCTGTGACAGGCTGCGTGACAGGCTCCAGGCCCATCGACGTGACGGCATCGGGCGGATGCGCACCCAGCGGCAGCGCGATTTCTTCGAGCGGTCGTCGCTCCGCCGCGATCGCGTAGCGCCAGGCGCCGAGGCCCGCCAGCAGCATCAGTGCCGCGCCGATCGCGTAGCCGACGGCCACGGCCCCGCGGCTGCCGGTCTCGATCAGCATCCCGAACAGCAGCGGTGCGGCGAACCCGCCGGCACCGGTGCCCAGCGCATAGAACACCGCGATCGCGAGCGCGCGCATCTCGAGCGGAAAGACTTCGCTGACCGTCAGGTAGGCCGAGCTGGCCGCCGCCGACGCAAAGAAGAAGACCAGCGACCAGCACAGCGCCTGGCTGCGCGCGTCCAGCCAGCCTTCCAGGAAGGCCCAGCCGGTCAGGCCCAGACCGATCGCCGACAGCACGTAGGTCAGGCCGATCATCGTGCGCCGCCCCAGGCGGTCGAACAGCGGGCCCAGCAGCAGCGGGCCCAGCACGTTGCCGAGCGCGAACGGAAAGATGTACAGGCCGACGCGTGCCTCGTCGACCTGGTGGAAGCGCGTCAGCACCAGCGCGTAGGTGAAGAAGATCGCGTTGTAGAAAAACGCCTGCGACAGCATCAATGCCAGCGCCACCAGGCTGCGTTGGCGGAAGCGGCCGAACAGCGCGCCCAGCACCGCGCCGAGGCTGGGCCTCGAATCGCCGCCACGGTGGCCGGCGCCGGCTGCCGGGGCCGGCAACGGGCCGCAGCGTGCCTCGACCTCGGCCTCGATCCGCGAGACGATGCGCTGCGCCTCGGCCGTGCGCCCGTGCCACATCAGCCAGCGCGGGCTCTCCGGCACGTGGCGTCGCACCAGCACGATCGCGAGCGCCAGGAGACCGCCGAGCGCGAACCCGGCGCGCCAGCCGTCGCGCGCGCCGAACAGCTCGAGCAGCACCAGGCTTGCGCCCGCGCCGAGGGCGGCGCCGATCCAGAAGCTGCCGTTGATCGCGAGGTTGACCCGGCCGCGCACGCGCGCCGGAATCAGTTCGTCGATGGCCGAGTTGATGGCCGCGTACTCGCCGCCGATGCCCAGGCCGGTGACGAAGCGGGTCAACGCGAAGAAGCCGAAGTCCAGTGACATGGCGCTGGCCAGCGTCGCGGCGGTGTACAGCGCGAGCGTGATCAGGAACAGGCGCTTGCGGCCCAGGCGATCGGTCAGCCGGCCGAACAGCAAGGCGCCGATGACGGCGCCGCCGACGTACAGCGAGCCGGTCCAGCCGACCTCGGCGGCGCTCAGCGCGAGCGTGTCGGGGCGCTGCAGCACTGCGCCGATCGAGCCGACCAGCGTGACCTCGAGCCCGTCGAGCACCCACGCCACACCGAGCGCGAGCACGACGCGCCAGTGCCAGGGTGACCACGGCAGCCGGTCCAGGCGGGCCGGGATGTCGCTGGGGCTCAGGGTCGGGGTCATGGGAAGTGGTCGTGTTGGCAGGCGATGTGCCAGTGTTCCACCGCCCCGGCCGGCGCCGTTACCGCGGGTTACCCCAAAGCGCAGAACTCCCGAGCCGGGCACGGGGGTTTTCACGATAGAAACGCTGCATGCAAAGGTTCCTGTCGATTTCCGTTTTGGCACTGGTGTTGCTGGCTGGTTGCGCGACGCGTGCTCCGGTCGGTGCGCCGTCGCCCAGCGTTGCGCCGGGCGCAGCACCCCCGCAGCCGACGCTCGGGGCCGAGCAGCAGCGGCTGGCCGCGTTGTTCGACGGCACGCCGGTCGTCTTCGCGATGCAGGCCGACGGCAGCCTGCGGGTCGAGGTGCCGCTGCGCTTTTCGTTCGACCCCGGCTCCTTCACGGTCAAACCGCCGCTGGCCGCGGTGCTCGACCGGATCGCGACGAGCCAGCGGCGCGGCAGTTCGCGGGTCCTGGTGGTCGCGCCCGGCGACAAGCGCGGCAAGGGCCTCACGCTGGGCAGCGACCGTGCCGGCAGCACCCGCGATTACCTGGTCGGGCGGGGGATCGCGGCGACACGGTTCACGCTGTCCAGTGTCATCGAGCCGGACCTGGTGCGCATCGTGGTGTCGGAATCGGGCCCGCCGCGGCTCCAGTAGCGCCGCTGCGTCCAACGCGTCTGATGTCCGTCCTTCAGGCTTCGGCGGCGGAAAACAGCCGGTTCAGCTCGCCGGCGCTGGCCATGCCGCGGGTCATCGTGTCGTAGCGCCCGAGCGCGAACGTCTCGTCGGCGATGCGGCTCAGCAGGCCGAGCGCCGACTGCAGCGGGCCGCAACCCAGGCTGATGCGGCGCACGCCAGCAGCGGCGAGCTCGGCGACGTCCGGCACACCGGGGTAGCCGGCGTAGACGTTCAGCGGCAGCTCGATCGACCGCGCGAAGCGGTCGATCTCGTCGAGCCGGTCCAGCCCGGGCACGAAGATGCCGTCCGCGCCGGCGGCGGTGAACAGCTGTGCCCGCTCGAGCGCCGCGTCGAAACGCCCGGCCGGGTCGTCCCAGGCCGCGAAGTAGACGTCGGTGCGGGCGTTGATGAAGAGGCGCAGGTCCAGCTCGGCGGCGAGCGAGCGCAGCGCGGCGATGCGCTCGCACATGTCGTGCGGCGGCCGCAGGCGGCGGGTCTCGGGCACGACGCCGTCCTCGATGTTGATCCCCACCACGCCGAGCTCGATCAGCGTGCGCACCAGCGCGCACACCTCCGCCAGGCTTTGCCCATAGCCGCGTTCGATGTCCACGCTGGCCGGCACCTCCGCGCCGGCAACGCGGCAGATGCGCGCGCAGGCGGCGATGAACTCGTCGCGCGGCACCTGCTCGCCGTCGGGATAACCGAGCGACCAGGCCAGGCCGGCGCTGGTCGTCGCGATCACGCTCGCGCCGCAGCGCTGGAGCAGGCGGGCGCTCGCCGCGTCCCAGGCATTGACGAGCACCAGCGGCTTGGCGCCGGCTTCGTGCAGGCGATGCAGGGTGTCGGCGCGTTGTTGCTGTCGTGCGGGAATGTGCAGTGCCATGAGGGTCTCGCGAGCCGTTGACGGTCCGCAAGGCTACGGCGGCCCGATGCACCTGACTTGGAGAAAACTGCTGCCGCGCGTTTGGCGCGGGCTACCCCAGGCGCTGTGCGAGCGCCTTCACCGCGGCTTCGGTGTCGTCGTCGTCGAAGCTCGGCATGGCGAGCTCGTTGGCGAGTGCCGTCTGGGCCAGTCGCTGCAGCGTGGCCGCATGCGGCAGCACCGTGCCGTAGAACAGCACCCGGCCGCCGCGTGAAATCAGCAGCGTCGGGAAGTTCTCCACATCGATGCCGTCGACCAGGTCGGCCTCGTCCTCGATGTCGATCCAGCGGGTCTGCAGCGGCGCCCCGATGGCCCGGCCGAGGTCGGCGAGCAGCGGCGCGTAGTCGCGGCAGGTGCCGCACCAGGCCGCGCACAGGCAGGCCACCAGCAGTCTGGGTTCATTCATCGCATCGCAGTGTGCCGTGACCGCGCGATCGCCCCTTAGCTGTTTTCTCGATTTCATTTGCACGGATAAGGAAATTCAGAAACGGTCGTTCCCGATCTGCGACGCGGACCCTAGGCTCGCGTCTCCCGAATTTCGAGTCCGATATGAGCGCCGTCCTCGCGCCTTCGTCCGCTGCCTCCGCCGTCGCAGTAACCCGCCCCGACGCCTCGCCGCGCAAGCCGCGCCGCGTGCTGCCGGGCTTCGGGCTGTCGCTCGGCGTCACGATCGCCTATCTGTCGCTGCTGGTGCTGATCCCATTGTCGGCGGTGTTCCTGAAAAGCTCGACGCTCGGCATCGACGCGTTCTGGAGCGCAGTGACGTCGCCGCGGGTGCTGGCGTCGTACCGGCTCAGCTTCGGCATGTCCTTGCTCGCCGCGCTGCTCAACTCGGTGTTCGGATTGCTGCTCGCGTGGTCGCTGGTGCGCTATTCGTTTCCCGGCCGCAAACTGGTCGACGCGCTGATCGACCTGCCGTTCGCGCTGCCGACGGCGGTCGCCGGGATCGCGCTGACGGCGCTGTACGCGAAGAACGGCTGGCTCGGCTCCCTGCTCGAGCCGCTCGGCGTCAAGGTGGCCTTCACGCCGCTCGGCGTGCTGGTCGCGCTGACCTTCATCGGCCTGCCGTTCGTCGTGCGCACCGTGCAGCCGGTCCTCGAAGACCTGGACACCGAGCTCGAGGAAGCCGCCGCCAGCCTCGGCGCACACCGCTGGCAGACCGTGCGCCACGTCGTGCTGCCGATCCTGACGCCGGCGCTGCTGACCGGCTTCGCGCTCGCATTCGCACGCGCGGTCGGCGAATACGGCTCGGTGATCTTCATCGCCGGCAACCTGCCGATGGTCTCGGAGATCACGCCGCTGATGATCATCACCAAGCTCGAGCAGTACGACTATGCCGGCGCGACCGCCATCGCCGCGGTGATGCTCGTGATCTCGTTCGTGCTGCTGCTGGGCATCAACGGTTTGCAGGCGTGGAGCGCGCGTTCGCGCGGCGTCGGCGCGGGGACGAAACGATGAGCGGCGCGGCAGCCTCCTTGGCGGCGCCGAAGGTCTTCGGCAACGCGCACCGTTTCGAATCCAACCCGGCAACCCGCGAGGTGCCGTGGGTCAGGTGGACGATCCTGTCGCTCGGTCTGGCGTTCTTCGCGCTGTTCCTGGTGTTGCCGCTGGTCGCAGTGTTCACCGAAGCGCTGCGCAAAGGCTTCGGCGTCTACTTCGCGGCGCTGCTCGAACCGGACGCGCTGTCGGCATTGAAGCTGACCCTGATCGCCGCGGCGATCGCGGTGCCGCTGAACCTGGTGTTCGGCGTGTTCGCGGCGTGGGCCGTGGCCAAGTTCGACTTTCGCG
>Ga0105237_10003148_pt1 | contig 19860 bp, 11 predicted proteins | sample KBSC24metaG_FD_81520 | JGI IMG/M metagenome (GOLD analysis project Ga0105237, IMG submission 81520) | Corn rhizosphere microbial communities from Kellogg Biological Station, Michigan, USA - KBS C2-4 metaG | ecosystem: Host-associated > Plants > Roots > Rhizosphere > Soil | place: Michigan, USA... | reverse complement strand
TACGGAGTTCACTTCGATCCGTTCGACCGTAAGCGCATGTTCATCACGTACACCGATATTGGGGCCTTTCGCAGTGAAGACGGCGGCGCCAGTTGGGTGAGCTCCACGGAGGGCGTGCCACGCCCCTGGGTGAATACGACGTATTGGATGGTGTTCGACCCGGCGGTTCGTGGGCGGGTGTGGGCGGTGGCGAGCGGGACACACGACCTGCCGCGTCCCAAGATGTGGCGGCGCGCAGGTGTGGCTAATTACAAGGGCGGCGTGGTAGCTAGCGACGATGGCGGGAAGACGTGGCGGAAGGCCGGCGAAGGAATGCCGGAAACGGCCGCGACGCACATTCTGCTGGACGCAAAATCGCCCAAGGAGAAGCGCACGTTGTATGTGGCGGCATTCGGACGGGGCGTGTACAAGTCGGTGGATGGCGGCGCGAAGTGGAAGCTGAAGAATAACGGGATCTCCGGCGCGGAGCCGTTCGCTTGGCGGATGGCGCAGGACGATGGCGGCAAATTGTACGTGGTAGTGGCAAGGCGTAGCGAAGCTGGCGAAATTGGAGACGATCGCGACGGCGCATTGTATGTGTCGGCGGACGGCGCAGAGCACTGGTCGCGCATCGCGCTGCCCACCGGGGTCAATGGACCAAACGGGCTGACGATCGATGCCCACGATCCAAAGCGGCTGTATCTGGCGGCATGGCAAAGGCGCGGCGTCGATAAGACTGGAGGAGTGTGGCTGTCACCAGACGGGGGCCAGACCTGGCGGAACGTACTGGATCAGACCCAGCACGTCTACGACGTGACGGTGGATCCGCGACGCCCTGACATGTTATACGCGAGCGGCTTTGAGAGCTCGGCCTGGCGATCAACAGATCGCGGAGAACATTGGGCCCGGATCGCGGGCTTCGATTTTAAGTGGGGACATCGGGTGATTCCGGATCCGGCCGACTCGCGAAAGGTATTCATTACTACATTTGGCGGAAGTGTGTGGCACGGCCCGGTCGAATAAGCACACTGTGGTTTCTTTTACTTTCCTTTGGTTGCGTTTTTCCTTGACACCGGTTCCGGGGTATGGCATAAGTGATCAAAGTCCAAAGCTTCACCAAAGGAAGGTAAAGAGGGTCATGGCAGGGCGATCGAAAATCTCCACATTCATTTTGGCGGCCGTCTTCGCGACGGGCAGCCTGTTTGGGCAGGGCACCGACTTGGGCGGGATCCGCGGCACCATAACGGATGCCAGCGAGGCGGGCGTGCCCAACGCCAAAGTGGTCGCGACCGATTTGGCCACCAACACTTCCCGGACCGTTACCGCCAATGCAGCCGGCGAGTACGAAATAGGCAACATGAAGTCCGGGTCGTACAAGATTACGGTGTCGGCTCCCGGGTTCAATACTCTGGCGCTGAACGGCGTGCAGGTAGTGAGCGGCGGCACGGCGCGTGCCGACGGGAGGCTGGAGATCGCAAAATCGACCGAGTCAGTGACGGTGCAGGAATTGGCCTCCGCAGTACAGACCGACTCTCCGACGGTCAGCGGCACATTGAATAATCGCGAACTGGTGGAGTTACCGCGCGATAGTCGCGACATCTACGAGTTCCTATACCTGAATCCGAGCATTACGCAGAGCGCAGGCGGCGACGGATCGTTCAAGTTTTTGGGTGCGCAGAGCTACGGCGCGAGTTTCTCGCTGGACGGGCAGAGGTCGAATGGCGGCGTCTTCGGCAGCCCGACGAATGCGCAGCCTTCGCTCGAGACAATCGGCGAGTTGACGATTCTGACGAACAATTTTACGGCGGAGTACGCGGGGATTTCCAATATTCGCGTAGTGACGAAGCGCGGCGAGAATGATTATCACGGGTCGTTGTTTTACAACAACCGCAACAGCGCATTGGCCGCCTGGAGCCTGACCGATAAAGACGCGCTGGGATCATTCGTTCCGTCACCCTCCCAGCCGAACTATCCGAAACCTTACTTCAACCTGAACGAGTTTGGCGCATCTTTTTCGGGGCGGGTGCCGAAGATTAAGCGCACGTATTTCATGATGGCGTACGAAAGGCGCTATACAGCGCAGCCCCTGAATCTTCGCAGTACGACGCTTGCGCATCCTAGCCTGTGGACCGGCGACTTCAGCAAACTGGCGGACTCGGCGAAACCCGCAGTTCCCGCCAGTGTGACGTTAACTGATCAGGAGATCGCGACAAATACTGTTGGCGGACTGGGCAAGCAGTTCATCAGCATTCCTTCGCGCTTGCTGAATCCCATTACCCAGGCGATTATCAAGCAGTATTTTCCGCCGGCGAGCGTGAATGGCCCGATTAATCCGACCACCGGGCGTGTCCTGGGCTACTACAACCTGACACCGCAACACGGCGGGCGCAATTTGGGTACGGCACGCATCGATCACGACTTTACGGAGCGCGATCGCTACTACCTGTCGTTCAATGCGCAGGGCTCGAATGCCGATAGCAATGCGGTGTCGTCGCCCTTTATCGCGCTCGGTCTGCTACAGCGCGACATCCAGGACTATACGGTTTCGAATTCCTACACGCGCATCGTGAAGCCGACCATGGTGAATGAGCTACGCGGCGGCATCAATTACGAGAATAATTTCACGCATGGCAACCTGACGTTAGGTCAATTCATGCAAAGTGTGGGCTTCACGTCCGACCAGATCAAGGCGTATGGCAACGTGGTGGGTCCGGCAGAAGTGAACACGTACGGTCAGATCGCAATCGCAATCGGGAACTTCGCGGGAATCGGAAATGGTGGCCGGAGCATCTACCGGCCGCTCGACCAGCACTTGTTGACGGTCGGCGATACGCTGAGCTGGCAGATTGGCAAGCACTCGCTGAAGTTCGGCGCGGATTTGGTACGCAACGCGGCGCTGGACGGTTTCACGGCGAATCGCGGCAATCCGCGCGGGCTGCTGACGTACTCGGGTACGGGAATCGTTGGCATGACCAATTTCCTGTTGGGGCTGGCGCCGAATACGGTGAGTCATGTTTCGGCCCTGCGGCCTCCGATGGATGTTTACAACTGGGAGCAGGGCTTCTTCGCGCAGGATGAATGGCGCGTCACGCCCAAGCTCACGCTGAATCTGGGCTTGCGCTACGAGCTGGTGACGCCGTTCATCGAGAACAACAACCTGATCGTGAACTTTGACCCGACATTCAAAAATCCCAACGGCAATCAGGGCGTGTTTGTGGTGCCCACCCAAAGTGCGTTCAGCCAGATTGATCCGCGTATGGTGGCTTACGGGGCGGTCACGGCCAGCCAGGCAGGCGTGGGCCGCGGACTCTTGAAGACCGACAATAACAACCTTGCACCGCGTGCCGGATTCGCGTGGCGCCTGACTGGAAAGTCAGTTTTGCGCGGCGGCATCGGCGTGTTCTATCCGACCTCGGCGGCGCAGGGGATTCGCGATGCGATGGCCAGCGCGCCATTTAACCAGGGTGTGACCTATACGAATACCGCTACGAATCCGATTCAACCCTGGCCTACGGCAGCCAATCCGAATGTGGTGCCGATTGCCGGCGGCCAGGTTCGGACAGCGGGATCGCAACCGTCGGTCAACATCATTCCGTTCGGTTTGCAGCAGCCGCGGATTGAGCAGTACAACGTAACGTTCGAGCACGAAATCTTCTCGCAGATTACAGCGCGAGCCTCGTACCTCGGTACCAATATGCATGGACTGATCGCAGGCGTCGATCGGAATATGCTGCCGCCCAGCGCGACGCCGTTCGGGACATTCAATGATTCGGGCACGCCCTGCAATCCGGACGACGGCGATTGCACGCTATCAGCGGCGGACTTGGCGCGCCGCCCGTTCCCAGCGCTCGGCGATTACATGGCTCAGTATGGGAATTTTGGTCACGGACGGTCGAACGCGCTGCAGGTAGAAGTGATGCGGCGCTTCTCGGGCGGCCTGACCTTCGAGTTTGCCTATACGCTGCTGGATCAGAAGACGACGGCACTGGATGTAGGCAATGCGAGCTTGGGCGGCCCGAGCTACAACCAGTTTCAGCCGGAGCTGGACTATTCCCGCGATTCGTTTGTGAGCCGCCATCGTGTCTCGTTCTACGGTGTGTACGATACGCCTTACGGGCGAGGTCGTAAGTACGGCACGCAATTGCCGAAGCTGGTGGATGCGTTCATCGGTGGTTGGCAGCTGAGCTGGAATGGATTTGCGAAGTCGGGCAATGGCTTCACACCCTACTGGACTTGCGATAATTGCGACCCGGTGTGGCCGGGTAATATCGGCAGCGGCTTTATCGACGCGGTCGGCGACTTTAATAATTCGTCATTCCGCCCGACCGTGACGGGCAATCCGACTACGAAGTCCGGAGATCGGTTCTGGAATCCGGCTGCATTTGGCGTGCCGACCGTCGGCGCGGATTTGTTCTCGAATCCGCAGTCGGCCTCGCGCAACTTCCTGTTGGGGCCGGGGACCTGGGGCGTGAATTTGGGGATCCAGAAGCGGTTTGCGCTCGGCGAGCACGTGCGTGCGGCGCTGGGGGCGGACTTCGATAACATCTTCAATCATCCGCTGGTCTCGTCGACGGACACGTCATTTGCGAATCTGGGAAGTTTCTCTTTAGATGTGGATCCGAACAACGGCAAGTTGTTGCCGATTACTCGCATCTCGCCGAATCCCGATTTCGGCCGTCTAATCACCAGTTATACGCAGGACGGGATCGATGCGCGGCGCGCAATTCGGTTGCGGCTGCGGGTAACCTGGTAGGCAAGCCGAGTCGCGACCGCAGACCACTAATGTGGATGAAGATGTCAAGCGGTAACGGCACAAAAGCACCGCTCCTTCGCAGTCGCGGTTCGGTAGTTTCGCGCGCTTCCGAGCCGCGACCGCAAGGGAGCGGTACTTCATCAGCAGCTTGGATGGAAGAATGACGCGACGGGCAATGTTGCTGGCGGCTGGTGCTGGGGTGTTAGCGGGACAGCCGATCGGCTATCGCGAGTACTCTCGATGTCTGCCGGACTATCTCACTGGCCTCGCGGAAGACGCTTACCGTCGCCGGCTTGACAGAATCGCCAAGCTCAGTCCGCAGGAATATCAGAAGTGGGCGCGCGAGACATTCCTCCAGTTAGCCGGGCCGCTGCCGGCGCGGACTCCCCTGAACGTGCGTACGGTCGGTGCGTTCGAGCGGGAGCGCTATCGCGTCGAGAAGTTGGTCTATGAGACACGGCCTGGACTGATCGTGGCGGCGAATCTCTATTTGCCGAAAGGAGGCGGCAGCCATCCAGGGGTTCTGTTTCAGATGGGCCACAGCACCAACGGGAAAGCCTCCGTGACCTATCAGCGATGTTGCCAGGGCCTGGTGCAGTTGGGCTACGTGGTGCTGGCGTTCGACCCGATGGGGCAAGGCGAGCGTGCTACGGGTCTGCCGACTGCTGACGACGAGCATACCGTACCCGGGCGGCAGATGTTGCTGATTGGCGAGACAGCCACGGGGCTGCAGTTGTGGGATGCGATGCGGAGTTTGGATGTTTTGGAATCGCACCCACGAGTGGACCGCACCAAACTGGCTGCGACCGGACAGTCGGGCGGGGCAACATTGACGATGATGCTGGCGGCCGCCGATCCCAGGCTGGGTGCGGCGGCGGTGTCGTCGGGCAATACGGAAAACCTCGCCACAAAGCCGTTCATCTCGCCGGGATCGACAGACGATGCGGAGCAGGACTTCGTTGGTTCGGGGCCTCTGGGTTTCGATCGTTGGGACATGCTATGGCCCATCGCTCCGAAGCCCCTGCTGGTCGGGACGAGCGCACGTGATTTCTTCGGCACGTACTCGCCTTCGTACGAGAAGAGCGGTCGCGAGGAGTATGCACGGTTGGCGCATGCGTATGAAATGCTGGGCGCATCGGAGCGCCTGGCTCAGGTGGAGACTCCCCTGCCCCACGGACTTTCGTATTCCCTGCGCGTCGCAGTTTATGACTGGTTTGAGCGGCATTTGAAAGGCTCGCGTGCAGGTATTTCGGAGGAACCGCCTACGAGTCCTGAGGAGGACAGGACTCTGTGGTGCGGGGCGACGGGCAATGTGGTGCGGGATTTCGGTGGTAAGACGGTGAGCGCGCTGATTCGCGAGCACGCTGCCGAGATCCAGACTCCCGATGGTGGCGCGGATCTCAGCGCGTTGCTTGGGGTCGAAAAGAGCGGCGGCGCGTTGTCAGTCAAGGCGAAGACGCGCTATTCGGCGTGCGAGATTCAGGCTGTAGAAGTGAACAGTGCTCCCGGCGTCTGGGTTCCGGCGTGGCTGTTCCTGCCGAAGAGCGCTTGGACGAAGTTGCTGGTGCTGCTGGATCCCAATGGCCGCAACGTGCAGTGGCATGAGGACGAGCTTTATGCGCGTCTTGCAGGTGCGGGCGTTGCCATATGCGCAATGGACGTGCGCGGAATCGGCGACTTGCAGCCCAGCTTCAGTGCGGGTGCGGTGGGCTATACACGGGAGCACCAGAACGAAGAGAACTACGCCTGGGCGTCGCTGATATTGGGGCGGAGTCTGCTAGGACAGCGAGTCAGCGATGTGCTGGCGATGACGCGGGCGCTGATGGCTGTCTATCCGCGGGCTTCCGTGATGGTGGCCGCTAAGGACCGGCTGACGGTTCCGGCGTTGTGCGCGGCGGCGATCGAGACTCGCATTCAGAAAGTCCATTTGACTCGGCATTTGAAGTCGTGGAGAAGTTTGGTGGAGACCGAGAAGTACGACGCGGCGCAGTTTGCCAACTTCGTGCCGGATGTTTTGCGGCATACAGATTTGCCGCAGATCGCAAAGTCGATCGCGCCGCGCTCGGTGATTTTGGAGGATACTTGGGACTTCAACGTACTGTCGCGGCTCTGATGCTTGCCTCGGCGGCATGGTGCCAGACTACGGTGATCCGGCCGGCCCGCGTGCCGGACGTCCTGGTGAACCCCGGGATGGGGATTCAAACCTTTCAGCGATTCAACGGAGACGCTCTGAACACGGGCACCGACTGGTCGGAGGAAGGTCCGACGGGCGCTCTCAAGCAAAGTGCTTCCGATTTTCCGAAATCGACAATCGCGTATTGCCGCTGGTTCTGGTCGGCCATCGAACCTGCGAAAGGGCAGGTGAAGTGGGAGATCCTGGATCGCGCGCTCGAAGAGGCGGCGCGGCATGGACAGAAATTGGCGATGCGATTAATGCCGTACGATCCGAAGCATCCGCTGCCGGAGTGGTATCAGAAATCGGGAGCGCACCGCGTAAATGCGACCGACAAGCCGATGTTTGAGCCGGATTTCGCGGACCCTTTGTATTACCAGCATTGGAGCGAACTGGTACGCGCCGCAGGCAAACGGTATGATGGCGATCCCCGCCTCGATTCCGTGGACATTTCCTCGGTGGGCTATTGGGGTGAAGGTTGGAGCGATCAAATGCCGGCCTTCGCGCATCAGAAGAAGCTGATCGATCTATGGTTTGAGGCCTTCCCCACAACGCAGCTGCTGATGAACTTCGATGAGCCCGAAGGACTGCGGTACGGCACGTCGAAGGGCGCGGGGTGGCGATTCGACTGTCTCGGCGATATGCGCCCGAAGTTCGCGCACATGATCGATTTTTATCCGGAACAGATCGTGCGGGCTGGGGTAACAGATGTATGGCAGCACGCTCCGGTGTCGTTCGAAACCTGCTGGGTGCCGGAACATTGGAAGCAGCAGGGCTGGGATGTGAACTACATCCTCAACGAGGCATTGCGGTGGCACGTGAGCTCGTTGAACGTGAAGTCGAGCGCGATTCCCCCGGAATGGAAGGGCATTTTCGACGACTTCCAAAAGCGCATGGGATATCGTTTTGAGCTGCGGCGCTTCGAGTATCCCGCGACGGTGCAGGCTGGGAAGGATGCGGCGCTGCGGATGTGGTGGGTGAACGCGGGCGTGGCTCCCGTATATCGCCCGTACACGCTCGCGCTACAGTTGCACGGAAGTCGCGACGCGGTCATCGAAATGCCGGCGGATGTGCGGAAGTGGCTTCCGGGCGATGCGCTGGTGGAGGAACCTGTTGCGATACCGGACCTGCCGGCAGGCGAGTACCGTGTGCGGGTCGCGATGCTGGAACCGCGGTCGCGGCGTCCGGCGATCGCGCTGGGCATCGCAGGCCAGCAGGCTGATGGTTGGTATGATTTGGGGTCGATCGTGATCGGCCGGATTCAATAGGTTGACATTATGGGGCTTTCTCTCGAAACGGGCAATGTACACACGCTGCCCGAGATTCTGCAGCAACCGGAAACGTGGCGCGACACGTGCCGTCGCCTGATCGCGCACCGGGATGCGATTCGCGAACGTATGGCCGGCATCGCCTCCGTTGTGTTGACGGGCTCGGGCAGCTCGCAGTTTGCGGGCGAGTGCGTTCGCGCTGTACTCGAGAAGGAGCTCGGCATCGGCGTGGAAGTTGTGGATGGCGGCGCGCTGTTGATGCGTGGTGCGGCGACGATGCCGGCGGCCCGTCCTGCTTTGGTAGTCTCGCTGGCCCGCTCAGGGAACAGCCCGGAGAGCGTGGGGGCCGTGTCCTTGCTGATCGAAAGCGCGCCGGAAGTCCGCCACCTGATTTTGACCTGCAATGGTGAGGGGGGCCTGGCAAAGACCCTTCCCGGTGAGACGGTGGTCCTCGATCCGCGCACCAATGACCGCAGCCTGGTGATGACCAGCAGTTTCACCAACCTGGTGCTGGCAGCGCGCTTTCTGGGGCTGATGGACGATCCGGAACGCTACTGGCGGATTTGCGATGCTCTTGCAGACATGTGCCAGGAGTTGCTGGCACGGTACTCCACGATCTTAAAGCGAGTGGCCCGGGCGGACTTCGATCGCGTCGTTTATTTAGGTAGCGCCGTGGGTTTCGGCGCCGGGCGCGAGTGCTCGCTCAAGATGCTGGAGATGACGGCGGGCCGCGTTGCAACCATGGCGGAGACTTATCTGGGACTTCGCCACGGCCCCATGAGTTTCGTGAATGGACGGACACTGGTAGTGTGCTTCCTTTCGAGCGATCCGCACCTGCGCGACTATGAGTTCGATTTGATTCGCGAATTGAATCGAAAACAGCTGGGTGCGATGAAGGTGCTGGTGGGCGAGAACATCGATCGCGATCTCTTGATGGAAAGCGACCATTCCCTCGAGATTCCTGGCATTGCCGGTGTCGGAGACGACAATGCTGTAGTCTTGCATGTGACGGTGGGTCAGTTGCTTGCGTTCTTCCGCTGCATCGAGGAGGGGCTGAAACCCGATGCGCCCTCGGAAAATGGCGTAATCAATCGAGTGGTGGAAGAGTTTCCGATCTACCGTCGCGAAGGTGAGGGTAAGCCATGAGAATCCTGATCGCGGGCGAAATCAACGTAGACCTGGTGCTGCAGAATTACAACTCTTTCCCCGCGTTGGGAAAGGAAGTGCTGGTGGAGGATATGTCGTTGACGCTGGGCAGTGCGTCGGCGATCTGCGCCGCGGGGCTCGCGAAGTTGGGCAGCAAGGTGGTCTTCGCGGGCAAGGTGGGCCACGATGTCTGGGGCGAACTGGCGCTGGAGCGCATGCGCGGCCTGGGCATCGACTTGCGCTACGTCATCAGCGAAAGGTCGATCAAGACCGGAATCACGGTGTCGGTGACGTCGGCGCAGGATCGCGCGTTGATTACCTATCCCGGCTCGATTGCGGCGCTGCATGCGTCCGATATTCCCGACGCTTGGCTGGAAGGCTGCCGTCATCTTCATGTGAGTTCTTTTTACCTGCAGGCAGGACTGCGAAGCGGCTTGAAAGGTCTGCTGGCGCGGGCGCATCACGCGGGGTTGACGACCTCGATCGATCCCGGCTTCGATCCTTCGGGGCGGTGGGAGCGGGATATCCTCGACACGCTCGAAGAGGCGGACCTGTTCTTCCCCAATGAAGTGGAGTTGGAGGCGATCGGTGGCAGCGCGGATGTCGCAGCCTCGTTGCGTGCCCTCGAGAATGGCCGCACACGGACCATCGCGAAGCTCGGCTCGCGGGGCTGTATGCTCCTGGTGGATGGTGCGCCTCTTCTGATCCCTGCGATGCCGGTGACCCCGGTGGACACGACCGGCGCGGGCGATTCGTTCAATGCGGGATTCTTGCATGCGTGGTTAAAAGGACGCGATATCGTCGATGCGGCACGATTCGCGGTGGCGTGCGGCGCGCTTTCCACGCTGGGTCTGGGCGGCACGGGCGCACAGCCGAACGAGGCCGAAGCGCTGGCGTTCTGCGAGGTGCGGGTTTGAAACAGAATCGACGCGACTGGATCGGCGCCATCGGCACCGGAGTAGTGGGCGGAGTGCTGCCACAAGCTGCCGTCGCGCAGACCACATCATCTATGAGTAAATCGCTCGACCTTTCGCAATTCCAACCGAAGAGCGCGCTGCACGTCAAGGAGACCAAAGTCGCGACGCCGCGATTTCCAGTGATCGACGTACATACGCACCTTTCCTTTTCGCGGAAATCGCAGAACGGCGTGTCGGTCAGGGGGGAGCCTCGCTTCATCTGGCCTGCCGAACGCGTGCTGCCGACGATGGAGCGCAAGGGGATTCGCGCACTCGTGAATCTGACTGGAGGTTTCGGAGCGGGCATCGAAGACGCGGTGGCGAAGTACGATCGTGCTTACCCCGGCCGCTTCTACACCTTCACGGAGCCGTCCTATAGTCACCTGCTGGAGGCGGACTATCCGAAGGTGCAGGCCGACGCGATTGCTCATGCTCATGGCACAGGCGCTCGCGGCCTTAAGATTCTGAAGACGCTCGGCTTGTATCTGCGCGAGAACATTAATACCGGCAAGCTGGTGGCGGTGGACGACCGTCGCTTCGATTCGATGTGGGATGCTTGCGGGCAATTGGGCATTCCCGTGGCGATTCACGTTTCGGATCCCGTGGCGTTCTTTTCCGCGACCGATCGTTTCAACGAGCGCTTCGAAGAGCTGAACAATCACCCGGACTGGTCGTTCCACGGCAAAGACTTTCCCAGCAACGCCGAGTTGCTGGCGGCTCGGGATCGCGTTTTTGCGCGCCATCCCAAAACGCAGTTCATCGGGCTTCATGTAGGGAACTTCGCCGAGGACCTGGATCATGTCTCGGAAACTCTAAACAAGTATCCGAATGTGACGGTGGATATCGCGGCTCGTATAGGAGAGTTGGGACGGCAGCCTCGACGCGCGCGGCAGTTCTTCGAGCAGCATCAGGATCGGATTCTGTTCGGTACGGATGCGGTGCCGGATGGACACGAGACGCCGCAGCAGGTTTACGTGGACGAGCTGTATGAGATTTATTATCGGTTTTTAGAGACGGATGATGAATACTTCGATTACGCGCCTGCGCCGGTACCTCCGCAGGGGCGTTGGCGGATTTACGGCTTGCAACTGCCGGATGCAATTTTGCGGAAGGTGTACAACGAAAACGCCACGCGGATTTTGCGGCTTACCTGAGAGGCGGCTGCTGGCATTAGTCCTGTTGGCGCTCCCTCTGAGTGCTGCCAGCGTTCGAGTTTGGGAAGGCACGCTGCCGCTGCCCACCACGGTGGAGGGTGCGCCCGACCCGAATCCTCCGTTCGATATTTTCTCCACGACGAAGTTCAACTACCCCTATACTCTGCGCGAGAACTTGACAGGCGAGCAGAAGACCGTCAACTGGCGCGCGGTGTTTCTGGAGAATGAATACCTGAAGTGCTCCGTACTGCCGGATCTTGGCGGGCATCTTTATACGTGCATCGATAAGATCAGCGGCCAATCGATGTTCTACGCGAATCCTTCCATTAAGAAGGCGCAGATTGGATATCGCGGCGCATGGGCGGCATACGGAATCGAGTTCAATTTTCCGGTGTCGCATAACTGGGTCTCGATGTCGCCCGTGCCGTATTCGACGGCGACGAAGGCTGATGGTAGCGCGTCGGTCACCGTCGGCAACATTGACCGGCCTTACGGCATGCAGTGGTCGGTGGAGCTGGTACTGAAGCCTGGTAGCACTGTGTTGGAGCAGCGCGTGACGATCTACAACCGTAGCGACGTGCGGCATCGGTATTACTGGTGGAGCAATGCCGGCGTACGCGTCTGGGACGATTCGAAAATCTTCTATCCGATGCGTTGGACGGCGAGCCATGGCTTCACCGAAGTGGACACGTGGCCTGTAGATGCGAGCGGCACTGATGTCAGCGTGATCCAAAATCAGACCAAGGGCCCGGTGTCGCTCTTCGTGCATGGGAGCCGTGAGCCTTTTATGGGCGTGTACCACCCGCACACCAATGCGGGCGTGGCGCACTATTCCGACTATGCCGAACTGCCCGCGAAGAAGATCTGGTCGTGGGGCGTAGACGCGGATGGGCTCGACTGGCGGCGCGCGCTCTCCGACGACAACAGTGCGTATGTAGAGGTGCAGGGTGGACTGATGCGGAATCAGGAGACGTACGCGTTCCTCGAGCCGCAGCAGACCATCCGGTTCACCGAGTATTGGATGCCGGTGCGGGCGATCGGGGGCATTGCACGCGCCAATCTGGCTGGCGTATTAAATTTCGAACGGAAGAATGGGCGCGTCACGGCGGGCTTCAATGCGAACGTTGCGGTGACTGGAGCGCGCATGCGGTTGCTGGACGGTACGCGCGTAGTGCAAGAAGCGCTTGTCGACCTCAGCCCGGAGAAGACATGGTCGTACGAAGTAGCAGCTGGCAAGCTGACGTTTGAATTGATAGATTCCAGCGGACATCTGTTGATGCGACAGACGGAAGGCGAGTACGACTGGTCTCCACCGAACGAAATTAAAACGGGCCCTCAGGAACGCATCGTCCCTTCAGACTCATTCGAGGCCGGGACCGATCAGGAGCTGAATGGCAAATTGCTGGTGGCATATGAGACGTACACCAGCGCGTTGAGTAAGACTCCCGAGAACCAGGCGTTACGCGTGGCCGCCGGACGCCTGGCTGTGACGCTGTTGCGCTACCGCGATGCGATTCAGTGGCTGGTTCCGGCGCAGGCGCGCGCCACGTATGACGCGGAGATCGCCTATTACCTTGGCCTGGCCTATGAAGCTGTGGGTGAGTCGCGGCTGGCGCGAACTCAGTTCGAGACAGCGCACCGAATGCCGGCATTTCGTGCGGCGGGTGCCCTAAAGTTGGCGGAGAACACAGCACGCGAAGGTGACGTCGCACGCGCCAGGGAATTGCTGCACGAAGCGGCGGATAGCCGCCGGGCGCAGGATGATCTCGCCTTGCTGACGAATCCAGTGACTTTGCCGAAAGACTCAGATGCCGAGCGTGTCTTGATGGCGGCGGCGGGGTACATGCGGCTCGCTCAATGGCGCAAGGCTCTCGAAGTGTTATCACACGACTACCCAGATGTACCGGTAGAACAGCGCGAGCCTGGCGTCCCGTCACCTAAGAATCACGCGATGATCGCCTACTATCGCGCTTACTGCCACCAGAAGCTCGGTGAATCGGCCGATTACGAAACGGCCGGCAAACTTCCCATCCAATATGTCTTCCCCAACGGGGCGCAATCGCTGATGGTGTTGGAAGCCGCTCTGAAAACCCGCCCCGGCGATGCGACAGCCCATTACCTGATAGGGAACATGCGGCTGGAAGCCGGGTTGGTGGATGACGCAGTCTCCGAGTGGAAGACCGCACAACGCCTCAACCCGGGGATTCCCGTGCTAGATGCCAGCCTGGGCCGAGTGCTGCTGCGGTTGAAGCACGATCCACAGGCGGCGCTTGAAGCTTTTCGTTCAGGGCTAACGACAGATGCTTCGAATGCGGAACTCTATGAAGGCTTCGCCACGTCAGCCGCTTTGCTCGCGCGGCCTGCCAGCGAACGCTCTGCGGCGCTGGCGCGGTATCCGGATCTGGCCCATATGCCTGCATCATTGGTATACGACCTGGCCCTGTCGGAAGCGGAGGCGGGTACCTTCGATAAAGCGAAGGCACTCTTCGCGAATCGATTCTTCCCTCGCGAAGAGGGCGGTACGAACGTGCGTCAGGTGTGGGTCCGCGTGCGCGCGCTAGAGGCGGCGCAAGCGCCTTGCACGGACGCTTTAAAGATCGTCGATCACATAGGTGAACCGGTATCGGGCCTCGCCTTCACACGCGATGGGCTGACGCCGTTTCTCGGTGCAGCTCCCAATCAGATTTTGTTCGGATCGGTGGAAGCCCGCTGTGGCCGCATGGATGCCGCGCGGAAGCGGCTGGAGGGAATGCAGCGGGGCAATGACGCCGTTTTCGCTATCAAGCTGCGACGGCTTGTAGAAGGGTCGGCGGTGAAGCCAGAGAGTCCAGTGTTACGGCAATCGCCGGCGGCGAGCTGGCCGGCGGTGGTGGCGGGGCTGGCGTACCAGGAAGCGGGCGATAACAAAAGGGCGGCGGAGTTGCTGGAGACCGCGCTGCTGCTGCCGGATCGCAACCTGGCGCATCACATCGCCCGGACAGCGCTGGCCGAGCTTAAGCGGTGACCACTTCCACGCCGCGCTTTTTCAGGGCGGCAACGAAATCGTCGGGGGCGCGAACATCCGTGATGAGACGCTTGATTCGCTCGACAGTCCCGATGCGCGATAGGCTGCGGCGACCTAGTTTACTGGAGTCGGCGACGACCGTCGTCTCTTTCGCCACGTCGATCATCAGGCCGTTCAACTGCGCCTCCAGGATGTCGGGGGTCGAGGGGCCGTTGTCCAGATCGAAGCCATCCACCGCGAGGAACAGGCGGTCGGCGTGAAGTTCGCGCAAGATTTTCTCGGCATGCGGGCCCACGAACGAACGCGAAATCTGGCGCAGGATGCCGCCGATCATGATCAACGAAATTCCCGGGGCATCCGAAAGTTCGATCGCGATATTCAGCGCGTTGGTGATGACCGTCACGTTGTAAGGCTTGAGTTGCTTCAGCGCACGTGCCACCTCGGCAGTGGTGGTCCCGTTGTCCAGAATGATGGTCTCGTTCGGCTGGACAAGGGCGGCAGCAGCTTCACCGATGCGCTGCTTCTCGGCACGGTGCAGAGTCGCTTTGAAATCGACCGGATAGTCGCGGGTAGGCTCCAGGCGGCGAACGGCGCCTCCGTGCGAACGCACAATGGTGCCGGCCTCGGAAAGCGCATCGAGATCGCTGCGCGCCGTGACAGCAGAAACAGCCAGGCGCTTGACGACGTCCGCGATGGTCACACGACCAGTTTCGTCGACAATTTCGAGAATCTTGCGTCTTCTCTCTTCGGCGAGCAGGCGCGGAGGTTTGGACTTACCCACTTCCGTTTAGTTTACGTTTGATTTGTTTTTTTGTCTATCCTGAGACGAGGGGGAAACCGTTGGCAAAGTTGCGAGGAGCAGCGGTCGTAGCGCATGGGGGTGGCCCGACCCCCGTTCTGAATGCGAGCCTGGCTGGCGTGATTGCAGAGTGCCGCCGCCATCCAGAGATCGCCGCGCTGTATGGCGCGCGATTCGGCGCGAAAGGGCTGCTTGCAGACGATTTTATCGACTTATCGAACCTCGACGACCCAACCATCGACGAAGTTCGGATCGCGCCCGGATCGGCGATCGGCACCTCACGCCTCAACATCCGGGCCACGGATTATGAGCGCATGCTCGACGCTCTAAAACGGCGCGATGTCCGATTCCTGTTTTACACGGGCGGCAACGGATCCATGGACACCGCCATGCGGATCGCGCTGTTTGCCCCAGAATTGCGCGTCATCGGCATCCCGAAGACCATCGATAACGATCTAGTGGAAACAGATCACACCCCAGGGTATGGATCTTGCGGACGCTTCTTCGCGCACGCAGCTCGCGACATCGGCGCCGACAATCGGGCGCTTTCGCCACCGATCGAGATCCTGGAAGTCCTGGGGCGGAATGTGGGCTGGGTGGTGGCCGCTACAGCCCTGGCACGGCATCACGAGGACGACGCCCCGCACCTGATCTACTTTCCCGAGTGCGGCGTGAGTGCCGACCAGATCTGCGCCGACGTGGAACGCGTGTACCGGCGAGTCGGGCGCTGCATGATCGCGGTCTGCGAAGGACAGAAGGACGAGCAGGGTGGCTGGTTCGGCGCCGAGTTGATTACGATGCCCGGTGCTCGCGATCCCCTGCCCGCGAATATGGGGCAGGTGCTGGCAAGGATGGTGTGGTCGCGGACCGGGCTGCGAACACGCGCGGAAAAGCCCGGGCTGCTCGGGCGATCGTGCGCCACGCTAGTGTCGGAAGTGGATCGGCGCGAGTCGTGGGAGTGTGGAGTGGCAGCGGTGCGTGCCGCACTGGAAGGCCGCACCGGGGAAATGGTCGCGATCCGGCGCGACTCGCCGATGGCACTTGTGCCGTTGGAGTTGGTGGCGCGCAAGGAGCGCCAGTTCCCCAAGGAATGGATGAACGCGGAGCGCAATGACGTGACGCCCGGCTTCCTTGATTGGGCCAGGCCGCTGATCGGAGAGGTGCGGCCCCATGTGCGGTTGTGATCGCTACACGGTGATGCGAGTGCCGTCGAACTTTGTGAAAGTGAACCCGTCGAACGATTCGTTATAGGTGTCGTGCTGGTCCTTCAGGATGCTGATTGCGAGTGCTTCGCCGAGCGGCAGCGAGTCCGTATAATCGGATCGCCAGTGAACGCCGGCGTGAACGCGACCGAGGCCGATGTTCGCCGCCAACTTATTCATTTCTCCGCCGACCGTGATCTGGTTCTTGTCCGCGCCCGTGTACGGCACCAAAGACGTACCATCGGGCGAGGCTTGCACGATGTCGGTGAGATTCGCCAGCGGCGTAGTGTCGTCGAAGAAAGCTTTCACCATCGTGGCGCAGGCGCCCGCGACAGTGGAGTGGCCCTGTCCATAAGAGGGATGCTGCGGGCATCCTTCCGGGAACGCCATGGGAAGCAGATACGAGCTATTGCGGCTGAAGACGCGATTGAGGGACTCGGAGTTCAGCAGGTCGCCGTGGAGCGGGTAGCTGGCGGCCTTCGTCTTCGTAAAGTGCACGAGGCCTCCATATGCTTCCGGGCGCAGATGGCGATGTACGAACCACTTCTGATACCAGACCGTTTTGAGCGCGCGAGTGGCGGCCTCGGCAACCATCGTCTTCACGTGCGGGCCGCCGAAGGTGCCGAAACCTGCCTGTGTCCGTGCAGCGCTCGCCCGCACATACGGATTACCGGGATTCAGCGGCGCATGATTGTCGATCAACCAAAGGCACGCATTGAAGTACGCCTCGAATAGGACGTCGACGTGAACGTACGCCGCCAGGTCCCGACCGCTGCGAACGTAACGATGTACGGGGTCGATCGCGTTCGGGCCGAATGGTCCCGCGCCATTCTGCACGGCCAGCCATGCCGCGGGATTGGTCATGTAGTCGGTTCCTCCGCCGCTGAGAGGCGTGTATGTGATCATCCTCTGCTCTACCGGAATGGCGCCGTACTCAAACGGTTTCAGCAGGAACTGCGAGACGTACGGGCCCACCGTGTCTCCGCGCGTAAAGCCGCGGAACAGAGTGTTGGCGGTGACCTTGCCGCTTTCCCGAGGCGCCCGATAGTCGGAGAGTTTCGAGAGCTCGCCGATCGCAACTTGTGCGTTGGAGTTGATCGCGTAGTCGCTGAAGCTGACGTCGCGCATAAGCGCCATCCAATACAGTTCCACCATCTCGCCGGCGCGCTGGGCACTCTCCACGGTGGGCGGAGTACCAATCGCGAGAGCGTGTGAATCCGCACCTTCTATATCGAAGGCAAGTCCGGCCTGCGGATTGACCAGCGGAACGTTGCCTCCCATCGTCAGGGCGTCGAAGCCCGAGGCATCGCCGTGGGACAGGCAGTCGAGGAGATTCTGGTAGGCGGTGCGGTCAACTTCCCCAATCGAATTATGCGGCAGACCTTTCGAGAAATTGCCGATTCGACTCGGGTATCGCGCCTCGTCACCATTGGTAACTTGAGTGACGGCAGCCGCATCGCGCTCTGCCTTGGCCGCGTCAAAACGCAATTTGAAGCACTGCTCGGAGCGTTTGTTTTGGCTGGCGATCGGATTGCCTTCCGACCCGCCAAGGTTGTGAGCAACTAAGGCAGCGCCCGTTGCTAGTTGTAAAAATCTACGACGGTTCTCACCCTTCTTGATGTTCTTGACGAACATGTTCTCACCTCGGAAAACTACGGATTGAACACTCCGACGTATGGAGTGCCGGGAATGTTTCCGAGGTGAGGCAAGCTTTACAAACTTCCGACTAAGTTTAGCCGCGTTGTTGAATTGCTCGACGTGGAAGTTTCCAGTCGGGCCGCACGTAATGGCAGGTGTAACCGTTCGGAATCCGTTCCAGATAGTCCTGATGCTCCGGTTCGGCTTCCCAGAAATCGCCAACGGGCGCGACCTGCGTTACCACCTTGCCGGGCCACAATGCGGACTCCTCGACATCGGCGATGGTCTCTTCAGCGACCCGCTTCTGCTCGTCGCTCGTGTAGAAAATCGCCGAGCGGTAACTGGTGCCGCGGTCGTTCCCTTGTCGGTTGATGGTGGTCGGATCGTGAATCTGGAAGAAGAACTCGAGCAATTCCCGGAACGTGATGACACTTGGATCGAAGATGATCTCGATGGCTTCCGCATGCGTGCCATGGTTGCGATAGGTCGCGTTACGCACGTCACCACCGCTGTACCCGACACGCGTTGAAATCACGCCGTTCTTGCGACGGATCAGGTCCTGCATACCCCAGAAACAGCCTCCCGCTAATACTGCTCGTTCAGTGGATGCGCTCATGAATTTCCCCTCTAACTACAGAATAGTTCAACGGCCCTAAGCCTTCGCGCCTAGGACATCGAGCAGCCGATCGATGTCGGACTGGTCGTTGTATACCGACGGCGAGATGCGGATGCGGTGTGGAGAGACGGCGATATCCACGCGAGCGGCTTTCAATTTCGGCGCGAGTTGGCCGGCGTTCTCCCGGGAGAAAGTGACGATTGGCGAAGTGCTGTCGAGCGGCGTCATGGGTCGAAAGCCCAGTAACGGAATTTCCTTTTGCAGGCGCCGCAGGAGTGGCTGACGCTGCGCCTGGATGTTCCCGACTCCAAGTTGCGCGATGTAATGGAGCGAATAGCTCAGGCACGCGACGGTGGTGTTCGACACAGTGCCGACCTCGAAATGGCCCCCGGCGGAGGGCCACGCGGTCCAGTCCATTACCGCTTTGCCAGGAGGGTCGTGGGGAAAGACGTGATACTCCATCTGGGCGAGTTGCCGGAATCCGTACTGGCTCCGCCGCAGGCGTGGAAGAAGGTCTTCGCGCACGTAGAGGAAGCCGAGACCCATGTCACCCATCAGCCATTTGTAGCTGGAGCATGCCAGGAAGTCGATGCCGCTGGCTCGCACATCGACCGGTACAGCGCCAACGGCCTGCACGGCATCGGCATAGACCAGTGCGCCGCGCGAATGGGCCAGATCGCAAAGTGCCTTCAGATCGTGCTGGAAACCCGTGATCATCGACACCAGGGAGATCGCGACGAGCTTCGTGTTGCGATCGATGAGACGGTCGAGATCGTCCAGGTGGATGCGCCAGTCGCGCGGTCGAGCGGTGCGCAGCTCAAGACCCTGCTTCGCCATTTCGCCGTATTGATAGAGGGAGCCCTCAAAATGAAGTGCGTCGGTGACTACGTTGCCGCCGCTTCGTGGAAGATCCAGGGCGGCGGCAACCAGATTTTCGCCCACGGTAGTGCTGGGCACGAATGCGATCTCATCCGGTTTCGCGTGGACCAATGCGGCGAACTGCTGTTTAACGCGGCTCTGCAGATCGCCTCCGTAGTCGGGTGCCTCACCACCTCCGCCAGCTTTGTACTCGAGGTACTTTTGCACGGCGCGTGTCGCCCCCAAGCTGATCGGATGCCAGCGCGCGTTGTTGAGGCAGGTCTCGGAGTGGACTACCCGGAATTCATCCCGGG
>Ga0105237_10003146_pt1 | contig 19861 bp, 11 predicted proteins | sample KBSC24metaG_FD_81520 | JGI IMG/M metagenome (GOLD analysis project Ga0105237, IMG submission 81520) | Corn rhizosphere microbial communities from Kellogg Biological Station, Michigan, USA - KBS C2-4 metaG | ecosystem: Host-associated > Plants > Roots > Rhizosphere > Soil | place: Michigan, USA... | reverse complement strand
CGACCGACTTCAACACGGTGTGATTGCGAATCCGGGACCCTACCTTCACTGGTGTGAGCCAACGTACGCGATTCAGTCCGTAGTTGAATGCGTATTCAACAGGCTCCGGTAGGTAGCCGCACTGATGCGTGAACGGCAGAAGCAGCGCGAGCGTAAGAAAACCTTGCGCGATCGTTTGACCCACCGGTCCCTCTTTCGCGCGCTCCTCATCGACGTGCATCCAGTCCGGATCGTCGGTGACGCGGGCGAACTCACTGACGCGGGCCTGCGTGATCAGCAGCCAGTCGGAAATGGCGATCTCTTCATCCACATGAGCCGCCAACTCCTCAAAGGTGTGAAATTTCATGCCTCGCCTCGCTCGATTACCGCCATAGACCCCATGCACACAAGCGCCCAAGCGTCTTGACAAGGCACCAGTGTACTGCAAATATTGACATCAATGTCAATTCTGATGCGATACGGGTAGCGGGTCCATGGCGCTGGAGCTGCGGAAGTGCTGGCGCCGCAAACCGATCGAGCACATCTGCCGAACAGCCGAGTCAGATGCCGCGGGACCCCAGCTGCGCCGCGTCCTCGGGATCACTGAGCTCACATTAATGGGCGTGAGCGTAATTGTCGGGGCGGGTATTTTCGTTGTCACCGGCACCGCCGCCGCTCTTTACGCAGGACCCGCGATCACCCTCTCCTTTGTGCTGGCCGGGCTCGCGTGCGCGCTCTGCGCCATGTGTTATGCAGAATTGGCGGCCATGATGCCGGTAGCCGGCAGCGCATATTCATACGCATACGTCACATTGGGTGAAGGCGTCGCATGGGTCATCGGCTGGAACCTCCTCCTGGAATACGTGTTTGCCGCGTCCTACGTCGCAGTCGGATGGTCCGGCTATTTCGATTCGATCCTGAGGCGCGTGGGCATTGCATTGCCGGAGCACCTGATGACGGCGCCGTTGGCTGTCACGGCGAATCACTTGCAGTGGGCCGGAGCCACCGTAAACCTCCCGGCCATCGGCATAGCGCTCTTGATGGCCGCCGTCGCATTCATCGGTATCCGGATATCAACTGCCGTGAATGCCGCGATCGTCATCCTCAAGATCGGCGTTCTGGTGCTCGTGATTGTGTTTGGAATTTCCCATGTTGATGGGCATCTGTGGACGCCGTTTGTGCCCGAGGCGTCCGCGTCCGGCAGCTTTGGCTGGACCGGCGTGCTGCGCGGTTCAGCGGTTGTCTTCGTCTCGTATCTCGGATTCGACGCGATCGCGACCGCTGGTCAGGAAACACGCAATCCGCAACGGGCTCTGCCTCTGGCGATTATGGGCTCTCTGGCAATCGCAACGATCCTCTACGTCATCGTGTCGCTCGTTCTCACGGGTCTGGTACCGTACGCGATGTTGAATGTGCCGAACCCGCTCTCGGTCGCCCTAACCGCGCTCGGCCCCTCTGTCTCCTGGCTCGTCGTGATAGTCGACCTCGCTGCGATTGTGGGCCTTGCGTCTGTGATCCTGGTGATTATGCTGGCTCAACCGAGGATACTCCTTGCGATGGGCCGCGACGGACTGCTACCACCCTTTTTCGGCCGAGTGCACGCGCGGTTTCGCACACCGCACTGGGGCACAGTCATTTCCGCACTAGTGGTGGCAGTGCTCGCGGGATGCTTCCCCATCGGTTTGCTGGTTCAACTCGTCTCGGTCGGCACACTGTGCGTATTCATCGTGGTATGCGTCGGAGTGCTCGTCTTGCGTCAGACCCAACCCGCCTGGCCCCGGAGCTTTCGCACGCCCTGGGTTCCGCTCGTGCCCGTGTTGGGGACATTGGTCTGCGCTTATATCCTGACCGGCCTGCAGGCTCGCGTGTGGCATATGTATGGCCTGTGGTTAATCGCTGGAATGATCGTCTACGCTTTCTACGGACACAGACGCTCTCACGCAGTGCATGAGGATAGTCAATGATTTCGCTTGCTGACCCACGAGCCGCTGCAAAGCGAATCGCCGCCCTCATACGGCACACTCCCCTCATGCGAGTGCCAAGTGGCACGATCGATGGGGTTCTCGCCGTAGATCTGCATTTGAAACTCGAGTTGCTTCAGGTCACAGGATCCTTCAAGCCCCGAGGCGCGTTCAATCGCGCGCTGACGGAGCGGCCAACAGGCCTCGTAACATCCTCAGGCGGCAATCACGGCATCGCGGTCGCACATGTGGGGCGCGCATTAGGTATTCCCGCCGTCGTGCCCCTGCCGGCGTCTGTGAGCCCTGAAAAGCTGGCGCGCATGCGGGCGCTGGGTGCGGAGGCGGAAATCGTCGGACCTACATTCCAGGTTTCCAACGCGCAGGCACTCAAAATCGCCTCAGACCGCGGTTATCTGTACATTCATCCGTTTGCGGATGAGTCTGTGGTCGCGGGCCAGGGCACCGTAGGTCTCGAGATCCTGGAAGATCTCCCGGACGTGGATGCTGTTATCGTCGCTTTCGTCTGCGGCGGTCTGTTGGGCGGAGTTGCAATGACTCTCAAAGAGTTGCGCCCATCCGTCCGTGTCATCGGTGTCGAGCCCTTCGGCGCGGATGCACTGACTCGCAGCCTGGCCGCAGGCCGCCCGATAGCGCTCGACAAGATCGAGACGGCGGCCGCAACCCTGGCTCCGCCCTTCACCAGCCAGGTCAACCTCGAGCTCGCACAGCGCTATGTCGATCAAATGGTTCATGTCAGCGACGATGAGATGCAGCGTGCCGCGCGCTGGCTTTGGGACGTGCTCGCCATTCCAGCGGAGTTGGGAGGGGCAGCGGCGACAGCCGCTGTGTTGTCCGGTCGGCTCGCTCTCGAGCCGGGTAGCAAGGTTGTCAGCATCGTATGCGGCGCCGGTACCGCGGGCCTGAGCACTGGATCATCATGACGACATCCGCCCTTTCGCACCCCAGCGCACGCATCAGCGATTTTCTGGAACTGTGGGCCGAGCGCACTCCCCATGCAGAGGCGCTGGTGGCTGCCGACTGTCGGATGAGCTACCGCGATCTGCATATCTCAGTGGATCGGCTTGCCCGGGCGATGCTCGCCGCAGGTGTGGTCAAAGGCGACCGGATTGCCACACTGCAAACCCCGCATCCCGAGTATGTCATCGTCCTGTTGGCGGCCACCTCGATCGGGGCCATCTGGGTGGGGCTCAATCACCGCTACCGGTTGGAAGAGCTGCAACATGTTGTCAGCGACGCCGAACCGAAGCTGTTGGTAACGCGAACGTCTGTCGGTGGCCGCAGCTACGCTGGCGAGATCGAACAGCTCCGCGGCTCAGTGGAATCATTGCGCCAGGTCATCGTCTTCGACGGCGATCCGCTCCCGCCCGGGTGCAGGAGCATGTCCGACTTTCTGCAGAGCGGCCAGACGGTATCACCGGACGAGCTGAGGACGCGTCGCGCAACCTGTGGTGGCCAGGATGCCTGTCTGATCGTCTACACCTCGGGTTCCACCGGCAAACCGAAGGGAGCATTGCTCCACCACGCAGCGATCGCCTCCTTTGCCGCCGAACAAAACCGCCTGTGGCCCATCGAGCCACTGCGCATTCTCAACTATTTTCCCATCAACCACATTGGCTGCGTGGTCGATCTGACGATCCCGTGTCTCGCTGCCGGTGGATGCATGGTGTTCCTGGAGCAATTCACTCCGGCGAACTCTCTCAACCTCATGGTGCATGAAAAGATCACGCTCTGGTGCTCCGTGCCGACTGTCTTTGAGCTCCAGATGGCCTTGCCGGACTTCGAATCCTACGACCTGTCGGCGGTACGGCTCATTGTCTGGGAAGGCGCGACCATGCCCGATACCATGATCGAACGGCTGTTGCGAGTCGGCCCTCCCCTCGCGACGGCCTATGGCATGACCGAGACCCTGCAGATCACTGCCACGCCGATGACTCGTGAGCCTCAATGTTTGATCGGCTCCGCAGGCTCGCCGTTTGCCGGGGTCGAAATCCGGCTCGTCGACGCTGACGGGCATTGTGTCGAGAAGGGCGACGTGGGCGAGGTGCAAGTCCGATCAGGTTTCACTCTCATCGGCTATTGGCGCCAACCGGACGCCACCGCCGCAGCGGTGACGGCGGACGGATTCTTTCGGACCGGTGACCTGGCCCAACAGCGCCCTGATGGCAGCTATCGCATCGTCGGGCGTCTGAAGGAGATGTTCAAATCGGGCGGCTTCAACATTTATCCCCGCGAAATCGAAGCGGTCCTCGAAGCCCATCCGGCGGTGTCGATCGCTGCGGTCGTCAGCGTTCCCGATCCTGTGTGGCAGGAAGTGGGTGTCGCTTTCGTCGTACCTGCCGCGCAGGTCACGCAGGAAGAGATCCGCGCATGGTGCCGCGAGCGCCTTGCGAACTACAAGATTCCGAAACGCATTGTCATCGACGCTGCGGTACCGCTGCTGCCTATCGGCAAGATCGACAAAAAACAACTCCAGGAAAGAGCCCGAACGCTCGGCGACGACCGTGCTGCAATATAACCGCCGGAGACTAGCGAGATACCGGCCCGCCCAGATGCTCCATGAAATAGCGCATCGACATCTCAGTGCCATACGGCTCGGCAGGCGCATGGTGTGGCGAATCCGGAACGATCAGCGTGTCGAAGGGCTTGTCGGCGTCAATGAAGGCCTCAAACAACCGATAGGAAGACTGCAGTGACACCACTTCGTCGATCCCTCCATAGATGAGCAGCAACTTGCCACTCAACCGGTCAGCCAGCCGCCGGTTGTCGATCAGGTCATAGTACGCGCGCGCGGTCGCGGAACTGCCCGGTACGCCAAAGAACCGCTCGACGCTGGTGTCACCGGCAAATTGCATCCAGTCTCCCGGTCCCACGCCCGAGACGGTGACCTTGTAGAAATCCGGATGCAGCAGCGTTGCCCGCAAAGAACCGTAGCCGCCGTAGGAGTGACCTGTTACTCCAATCCTGTCCATGTCCATGTATTCGCGCGTCTTCGCCAGGTTACGCAGCGCCGCGACGTGATCCGCCGAACCGAACGGGTCGTCAGTACCCAGAAACGTGTCGCGAAACATCAGGGATCGGTACGCGGTGCCTCGACCATCAAGAAACACAACAACGAATCCGAGCTGCGCGAACGCCTGTGAGTTCAGGTAATTGAAATGCTCGCGCAGGCCCAGAGGCGTGGACCGCGCCTGGGGTCCCGGATAAGTCTGTTCTATGACAGGGTATTTGAGCGTCGGGCTGAAATTGGTTGGCTTATACAACACACCGTAGAGGTCGGTAACGCCGTCGGCGGCTTTCACAATGAACTGTTCGGGCGGCTGCCAGCCGGTCTGCCGCAATTGGGAATCGTCTGCTTGCAGCAGATTCTTCACGAGTTTGCCGGACCGTGCACGCACGACAATCCGGGCCGGGCGCTCCGCCGTGGAAAAGCTGTCGACAAAGTAGTTGCCACTCGGCGCGAAGCTCGAGCCGGGGCGCGGCTCGTTACCCTCCCAGAATTCATAGCCCGCGCTGAAGTCGTGATCTGCGTCCTCGGGAGTCAGCAGTTGCGGTTCGCCGCCATCCAGGCTCGCCCGATATAAGTGACGGAAGTACGGGTTTCTGCCTTTCTCCCGGCCGACGGCGGTGAAGTACACCATGCGGGCGCGCTCGTCGACATGCACGAGATCGGCGACCACCCACTCACCTTGCGTGATCTGTTGTTTGACCTTTCCATGGGTCAGATCGTAAAGATATAAATGTCCCCACCCATCTCGCTCCGAGTACCAGATCGCTTCACGTCCATCCGTTGAGACACGCACGTCGGGACGGGCGTAATCATAAGGATTCAGCCGGACACTGAAGCGTGATGTCTCGGTAATGAGCTCCCGCACCTCGCCCGTATCGAGGTCAACACGATCCAGGGTGTAGCGCGTGCCCCCTCGATTCGCGCCGATGACGAACAGCTCGTGACCTTTCATGTTCCAGCGCACCGCGGTGCCGGTCACGAAATAGGGCAACGCCCAATCGTTGAGAAACTGGGGATCGATAGCGATCGGGCGATGGTGGCCCGAGGCCACTTCAATGAGCTCGAGATAACTGTCGGGGCGGCTCGGATCGGCGGGCACACTCTCATGGCGGACATGAAGAACCGGCGGGCCCCCTTCGGGCGGCAGGAATTCGGCGACATCCAGACGCGCGGGAATCTTGCGTAAATCCTGGCGCAGAGCGAGGACATAGCGACCATCCGGTGACCAATGAACGCCGAGCAAGGGATCCGGCGCGCCGGCACGTCGACGCAACACTTTCGTTTCATCAACATACGCATCGACGTCACCGAATCCGAAGTTCTCGACACCTTCGGTCGTCAACTGACGCTCAGCGCCCGTATCCGTTTCGCGCAACCAGAGATTGTTGCCACGACGAAAGACCGCAGCGTCCCCCTTCGGAGAAACAATCTGGTCGTCCGACGCAGGCGCCGCGTGCGACTCACAGACTCGCTTCGCGAGATCGCACTCATAGAGCGCATCATCGACAGTCACAATGGGTTTCTTCAGATCCGACAGATCGAGATCGGCGATCGGCAGTTTCAGCGGCTCAACCTGCCTGCCGAGTGCTTTGCCCAAGGCACCGGCCATCGCTGCATGGTCGAATGCAGGTACCGTCTTGCCGCGCGCTGCATCGAAGATAACGTATTCCCGTCCTGAGTCTGTTTGTCGTCTGAACCAGAAGCGATCCGAGGTTCCTGTCCACTTGACCGTGATCGAGCCATTGAGAACTTTCGCCGCGAGGGTCTTGCTCAGGAAAGGCTTTGCGGCGTTCAGACGCGCTTCCTGCGTGGCAACCACGTCGCTCGCAGCCCAAAGAGCGCCGGGCGGCAACCACGTGCTCAATAGGACCGCGCAGGCTACCGGCAACGATAGTGTGGCGCTCGTTCGGGATTCTGTCGTCACTTGCGTTTCCTCTGCTCGAGTTCGGGCGGCCGCTCAAAACTTCATACGCAGGTCGACTCCGACCGTACGCGGACGGCTGATGGCAATCCTCGGGCGATTGGGATCCTCAATCGACAGCGGCGGCACATCGGATAGATTGGCAATCGTGTTGAATGCGTTGTCGACGAACAGGCCCACGGCAATTCGGCCGACATCCGCCGTCACACGTCCATTCACCAGAGAATACGAAGGTCTGCGCCGGCCATCGGTGGTATTGAGCCTGCTGATGCTGCTTCCCACATAGGAATAGCCGACATGCAGGCTGAGCGGCAGCGGGCCCATCATGAACTGGTAGTCGGTCGAAGTGTTGAACGTCCAGTCCGGCACCTGCTGGATGGGCTGGCCGGACGGCAGCGCTTTGAGTGCACCCCCGTCTGTGATCTTCGCATCGGTGCGACCCACGCCGGCTCCGAAGGCCAGGTTGCGCAGCGGCGTCGCCTGGAGCTCCAGCTCGAAACCCTGACTCCGGGCCTTGCCGGCATTCTGCGTAATCGAAAAGCCACACGCCAGTGGCACACTCTGTTGGATATTGGACCAGTCGATGTAAAACACGGTGGCATTCGCGATCAGGCGCTTCTCGAATACATCCGACTTCACCCCGACCTCGTAACTCCAGAGTGAATCGGATTTATACGAGGCGGCAGCCGCTTCGCTGATGCCGAGCGCGTCCCGGTCGGCGGCGCAAAAGGACGTGGAATAGGCGTTCACACCACCGGTACGAAAGCCTTTCGCCGCGGTCGCAAACACATTTACGTTGTCATTGAAGCTGTACCGGGCGTTGAACTTGGGATTGAAACTATTTTCATGCTGAACGCCACCGAAGGTCCCGGGGAGGACCGCGAATCCGGCCTGAGTCGTCTGGAAATCCACGCTGCTGCGAAAGTAGCGCAGACCAGTAGTCAGTTGGAGCTTGGAGGTTGCGGCGAGGGTCGCCTCACCGTAGAGGGCTTTCTCCAATGAGGCGGTCTCGATGCGGGTGCTGTAGATATCACCGAGGTCTGCAATGACGTTCGGCGGAACACTCAGTTTGTCTTTGGCGTCCTGATATATCGTGCCGAGCGTTACCTGCAACGGACCGGAGAAATCGGATGTGAACCGAATTTCCTGCACGAACGAGCGCGAGCTGCCATTCACCTGGAATAGTGAGGGGACCGTGAAGCCGAGAAGCTGCGAGATCGGCTCGGATGCGTCTTCGCTGTCGCCGTAGTTCCGGTCAAACTCCGAAGTGACCGAAGTGAGCTTGCCCAGGGGGGCGGTATAGTGCGCAGTGAAGCTATAGAGATTCCAGTGGTCGCTGCCGCGCTCGTTGAAGTCAAACAGCCGGCTCTGCACAAAATTGTCCGGCGCGACGTCGGCGTAGGGGCGGCCATCCGATTGGGTGCGCTGCAGTACTATGCGCGGAGTGAGAACGAGAGCGTCGTCGAGCAGAAGCATGCGCGCCGACAGTGCTCCGCCGTAGCGGCGCGACGCGCCAATTCCGTCGTGACTCGCGAAAGTTGCCGGCGCATCCGGCGAGGCCGCCCGCGTGAACAGACCCGATTGATCATCCCAGAACCCAAATGCCCGGACCGCGAGCACATCCGTGATGACAGGCAGGTTGATGACGCCATCTACGGTGCCGTTCGCACCGCCATGTTGCGTGTAGGATCCGATGGAATGCAGACCGCCGCTGAAATGGCGGGGATCCGGTTGGGACGTGATCAGGCGGACCGTGCCACCCATCGAACGGGCTCCATAAAGCGTGCCCTGAGGGCCGCGCAGCACTTCGATGCGCTCGAGATCGACGACCTCCGGATCAATACTGCCGGGCACGGGCGTCTCATCGAGATACACTCCCGTGGTGTTGCCGCCGAAAATGCCACGGAGCGAGATTGATTGGCCCAGAGGCGCAGCGGAGGACGTGTAGGCGAACGACAGGTTTGGTATCAGTACCGCGTAGTCCTGGAAGTTGCGGATGCCATCGGCCTCGATCTGCGCTGCCCCGAGTGCCGTGATGCTCATCGGTACATCCTGTATGCGCTCTTCCCGCCTTTCGGCCGTGACCACGACCTCTTCCAAGGCACCGCTGGAATCCGGCGTCATCGGGCCCGGCAGCCCGGCACTGGTTGATTCGAGCGGCAGCAGGCCAAGCGCGACCGCGGCCCCGAGCCGCCACACTTGCGAGTTCCCGTTCATAACCCTCCACCTTCTTTTTTCTACTGCGATTCAGCGCAGGACGGGGAATCTGACTAATATTGACGTCAATGTCAATTCTGCTACCCTGCCTGGACCGCCCGCACTGCCCCTCATGAGTCTGGAGCCGATGTCATGCCAGCATCCGAATTGAATTCAGAATCGGCGGATGAAGCCGGACTGGCGGAGGCCGTCGAGCGCTGCTTCCATCACGCCTATGCCCCTGCCAAGGCAGCTTTCCTGGAAGCTGCGAGGACAGCGCAGGCACGGCTGGAGAGTCTCACGTGTCCCGCGTCCGGGCCGGGGGGCGAAGAGCTGACAATCGATGCGGCCTATGTCGGCCCGGTGGACCCACGCAAACTGCTGGTAGTGACCTCCGGTGTCCACGGCGTGGAAGGCTACGCGGGATCGGCAATTCAACTCGACGCGCTGAATGCAACCTGGCCCGCGGCGGATGTGGCGCTGTTGCTCGTGCATTTCGTCAATCCGTTCGGAGTCGCGTGGAGCGGCAGCAACAACGAGGACAATGTCGACCTGAACCGGAACTTCGTCGGTTTCCAGCATCCGCTGGCGAAAAACACCCTCTACGACGAAGTCGACGCATTCGTCTGCTGCCCTGAGCTCCGGGGACCGCTGCGCGATGCGGCGGATTCCCAAATGGCATCCTACATTACCAAGTACGGACTCGAACGGTTGATGCGGGCCGTCTGCGACGGTCAGTATCATCGGCCAGGGGGTTTCAATTTTGGCGGCGCGGGGCCGGCCTGGTCAAATCTGACGCTTCGCAGGCTGTTGAGTCGGTTCGCGCACTCGGCCACTCACGTTGGCATCATTGACGTGCACACGGGTCTGGGTGACCGCGGCGCCAGCGCGATGCTTTGCATAGAGCCGCCAGATGAGGCAGCCGGGGCGCGAGCTCAATCCTGGTGGCCCAACACGCTCGTCGTACCTTCTGTTGCTTTCCCGTTTGCGCCGCGCGGAACATTCATCGGATCCTCCTGGCATCTCAACCCGAAACAGGAAGTGACTGCTGCGGCACTCGAGATCGGGACTGAGCCTCCGGAGCGAGTGTTCGCGGCCTTGAGGAATCGCTTTTGGCTGAGCAACGTTCGCACAGCCCACGCTGATATCGTTGCGCACATCGAGGACGAGATTCATGCGTGCCTGGCACCGCGCGATGCTGAATGGCGAACCGCTGCGTTGTTGGGCGGCCGGCAAGCGATTCACCGCGCTATCCAGGGCTTGTCGAGGCGATAGACGTGAACGCACCTGATGGGAATCGATCCGTCTGGCTCAGTCGCAGTGCTTATACCCTGCTCATACTGACCTTCGTCTACGCGCTCAACATTGCCGATCGCTTCATATTCGCAACCCTGATCGAACCCATCAAGGCCGAGTATGGGCTCTCCGACGGCGGAGTAGCCTTTCTGACGGGTTCTGCCCTTGCCATCTTTTACGTGGGCGCCGGAATTCCCCTCGGGGCCCTCGCCGATCGCGTCAACCGGCGCAACATGATCGGCCTTGCACTGGCCGTGTGGTCGCTACTCACGGTCGCGTGCGGCCTCGCTACCACGTACTGGCAACTGCTCGTAGGACGAATCGGTGTTGGGATCGGCGAGGCCGGTGGCACACCGCCTTCGCAATCTTTGCTCGCGGATGAATTTCGCAGCGTCGATCGCAGTGCGGCCATGTCGATCTTTTCAATCGGCTCGGTGATCGGCGCGGCTGCGGCTATCGCAGGCGGTGGCCTGCTCGCTGAACATTATGGCTGGCGCCACACGCTCATCGTCTTTGGTGCCATCGGAATTCCCCTAGCCTTGCTCGTGAGGATTACGTTACGTGAGCCGGTTCGCGGCACGTTGGACGAGCGGAGCTCCGCCGCGAACACACAACGCTACGGAATCGCGGAGACTCTCGCGTACGTGTACTCAAACGGGTCGATGTTCCACCTGTTGATCGGCGGAACTGTTCTTACGTTCGCCGGCGGCGGTCTGCTCTGGTGGGCGCCTGCATTCCTGGCGCGCTCCCACGGCTTTTCGGTGGGCGAGGCAGGCAGCCTCATTGGCGCGATGATGGGAATCGCCGGTCCCTTTGTCATGATCGGCACCGGTTGGGCCATGGCGCGGCTCGCGCCGCGCGATCTGCGATGGCAACTCTGGTTCGTCTCCGCCGCTTCCTGCATCATGGCGATTGCGGGCATCGTCGCGTTCTCGTCACCTTCCCGCCCGCTCGTGCTGGGAGCACTTTGGGTGTTTGCACCGGCAACCTTCGTTTACATCGGCCCAACACTGGCGTTGTTTCAGTCACTGGTGCCGGCAGCGATGCGCGGGCAGGCGGTGGCTCTATTTCTGTTCACAGCGAATGTCGCCAATCTCGTGATCGCACCGCAGTTGCTCGGCTCAATGTCCGATGTGATCGGACCGCTCATCGCGCAACCGAAAGACTCGCTGCGGTGGGTGCTCGTTGGCGGCGCATTTACCGGCTTCTGGGGGGTCTGGCACTACATGGCCGCCGCCCGCTTCCTTGCGCACCCGATCGGTCAGCAGCCGCGCCCGGCTACAGACTCGTACTGAAGGAGACCATCCCGTATGTCAGCGCGAACCAGGCGAGGAATGTCGCTGCACCGGCGAACATCGCCTCGATAGCGAGTCTCTTCGCGCTCGCGGTGCGACTCAGGGAGATCGCGAGGCTATTGGCGACCGCCGGCAGCGCGGCTGCTACCAGGAAGAGACTGAGGACTCTGAGCAGCATCAGGGGCACCAAAGAGCCACTTCGGCTCAGGGCGGACAGGCCTGAGACTAACAAAATGATCCAGCCCGCCCACACACAACACTGAAAGCTGTAAGCGACGCGCGAAAAGATCCACCAGCGACGCACGTCTACCCCGATCTCGTTAGGCGCGAGACGGCGTCGGCGGACGATCATCCAACACCAGGCCAACGATGCCACCAGGCACAATCCCAATGCGGTGTACAGCAGTGGCTGCAGCCATCCTGACCCCCGCAATCCACGCAGCCGTTCAAACAGAATGACGGGAGGATAATCGTCGCTCATGAAGTAGGCGATGCTGCCATCAGTATTCGGCACAAACGACAGGTGCGCCTGTCCACCCACTTCGCGATAGACGAGCGGCCCGACCTCGCGCCAGCGCTTGGGGGCACCGCTCGGCTGTAGGCGAGACGATACTTCCAGGGTTCCATCCGGCAGCGCGCGAACTTCGTCGGGGTCGTCGAATGCCGCCATGAAGCGCCATGTGGAATCATTGCGGCGAGTCGTGTTGTAGTAGCCGGCCACCCGCAGGGAATCAGCTCGCGCGCTCGCCGCAGTCGGCTCCTCGCTCAGGCGGCTCGGCAGGTAGCGATCGAAGAAGCGTTCGAAAATTGCATTCCGCACCACATCCGAGCCCAACTTGCGCTCACGCTCACCGGATGAATTGAGGGCGAGGACGATGCCATAACCGGTCTCGGGCACGAAGAACAGGCCCGCGTGGAAAGTCCCGACATCGCCGATGTGACCGATGATGCGCCAGCCATTGCGATTGGCTTCAAAGAAGCCGAAACAGGCGGCATTGCGATCGGGCGCGGGATGAAATTGGGGTGCATGCATGAGCTGCGCAGTCTGCGTCGACAGAATGCGATGCTCGCCCATCCCACCGAGTTGGATGTGGGCGATCACGAACCGCGCCATGTCCGTAACGGTTGCGGATAGTCCGCCAGCCGGAATGGCCTGCACGAAGGTGAACGGCGCGGGCGTGGGATTCGAAAGCGCACGGTAGTCAACAGCCAGGTTACCGCGCATGGCATCGGGAACAGGCTGGCGAAAAGTGCTGTCGTGCATGTCCAGCGGCGCCAGAATATGCTGCTCGACATAGTGCTCGAACGACTCCCCGGAGACCCGTTCGACGATGTAGCCGGCAAGCGCAGCGCCATAATTCGAGTAGGCCGTGCGCGTGCCCGGTGGAAAGATCCTTGCAGGCACCGGCATTCGCTTCAAACCCTGGGCCAGGGGCAGCAGGTCTGCGGCGCCCCCGGCGTATAGCCCTCGCGAAATATCTTCGAAACCCGCCGTGTGCGTCAGCAGGTTTCGCAGTGTGATCGGCTCGTCGAATGTGCGCGGAATCTCGAAGTCGAGATACCGGTTCACATCGGCATCGAGATCCAGCTTGCCCTGTTCGACGAGTTGCATGATCGCCGTCCACGCGAATAGCTTGGACACCGATCCGTGCCGAAACAGCGTCTTGTCCGCATCGACGCGGCGGCCCGCGCCGAGATCGGCATAGCCGTAGCCCTTGGCGAACAGAATCTGTCCATCCTTCACGACGCTGACGGCCGCACCGACCATCCCTGCTTGATCCAGCGCGTAGGGAATCAAGCCATCGAAGAAAACTCGCACATCGTGCGCTTCGAGCGATGCGGCAGCGGACGAATCAGCAGCACCTCCCGCACGTGCGGTGCCCGTCAGCGCCAGAGCGCACATCAACACAACCCGAAACCGATTCATCATGGCACGGCGATCCTTTGACTTCAGTGACGCTCAATACTCGAACTGCACACCCAGTGAGAAATACCGGCCGATCACGTCGTAGAAGCTGGTGTTGGTCGGCGTTGCCACAAAGTCGGGCGTGGGATCGACGGGCGGCGCACGATCAAAAGCATTGCGCACCGCACCGATCAGCGTGAGCTGGCTGTGCTCCCGGGCGATCAACCGGTATTGCGCCGAGAAGTCGACGTAAGCGGCGCTGGCAACGTGATTGTTGTTGATATCGAGCGGACCGAAGTCCTTGTCATATTTTCCGCCACCCACATAGCGAGCAGCCGTATACAGATTGAATGGACCCGAGTCGTAGGACACACTGAGCGTCGAGCGCCAGTTCGGCACACCATTCAGCTTCGGGTTCAAGCTCCCCGCCACGTCCTTGCGCGTCACGCCATCGTCAGTAAGAAGCTCATTCACGTGCGTCAGGAGCGCGCGCACCGCGAGGCTGCCGCGCCATCGATTCACGAGCGATGCGAGACTGAACCTGTATCCGAGATCGAAGTCTTCGCCGCGCGTCTTGATACGATTGACATTCACGACGGAAGCCGACACGTTGGTCAGCGCCTGAGTCACTGAATCGCGCTGAACAAAGGCACATAAGGAGCTCGCACCCGCGGCGCATCGATCGACAATCGACTGCGCCGCCAACGCTCCGATGGCCCCGTCTATGCTGATGTCATAGTAGTCGACGGAGGCCTCGACGCCGGGCAGGAATGCCGGCGCAACAGAAAAGCCCAGCGTCTTCGTCCTGGCGGTCTCCTCATGCAGCGCGCGGTTGCCGCCACTCAGGACCGAGACCAGCTTCTGAGTGCCATCGCGCGGGTCAATCAGAGTCGCCAGTCCACTGGTGCCGGCGCTGAACAGCTCCGTGGCATTCGGAGCACGGATGTCGCGCGACAGGGTTGCGCGCAGGAGCAATCCTGCTACCGGTTCGTAAACGCCGCCGAGCTTCCAGGTATCGACACCGCCGCTGATGTTATAATGGGTCCGTCGTATCGCGGCATTGACGTCGAGCGACTTCGCGCCAGGCCAATTGCGCAACAGCGGCAGGATGCTTTCAGCGAAAGCCTCCTTTACCTCGATCTTGCCGTTGTAGGGCAGGCTGTTGTTGGTGAAGAAGCCGCCGTTCGCCGAAATGTCATCGACGTGGACATCCACCGCCTCACTTCGGTACTCACCCCCGAGTCCGACCGAAATCGGTGCGGCCCAGGTAGAAAACGGCTCGCCTCGCAGGTCCGCCGCGACGACATTCTGGGTAATCGTCGTGGTGGTGTTCGATGTCGCCATGAAGTACCCGAGTGCCTCGCGTGACGCGGAGCCTTCACCGAAGAGATCGACTGGCACGCAGCCATTGTCTGGTGCACTCAATGACGACCGGCAGACCGCCTTGCCGGTGCTCGGGTCCAACACGGCATCCACGGACAGTTTGAAGCGAGCTTCGACGCGATTGTTCCGGCGCAGGCCGATGTTGCGATCCCGGCCGTGCTCGTAGTAGACATTCCAATCCCAGGACGTGCCGAGCTTGCCCTGAAGCCCTGCCACAGCGCGCGCCGTCCGGTCCTCATTGTCCGCGACGATATAGCCGAAATCCGCATTGATCCGACCGAGCCGTAACTGCGAGCCCGGCGCCATCTGCGCCGCAATCGACGCCGGCAGGTACGCGTTGTCCTGCTTGATGCTGATGGACCCGAAATCAAACGTCGGCAGAACGTCGAACACGTTGTGGGAATCGGCGTAGGAAAGTTCCGCGAACGTCGTGACGGAATCATTCAGCGCGAAGGACGAACGCGCGAAGACGATGTTGCGCTTATCCGGAATCGAGAGCTGATTGAAGCGGCCGGGATTGACTCCGCTGCCGCCGACCTGCGATACCGAGCCGGCGGGAGACCCCGGCTCGAAGGCCACGGGCTGCCCATCCGGCGCGAACTGAGTGTGTGCCAGAGCACTCGGAGAAGTGATCAAGCCACCGTAGGTAGCGTTTGACGGGTGTACGTTAGGAACAATGAGCCGCAGGGGTTGGCCGTTGCCCGCAGCGTAGGCAGGATTCGTCATCAACTGCCAATCGGCGCGACCCCAGGAGCGTGAACCCTGGTCCGAGACTCCCTGGTTGTTGACACTCTCCACCGCGATCATGAATTGGCCCCGATCTGCCGCAAAGCCGGTGCCGTAGGCCAATGAGCCAAAGCGCTCGGTACCATCCCCATGTCCGGAGCGCCCGAAGCGCACTCCTCCCTCGAGACCGTCGAGCTTTTTACGGAAAATCAGGTTGACAACGCCTGACACGGCGTCCGAGCCCCAGGCCGCCGATGCGCCACCGGTCACTACTTCAACACGGTCCAGCAACGACTGAGGGATGACATCGATGTTGACGCTTCCGGTGGCGCCAGTGGAAACATGACGGCGGCCATCGACGAGCACGAGCGTCCGCGCCGAGCCGAGCCCGCGTAAGTCCAGGTAGTTTCCACCACCAAACCCCTTGAGCGTGCTCGCAGTCGGGCTGGTCGTCGAACGGAAGGACGGAATCTGCGTGTTCAACAGGTCCGCGACATTGGTGAGCCCGCTGCTTTTCAGATCGGCCGCTCCGACAGTCGTGGTGGGGGTCGCGGCGGTTAGCCCGTTGCGTGCTGCCCGGGAGGCGGTCACGACAATTTCGCTCAACACCGCGTCCTGCGTCCCGGCCTGTGCGTCATGTTCGTCCGCGGCTCCAGCGGCTCGTGAGCCCACCAGAAAAGTAATGAGCACGCCGGTACCACACAACATCTGCCTGCCGCGTGCGAATCTCTGCTGCCTCCCCATTCCGACCACCCTCCTTTCCGAAACGAGCCGATCTTTTTATTGATATCGACGTCAACGTCAATTTCAGTATACCGTACATTGATTCATTGGCAATGTGCGGCCGTCCCGTGCGAGGAGCAGACTTCATGAACCGAAATCCCACTTGGATGTTTGCGGCACTCACAACCCTGCTTGGCTGCGTAAGCGGCACAGCCTCCGCCACGCCGCTCGACTACGATCTGATCATTCGCAACGGCCGGGTCCTCGATGGAGCGGGCAACCCCTGGGTTCGCGCGGACATCGCCATCAAGGACGGGCGCATTGCCAGGATCGGTTGGGTGAAAGGGCGCGGCGCGCGCGAGATCGACGCGATGGAGCGCTACGTTTCGCCCGGATTTATCGACATGATGGACCAGTCAGGGGCGATTCTGCTGAAGCATGGCTCGGCCGAGAACAAACTCAGGATGGGAGTGACAACGGTGATTGCGGGCGAAGGCGGCACGCCAGTCCCCGCAGCAGACATTCCTGCATACTTCGAGCAGCTCGAAAGCCGTGGCATTGGTGTCAACTTCGGCACCTACTACCAGGCGCAACAGGCCCGCTCGCTTGCCATGGGCGATGGCGATGGAGCTCCAACATCCGCGCAGCTGGACATCATGCGCGCGGAGGTTGCCAAAGCAATGCGCGCCGGGGTGTTTGGCATTTCGACCGCCTTGATCTACGCGCCCTCGAGTTTCGAGCAGGCGCCGGAGTTGATTGAGCTTGCGAAGGTGGCCGGCCGATGTAACGGATTTTATGCCACACATATGCGCGACGAGAGTGCGGATCTCATGACGGCGCTGCGTGAGGCGATCCGGATTGGCACGGAAAGCGGCACCCGGGTCGAGATTTTTCATCTCAAGGCGGCGTTCGCTCCCGGCTGGGGCAAGTTGATGCCCGCGGCGGTCGCCGAGATCGAGGCTGCGCGGGCGCATGGCGTCGATATTGCGGCGGACCTGTACCCTTATACCGCTGGAGGTACTGGACTCAGCGTTACGATTCCGAATTGGGTATTCGCGCAGGGCTACGCTGCGGGATTCGAGCGCCTGAAGAATCCCGAATTACGAGCGCGTGCCAAGCGCGACGTGGCCGCCGGCTCGCAGCCCGGCTGGTCGAATCTCGTTAAAGCATCCGGCGGCTGGGACCACATCGTCCTGGTCAATGCGGCCAATCCGAAGTCGGCGCGCTTCGAGCACCGAAGCATTGCCGATATTGCGCACGAGCTTCACCGGGATCCGGTGGACGTGGCGTGGGACCTTGCGGCTGAGGCCTTTCCCAAGCGGGCCACGGCGTTGTTTTTCATGATGAGCGAAGCGGATATCGAAACGGCGCTCAAACAGCGGTGGACCAGCATCGGCAGCGATGCGGGCGCAGCCGAGAAACCCGGCAGTGTGGACACGCTGGGCTTGCCGCATCCACGCTCCTACGGGACCTTTCCCAGAATCATTGCCGAGTACGTGAAGAAGCGCTCGGTGCTGAGCCTCGAGGATGCGATCCGGAAGATGACATCCTGGCCGGCCACACGCATGGGCCTCGCCGATCGCGGCGTCATTCGCGAGGGATTATGGGCCGACCTCACCATTTTCGATCTCGAGCGGATCAAAGATGCTTCCACCTGGGAATCACCCACCGCCGCGCCGGAGGGAATCGATTACGTGATCGTCAATGGCAAGGTGGCGATCGACAACGGCAACCGCACGTCGCTGAACGCCGGTCGCGTGTTGCGGCACGCATGCGAGGCGCCATGAGCGAAGTTGGTCAGCAGTTGGAGCCGCCCTCCCACCCCACTTCATCGTTGCCGGCCGGGCACGACCTTCTATTGCTCGACAAACACCAGGTTGAGCAATTGCTGGGCCCCCAGGAGGTCTTGTCGGCAGTTCGAGAGGCATTCCTTCTGCACGGTCGGCGCGCGGGTCGGGTGTTCCCATTTATCCGGGAACAGCTTCCCGGCGGCGCTCTGTTCGGCATCAAGGCTGGCGATGTGCCCACGGATGCGCTGCTCGGTTTCAAAGCAGCCGGCTTCTGGCCATCCAATCGCCAACGGGGCAGCGAGCCGCACCAGGCAACGATCGTTCTCGTGGATCCGAGCAACGGCCGTCCAACCTGCATTCTCGATGGAAATGCTATTACCGCGCAGCGCACGGGCGCGGCCGGCGCACTGGGCCTGGACCTCCTGGCACGGCCTGACAGCTCGCGCGTATGCATTTTCGGGGCGGGAGTGCAGGCCCGCGCTCAACTGACTTTCGCATTGTGGGTGAGGCCGCTGCTCCAACATGTAACGTATCTGACATCAAACCAACGCCCAGACGCCGCTTTTGAAGCCGCCTTTGCGGACCGTTGTCACATCGAGCATTCGAGAGATCCGAACGCAGCGGTAGCAGCCTGTGATGTCGTCATTACCACCACACCGGGGCGTGGGCCGTTGTTCGACGCTCGCGCGGTGCGGCCTGGGACGCATCTGAACTGCGTTGGATCGGACACGCGGGGAAAGCGCGAAGTACCCAGCGAGTTGCTCGCCGGAGCCCGGTTGTTTGTTGATGATCGCGTTCAGGCCCGCCAGATCGGCGAGCTTCAATGGGCTTCCCCAGACCTCCCCTGCTCCGAGCTGGGCAACGTGCTGCTGGCGATGTCGTCTTTTGAGCGCCATCGCGACGAGATAACGCTGTTCGACATGACCGGCATTGCGCTCCAGGACCTGACCGTCGCCCGCAACTTGCTCATGGGTGCCCTCCGGGAAAATGTGGGTACGCGATTGCCTTGGCCCTGGTGAGCGCGTAGCAGAATCGCCCGGCTGGGCTGCGAAAGAGAGGGCTATTCGCCCGCGCCGTGCGGACTGTCAGCATGTCGCTCAGTTGGCGGCCACCCGGGTCGCCTGGGGAGCGCCGGCGTCTGCAGACTGCACGGACGCCTTGTCCGCGAGTAGCTTTTCGATCTTCGCGGTGAACTCTTCCTTGAGTTGTCGATTGAAATCACCGCTTGCGGGAGAGGCGAAGCCGGCGTGGATCGACTTCACGAGGCCGTCTCGACCCACAAACACTGTTGCGGGCCACGTGTTGAGATTCACGAGCTGTGGCACCTTCTCCCACATCTCCGCGGGAGCGCCGGCAATGAGATAGGTGTATTTGACGCCGTACTGCTTCACGAACGCCCGCTCGCGCAGGAGGCTCGACTGTTGCTCTGGCTCCTCGAAGTCCAGCGCCACGATCTCGAGGCCCTTGCTGCGGTATTTCTTGTCGAGCTCGACGAGGAACTGGGCCTCGTCGTGGCAGTTCGGGCACCACGTGCCGGTTACGATGGCGAGGACTACCTTGCCCTGGAAGCGGGGGTCGTCACTCGAAACCAACTTGCCGTCGGCGTCGGGGAATTTGAACGCAAACTTCTCGTTCGGATCGCGAACGGTGGTGTGGG
>Ga0105237_10003144_pt1 | contig 19863 bp, 21 predicted proteins | sample KBSC24metaG_FD_81520 | JGI IMG/M metagenome (GOLD analysis project Ga0105237, IMG submission 81520) | Corn rhizosphere microbial communities from Kellogg Biological Station, Michigan, USA - KBS C2-4 metaG | ecosystem: Host-associated > Plants > Roots > Rhizosphere > Soil | place: Michigan, USA... | reverse complement strand
GCGCGCGGACGCCTTTCGAAATCGCGGAGCCATAGCTCCAGGTAGGCAACGCGGAGCACGGTGAGGTCTTCAGGATTGTTCGAAAAATTCGGCTTCTCGATCAGAGTTTTAAGAGCTATCAGATTTACATACCCGCCAGCACACACGAGTGCATTTCTCAACAGTTCGCGCAGCCGCGGCCACTCGCGAGCGACTGCGCGCAGCGTGGCTTCTGCGGGAGTTCCCTTACCTTTCCGTGCTGCTATTTGCGGAGGTAAATACGGTCGCATTGCTCGACGCATCAACGACCGGGTTTCGCCAGGTCGAACCCACTGTGTCGCCGGAATCGCTTGCAGAAATTCGACGAGCGGCCGATGCGTAAAGGGATAGCTGATTTCGATCGGCTGCCAAACCAATAAATGACCAGGTGAGATGACATCCTGCACCGACAAGAACGCAGTAGCCTGGCCACGACTGCTCGGTAGCCGGCACCCGAATACGTCTTTCGGACCCAGCAGCCTGTCGGCTATATCGAAGCGCTTGCTAAACGCCGGTTGCAAAAGCGAAAGCTGTTTCGCTAGTTGGCGGCGCCTGCATGCGCTTTGTACACGTCGCGGCAACGATGGCATGGCGGCATGACGCAGAAGCACGTGTAAATAGGGCTTCTTTAACGCGAGACTCCAAACTTGCAGTCGCTGATGTAAATCACTCAGCTTCAATTGAACCAGCAGATCGGCGAGTTCCGGATACGGATCGGCCGAGGCGGTTAACAACTCGTCTCCTCCGATGCCGCACAAGAGCACGCGTGCCCCATGGTCGCGCATCTTTCTTCGGACTCCCCGGTGATACTCCGTCCATAATTCGAGCGGGTTCGGAATCGTCCGCAAACCTTCACACTCGAAGCTCGTCAGCAGTTGATATTCGCTGTCTCTGAAATGATGGCCTACCCGTCCTCGTTTCTCTTCGACATGACGAATGAACCGCCGCTCGTCTGAAGATGGGGATTCGTCGAACACGGCGGAGACAGTCTCAAGTTGAGACGAGTCGGCGGATCCTTGTTTGATAATTTCGTCTGCCATGCAGACGATTGACGACGAATCAAGACCACCACTCAGATCCGCCCAAACTGGTCCATCAGCTCGTAAACGTGTTCTAACCGCCTCTGAAAAAACGTGTATGAAATGCTCTTCATACTGACGATCGGTTTGATAGCGAATCTCTTTCGCGGGGTCGAGACTCCAGAACCTCTGCGAGTGGACCCTTCCGCGGCGAGCAGTGACGACATTTGCAGGAGGAACCGCGTAAATATCTTTGTAGGGCGTAAGCTCTTTCTTTGGACGCAGGCTGAGAAAACCTGCGACGTAGTCTTCGTCGACTTCCAGTTCTATCTCTTTCAAGCGAAGCAGAGGTTCGAGACGGCTTGACCAAATAATCCTCTCACCATCGGCGTGGTAAAAAAGCAAACGAGCGCCGATCGCGTCGCGTGCCAGGAACAACGTTTTCGAGCTTGGATCCCAGAGTGAGAGAGCAAAATCGCCGATTATTCCTGGCAGGAAGGCAATCCCCCACTTGGCGTATGCCTGCATGACGATTGAGCTATCGCTCCGATCGTCTCTCAACTCATCGCGCAACAGCGCGATCAATTCTTCTCGATTATCGAGGCGTCCATCCCAGGCCAACATGCAGCCGTTAGCTGCGACGACGGGCTGTCGTTCCTCGCGTGATTCGACGTTTGTGTGAAAAGCACGGTAAACCATTCCCACAGAATTTCGGCGCACGTCGAGTCCGCCGTCAGGCCCGTATTCATCCAGCCCGTGACCGAGTCGCGCTAATACGTCATCGTCGACTGGTCGCTCATCGAAAGTAACAATTCCGCCGATGCCACTCATTACGTTTTCAACCTATAACCTTCTGAGCTCTTTGTATTTGGCTTTGACTCTCGGCGAGTCGCTCACCACTTCATTCATGACCTCTGCCCACGCGTGTGCCTTTGGCGGAAATGCCCGCGCGCCCAAAACCATCTGGGCCGGTACACCGCGGCGCCGCAACAGACACGTCACCACCGACGCGTGCTGTAAACACATCGCTTTCTTCGGGTAATACATCTGCGCGCGATCGACCGTCGCACGCACGCGGCGGCAAATCTCACGATCCGTTTTGCGTGGCTCGGCTGTGGGCCAACGTTCGACTTTCTTGATCAGGGCTTCAAAGCCCGCGAATTGCACGAGGAGATCGAACGCGAACAGTCCAACAAACGCTGTGAATGTTTCTCGTTTCGAAACTGGTGTGATTTGATCGACTTCCTCGCGAGCCTCGTCGATGTTTTGTGACGCTTCGACTCGAGGAGCCGAGCTTGTTGCACAAACGTCATCCTTAACTGCGTAGAACTTCTGCCCGCACGAATCCTGCGAGACGGCAACGAGCCCCATCGAAGCCATGTTGCCGAGGAAGCGTTCGGTGTCGGATCGAAGCTGCTCGTGTGAGACCTGGTAACAAAGCTCGCCCTCAGCATTGATGGCGTCGAATTGCTGCTCCAGAGCCTGCACGATCTCGTCGAGGGTGAGACTTGCGGGAATGTCTTCCAGGACCATCCACGTGAGGGCGCCAACGCCGTTCAATTTGCAAACGCGATCTTTTGCAATCGAAAGCAGGATGCTGCCGTCTTTGTGCTCGAGTACTCTGTCAGTATGAGGGTGAGGAGAATCCAGCGTTGCAGTGGTTGGCATCGGCATCATGATGTGATTCCCCCAAACCGCCTGAAAAAGTGTTAGCCGTTCAACTTTGGTTGAGTAGCTTTGGGGGAAGCCTGTGCCGCAGTGTCGTTGGACCAGATGAGATGTTTTTCGTTACGCGGAGGATTCTAAACTTCGCGAGTGAAGCAAGCGGAAGTTTGTTATTTCTTGCTTAGCATTCAAAGCGCCGCGTGTTTTTGCAGGGAGTTTTCAAATGTGAGAACGAGGAAAAATGTTTGTTGTTGCTTGCGATCCTAAGCAAGCAGGGTCGAGTCATCGCTGATCTCACCATAACTCACGTGAACTTCCCGATCGGCCCAACTAGTCGGATAAGGGCGATGCGAAATGATAATCGTCGTCACGCCTCGCAAATGACGATCGAGCGCATTCAGCAAACTTTTTTCAGTTGCAGCGTCCAGCGCCGAGGTGCATTCGTCGAGAATCAGGATTTTCGGATGCTGGAGCAAAGCGCGCGCAAGCGCGACACGCTGGCGCTCCCCTCCCGAGAGTCGATTCCCACGCGGTCCAAGAGCTTCATCCAATCCTTTAGGCAAGCGATTTATCAACGTTTCCAACTGGGCCAGTTTGCTAACTCTTTCGACCTCTTCCTCACTCGCTTGCGGATTACCATAAAGCAGGTTTTCCCTCAGTGTTACATCGAATAACACAGGCTCCTGCGGCACGAAAATCACAGACGATCTCAAACTCTTGAGCGTGATATCGCGAACGTCCACGCCTTCAACTAACACCTTTCCTCCGCGTGCGTCGTACAAACGCGCCACCAACCGCGCAATAGTGCTCTTCCCGTTGCCACTCGTACCAACAAGCGCCACGCGTTCGCCCGAATTTACCTGCAAGTTGATCGCGTTCAGCACCGGACGATCCGAGTGATAACTAAACGAGACTTCCTTGAGCTCGATCGCTCCCGAAGTATTTGACGGCAGCGCGAGCGCACCCGGTCGATCGCGCAGCACCGCATCGGCATCCGTGATCTCCATCAACCTGCGCACGCTTGCGCCTACGCGCTGGAGTTTCGAATAAATGTCGACGACACCATACAACGGCATGAAAAGTTGCAGAGTGTACCCATAGAACGCAACCAGACCGCCGGCGGTCAACGTGCCGACAATCACCTGATAACCACCAAAACAAAGCACGCTCGCCATCCCGATCACGATGATCAGGAAAAGAAGCGAACCAAAAAACAGCTCTGTGCGGCGGCGTTTTATCTGCGCCCGGACCGCACGGCCCGATAGACGTGCAAACCGCCGCGCTTCTCGTTGTTCGCATGAAAGCAGTTGCACCTGCACGATCGCCGAAAGATGCTCCTCCAAAAAACCAATCACCTTCCCCGATTGTTCCTGCACGGAATCAGACGCATGGCGCAGGCGATCGTGAAATCGTCTTCTCACGAGGATAAATACGGGTATGAGCGGTAAAACAATCGCGGTGAGCCGGTAATTTATCACCATCATCGTGGTCATGACGAGCGAGAAGATCGTCACGATCCGTAGCAGGCTGGGGATCACTTCACCGCTGAGTGTTGCGACCTGGTCCACGTCAACCTGGAGACGATGCAAGGTGTCACCCAACGGCTGGTTGTCGTGATATTCGGCAGAGAGACGTTGCAAATGACGAAGCAACTTGAGTCTCAGTCGGAAGGTCATTTTTTGAACCGCGCGAAAATTCGTGATCGATGCCAGACCCTCAAATCCGAGTCGCCCGATGTAGGTCATAAAAAACGCGACCGCTACCAACGGCAACCAACTGATACGCCGGTTTGGGATGACTTCGTCGATTAGAAACCTGACGATTAGCGGATCGAGAAGCGCGAGAACGCAGACAAAAAGAATGCAGACGTAACTGCCAAGATGCAGACGCAGGAATGGTTTGACTTGTCCGAGTAGCCACCGAAACTCACGCGATTGCTTCATTGACATTGTGTGCTGTAACCAACAACGCGACCAACAATCTCCGCTTCGCGTGGATACGTGAAGCGACGTACGTTCGCGGGCGATGACGGGTGCGGAATGATCAGCAATTGATTGCCTTGCAATTCGCACCAACCACACGCATACGCATCACGCAGTTCGACGAAGAATATTGGTCGCTCGTATTCGTTGCGCCACTCAGTCGCCGCGAGCTTGTTCTGACTGGTATCGATCTTCAACAAGGCACCAGGGCGGATCATCGGGTACATCGTCAAATCAGACGAACCGAGATGCCCGTAAATGACGCTTGGCGCATGCTCTTCACCGCCCGCGAGTTGCAGTGCACTCATCGCGCCGATCAAGTGAGTCGACAACTGCGGAACGGAGACGGAGTGACCATTGCCGCCGTTCTTGTTTGCGATCAATTGCGTGAGGTGAGGATCCGCAACCGGCTCGAATTTTTCTCTGTCGTCTACATCGACGTTGTAGAGTCGCAGCAGATCGAGAAAGTTCGTGTGGTAGATCACGCTGAGACTGAAGAGCTTGTAAATGCTCGGTTCCGATGTGCCGTTCTCGAGTTGGGCCAACCAACCATTCGAGATACAGAACTTCTTGTCGCCTTTTACATCGGCGATTCTCCGGCTCGCCTGTTCGACGTCGCGAACAGTGATGTTTCGCTTATTGCGAAGGCTTTTCAGTTTCTCACCAGCCGGCACAGCACTTCTCGCAAGCTTCTGGACCGTCGAACTGTTTTCGCTTGTTGCGTCGAGGCGTGACGCAGAGTTTCGGGATCGGGAGGATAGAAAGTTGCCGCTTCTTGAACTCTCCAGACTGCAAACTTCTTCTTATAAGGTTCGCGCGCAGTGTATGGATCAGTGCAAACCCTGACTACAGGAATGTTCTTTTGTCCACAATGCGGGAAATTGTTTCCAGTCTTCGGAAAATGATTTAAGACTTTGTGTTCCGATCACTTAGCGCGTTCGTTTGTGAGAATAGGAATGGACCATGATCGTCGGTAAAACGGTGATTGATCGATCTAGCGAATCTCGATTTCGAAAGTACAAGCACGACGGTAGTCGCAAACTGTTGAAACTACGTTACTTAGCTTGCAGACAATTGTTCCGAATCCCGGACTAATCGTTTCGTGCCGGATACAGCACACCGACAACCTGACCAATGATCGTCACCTCGTTGCTATAAAACTCCTCGCGTAAGTTTCCCGACGCGGGGTGCGGGACCAACATGATTTTGTCGCCCGGCGCAAGCTCGGCATACACGCACGTGAAACTTTTCGGCGTTAACACGTAGAACAACTCGCGCTCATGAAAGCTCGCGTTCTCCGCCGGCTGAACCTTGTTCAAAAGCTTATTCACCAGGAGACGACTTCCAGGCGGCGCCACAGGCGAGGCGTTCGTGTCTTCATCACCAACCATCACGTACGAAAGATGCGGTTGATAGAATGCGCTCAAGTACTCGACTTCAACATTGGCCCATCGCTTAACCAAACCTTCCAGGAACTGCGTGTGCTCAAGCTTTGCATCGTCACTCACGATCGGCAGCCTTATTGTTCGATGACGCGTCACTGCATCGATCGGTATCTCGCGAGTTCGAGCACGACTCATCTCGAGTTGTTTGGCGAAGCGGCGTTCGGGCTGCAACCCTATGGCAACGTCCATGTCAGCGCGCGATAGGTTCAGAATGATTCGCAAGCTGTCGAGCTTCGCGGTTCCCGGCTGGCGGATGCTTCCACTGATGATGTTACCCAACGTCGACTTTCCCACACGCATATCAGGATTGTTGTTGAGTTTGGCGAGCAATTCACTTTCCGCGACGATGTCTTTGTAGCTGAGCCCGAGAAGCTTCAGGGCCGTGAGTATCAGGTTGCCGAGTGGCGCTGCGGTCTGTCGTTGCGGTCTGCCGCGTTTTGTTTCGCCTGAAGGCTGCCGTCGTTCCTGACGGTTAGTGCTTACGCCGTCTGGACGAACACTCTTCAAGGCTTCATCCAGCATCGAACGCAACTTAGTCTGATCGATCGGCTTCGTTACGTATCCATACGCGTGTCGTACACCGGCTTCGAATGCATCTTTATGAGTGAGGTGGCCGGTGATGATGATTATCAACTGCGACGATCTCTTCCTTAGTTCATCCAGCAACGTAATACCGGATCCATCCGGTAGCCTAACGTCCAGCAACACCGCATCCGGTCGTTCTCTCTCAACCATCGCCAGCGTTTCCACCAGTGTTGCTGCCTCAACGGTACAGTAGCCCCACATTCGCAGTGCCTCAGCAAGCGTCGAACGAACCAGCGGCTCATCATCAACGACGAGCACTTTGGCTTCCTCAGAGCGCGACATAGATCCCCTCACGTTTTGTATTGGAGTGGCTCGAGAAGGACCTGGCAGACACACTTTCGCCCGTGCGAATCGTCGCGTGAATCCGATCGTCCAGAGCTCGGTCCATAATCGACGAGATGGGCGGACGGCTAGGGCTCGAATAGACTGCACCGAGCGACAAGTCCGGGGGGAAACCGCACCCTTAGCTCAAATTGTTCTGGGTTTCTTACTTGGGAGGTTGTGGGAACGAATCTTACACCATCGAGGTTCTTTTTGAGAACAGGATAGGTGTTTCAGTAGTGCATGAGTTGCGTGCTCAGGCATTTTTGGCACCCTACTTGCGAACTATGTCTTCCGAAAATCTTTGTGATATGGAATAGAACATAGGATAGGAGTCTGTAATGCTCGATCAGGAAGTTGACGACAAAGGAACCGATCAGGACGAGGCCCAAAACATGCTCAAGACCCTGCGCGATCAGGGCTTCGATGGCAGCGACGAAAAATTTGCAGTCGCGCTCGGCAGAACAATAGAGCAGGTGAAAGCGATGATCGGCGGTACTGAAACCATCGATGATGACGTCGTCATGAAGGCCCGAGGAATTGCTCTTAATCGCGGCATTGCGATCGAGTAAACGTCTCGATTCCGAACGCTCAAAGGAGATATTTCAAATGGCTGCACGGGCGATCTGGAAAGGAGAACTGAAGCTCGGCACGAATAAAGTGCCGGTCAAACTCTATTCCGCGGTGCAGGATCAAACCGTACATTTCCACGTGCTCGACGACCGCGCGAAAAAACGTGTGAAGCAACACATGGTTGATCCTGACTCCGGCGAAGAGGTTCCCAACGAAGAGATCCAAAAAGGATATGAAATCGAGCCGGGAAGATACGTGATTCTCACCGAAGAAGATCTCGAGAAGCTCGAGCCTCCACCGTCACGCGACATAGAGATCGCGGAGTTTTTTCCCGAAAACACAGTCAGCCAGCAATGGTATGAACGGCCCTACTACGTTGGTCCGGATGGAGACACGAAAGGGTATTTCGCGCTCGTCGAAGCACTGAAGAACAAAGAGCGCGAAGCGATAGCGCATTGGGTGATGCGCAAGAAATATTACGCGGGCGTGCTTCGTTCAGTCGACGACTACCTGATTCTCTTTACGATGCGTGATGCGAAAGAAGTAATCCTCGCGGACGAACTAACGAAACCCGCGGGTGCGGCGCCCACGCAGAAAGAGTTGGCCATGGCGACGCAACTCGTAGAGATGTTGCAGGGCGAGTTCGATCCGAAAGAATATAAAGATGAGTATCGCGAGCGCGTAATTGAGTTCATCAAGAAGAAAGCGAAAGGACGCGCGCCGAAGTTGAAACCGGTCAAGGCGAAGCGCCAGACGGCTGCGCTCGACAGCGTACTCGCGAAGAGCATCGACGCGCTGAGAAGAAAGGAGAAACGCGCTGCCTAGAACTACACGCAATAGACCAGAACCCGAAGACGAGGAGAACGCCGCAGCGCGGCCGTTCTGGTCGGGCACTCTGAGTTTCGGTCTCGTCAGCGTTCCGGTGAACTTGTATCCGGCCGCACGGTCGAATCGTGCGTCGCTGCGCATGCTTGGACCAGACGGCCAGCCACTGTCGCGGAAATATTATGCTGAGAAAACCGGCAAGGATCTCGATGCGGACGACACCATCCGTGGTTACGAGATCGCCGAGGACAAGTTTGTGATCGTGACTGACGAGGAGCTCGAACGTCTGGCGCCGGAGAAAACGCGTGACATCGACTTGAAACAGTTTGTTCCCGCCGGATCGATTCCGCCGACCTATTTCGAGCGTGGGTATTTCTTGGTGCCTGCGGCCGGGTCACAAAAAGCATACAAGCTGCTTGCGGGAACGATGGAGAAGAGTGAACTGGCAGGGATTGCTACGTTCGTGATGCGTGGCAAGGAGTACCTGATTGCGATCTTCTCCGACAATGGGATTCTAAGAGGCGAGACGATGCGGTTTGCAGACGAGCTGCGCTCGCCGTCTGAAGTCGGTCTGCCAAAAAAGAAGGCGGCGCCGAAAGCGACAGTTCAGAAGTTCGAGAAGGTGATCGCGACTAAGTCGAAGAAACAGTTTTCGCCAAACAAGCTCGCCGACAAGCAGACGGATTCGCTTCTGAAGCTGGTGAAAAAGAAGCAGAGCAAACGCGGAAACGTCGTGAAAGTTGAAGACGAGATGGAATCGGATCACAAGGTGATCGATCTCGTTCAGGTGCTGAAGAAGAGTTTAGGCGCGAAGAAATAAGGAGACGGGGAGACGGGGAGACGCGGAGACGCGGAGACGCGGCGAAAGGTTCGATTCTCCGCGTCGCCGTATCTCCGCGTCGCCGTGTCTCCGCGTCGCCGTGTCTCCGCGTCCCCGCGTCCCCGCGTCCCCGCGTCCCCGCGTCCCTACTCGACGGCGATACTTCTCCACTTCCCTTGTCTGAATCGAATCACGCTAAGCACGCAGCGCGTCGCGTGACCAGCCAGGATCGCAAGCCAGATATCGATCGGATCGAGTGTCCCTGTCTCTTTAATCACGAAACACGTACCCAGAGGCACGACGATCTGTGAGATGACCGAAATGTACAGCGGACTCTTCGTGTCACCCGTTCCCTGCAATCCGCCCGTGTACGTCAGCGCGACCGCGATCAAAAGCCCGGAAACACTCAATACCCGCAGCAGTTGCACGCCGATCTCGACCACGGCCGGCTCGTTCAGACCGAAGATCGCGAGCAGTTGTCGTGGGAGAAAAAGGAAGAAGATGCCGACAAACGCGGCGCCCGCGAATCCGAAACGCGCCGCGACGTGAACGGCAGCGTCCGCGCGATCGGGATGTTTAGCGCCCAGGTTCTGTCCGGCAACAGCGGCCGCCGCGCCCATCAATCCAACAGCCGTCCAGGTGATCAACGAGAAAAGTTCCATGTAACAAACTGCGAACGCGGCCTGCGCCGCCGCACTCTGCGCCAGCGAACCAATAAACGAAAGCATGAACACGCCGCCGACGTTCATCGCGATTCCCTGAATGCCTGTCGGCAATCCAAACTTGAATATCGATCTGATGATGGACCAGTTAGGTCCGTAACCACCTCCACGTGGAATCGATATCACCCACGAACCACTCCACAATTTGATTAGCGCAAAAATCGCGATGGACCCCGATGCAATGCAGGTACCCATTGCAGCGCCCGCAGTGCCGAACGCGGGAATTGGACCAAGTCCACTGATGAGCAGGATGTTTAGAGCGATGTTGAGCACCGTCATCGTTATGCCGAGAAACATCGGCGTGCGCGCATCACCCGCAGAGCGCAACGCCGTGCTCAACATGAAGTAGATCATCATCCCGATGCTGCAAACAAACATGATCCGCAAGAACGGCAGCGCCTCCGCTTGCACCTCGGGAGCAGCATTCACGAGCTTGAGCAATGCAGGCGATACGAAGTAACCGATGGGCGCGAGCACACCGAGAGAGATGAAAATGGCGGTGAGAAATGCCTGGTAAACGGTCCGATTAACTTTTTCTTCGTCGCCGGCGCCGGCGAAACGCGAAACCAGGACGCTCATTCCGGTGAAGAGCGACGAGATGAACACGATCACGACAATGAAGATCTGCCAGCTAACGCCGATGGCCGCGTTTGCTTTGAAGCCGACCAGGTGACCGACGAGTGCATGGTCCACCATGCCTTGCAATCCACCGATGACGTTTGTGAGCATCCCCGGCCAGGCGATCTTCCAGACCGCCGGGCGCAGCGGCCCCTCGACGATCGATCGGTCGTAGCGCGGTTTACTCGCAACTTTGGGAGTTTCGCTGGCAGGAACCTCGACTGCTACTGCTGAAGCCTCAGACATGAATTCGTTTTTCCAGTTGCCGTACTCTCTTTAACAAACTCGCATTGCCAATCTTCTCCGCCACCTGGGCGAATTCAGGAGTCGTTCCGCGCCAGCGAAGTTCGTCGACATCTTTGAAGAGTGGTTCGTTAGTGCGTAACGTCGCGAGGTCTTTGAACAGCAATGCTAGTCCACGGTTCTCTTCATTCAAAACCTCTGGACCAAAGTCTTCCAGTGGACCATATCGATTGATCAGTTGCGCGGCAGTCTTTGGTCCACAACCCGAAATCCCCGGATAGCCATCGGCTGAATCGCCGACGAGCGCGAGATAATCAGGAATAAACTGCGGGTCCACTCCGAACTTCGCACGCACTGCCGCAGCATCGCGTATCACACCGCCACGTCGATCAACTTGTACCACACGATCACCGACCACGCATTGCGCGAGATCCTTGTCGGGCGTCCAGATACAAACCTTCTCCACTCGACTATCCTGCGCCGCCAGATGAGCAGCGGATGCGAGTGCGTCGTCGGCTTCGAGTTCAACCATGGGCCAAACCGTGACGCCCATCGCGACCAGCGATTCTTCCAGTGGAATAAACTGCGCTTTCAGTGCGCGCTCGACGCCGGCGCCTGTCTTGTAGCCTGGCCACAGAGTGTTGCGAAACGATTCGATGATGTGATCCGTCGCCACACCGACGTGCGTGTTGTTCTCATCGAGCAACTGCGCCACAGTGCTCAAGACGCCGGAAACCGCGCCGAGCGGTGGATCTGTTTTCTTGAAGCGTCGAATTCCGTAAAAGTGGCGGAAGAGTTCGTAAGTGCCGTCGATAAGGTGAATGATCACTGTTTGATCTTTGTGGCAGGAATTTGTGCACAAAAGTCACAAATTACCAAATGCGTACAACGCGCTGCGCGTCCTGATGTAGATACGGCCATCGGCAATCGCGGGTGTCGCATAACACTCGTCGTCCAATTCGTTGACCGCGAGCACTTCCCATTCACCAGTCGCTTTCACCACAGACACCTGACCGCCCTGGCCGATCAGAAACACTTTGTCGTCGGCTGCAACCGGCGAGGAGAAATACTTATCGATCGCTCCGTGCAGTCGACCTTGTTTGAGCACGTTGCCGTTCGCAGGATCAAACGAGAGTAGGATCCCACTGTCGTTAATCATGTAGAGCACGCCGTGATAAAGAAGCGTGGAAGGAACCTGGGGCACAGGCTTTTGGTAACGCCAGCGAATTGCGTTCGCGGTTTGATCTCCCTCGCCGCCCATCTTGATCGCCAGCAGACCATTCTCAGCAGCCAGCATCGCGCGGAACACTTCCCAGTCTCTCGCGTTCAGCTTCTCATCACGATCCATGTCGAACGCTTCATAAGCACCAGCCAACAGCCGCTCCATCGATCCGCGCGGCGTGTCGGTGGGAATCTCAGCCTTAGTGATCATGCCATCTTTGTCTTTGTCGAACTTTGTAAGCGCTTCTTCGAACGGAATCGTCTTGATTTGTTGCCCGGGTTGATTCTGCGGGAAGCCCCAGCCATTGATGTAGAGATACTCGGAATCGTGACTCGCAATCGACTTCATCTCGCATGCAAGACCACGAACCCACCAAACTCGCTTGCCGTCTGCGACTGAGTATGCGGATAGCTGGAACGACTCGGGAACGATGACCTGCTTCGGACCTTTTGGCGGTTGGTAAACGATCGGCGTCGAATAACCGGAGATCACAGACGGACGATCGACTTTCCAACGGACACGTCCGGTGTTTTTATCCACCGCAATAAGATACGATGCCGGGTGGTCCTGATCGACCGGCAGGATCACTTTGTCGTCGACTACGATCGGCGACGCGCCGAATCCGTAGAACATATTGAATGGACCAAGCGGAAGCTTCCATCGTTCCTTGCCGTCAGGATCGAGCGAAACCATGCCGAAGTCCTGGAAGAAAACGTAAACGTTTTTGCCATCGGTGACCGGGCTCGGCGAAGCAGGTCCATTTACGTTCTGAAGACGTCCGCTGCGCGAGCGTGGTACCTCTCGTCGCCAAAGGATCTTTCCCGTCTGTCGATCGAGACAGATCACCAGCAGCGTTTCTTTGTCGTACGCCGTGACGAAGATTCGATCGTGTGTCAGGACTGGTGAAGAATGGCCCGGCGGGAGCGCAGCTTTCCAAACGACGTTCTTATTTGGACCAAACTCTGTCGGGAGATTCTTTGTTTCAGAAACGCCGGTCCCGTTTGGTCCACGAAACTGCGACCACTCATCGGAGACCGGACCTGTCAGCGTGAATAGAACAAATAGTAGTGTAAACATTGCGCAGATAATACCCCGGATGATAAAGAACAGCTACAAAAGAGATCCACCCGTACATCCATAGAATTGGAGAATGATTCTGTTTCATGAAAACTATCGCTTTCCTCCTGATCGTTGCTTCACTGGCTGTCGCGCAAAGGCCGCAACTGCAAAAGGATCGGCAGATACTTTTCGACTTCAGAAAGGAACGCAACACTCCGGCGCCGGCGATTTCAAAGGCGACTGAAAGAAGCGTTTTGTCGAAGGTATTTCGCAGGTATCTCACCGATGCCAACAGGTGCAATCCTCAATTCGATGCGCGCAATGCGTCGGATCCGTTGGCAGCCGCTCGTAAAGCCGGAGAGATCGTCCCCGCGATCTCTGCAATGGCAACGGGTAGTTTCACTGCGGCCGGACAGAAGCAAACGCTCTATGTGATCTCGGTGAGTGAGTGTAATGCTTCGCACGCCGACAATTTCGGAACGAAGCGAGTCGCGATCTTCTCCGGGCAACAACTCGTCGCCGATCTCGATGTGAACTTCAATCAGAACATCGAAAGCCAGACAGACCTGAATAGCGATGGTATTAATGAATTATTGATGACGGGCGGCGATATGCATCAAGGCATCGTCGAGGAGCTGGCGACACTTTACAGTTTTCAAAACGGACGCCTGCAAACGGTTTACGATTTTGGTTTCGTCGTCGAAGACTCCTGCGCAGCGGTGATGCCTGACAGCGCGTCCAAAGTTTCCGTTCTCTACATTTCCGACGTCGTCCCGGGCAGCATGCCAAAGTTCACGATGGAGAACTACCAGGCCGGCTGTGGTAAGACAAGACGCTGGCGCTTGATCTCGCGCGGCAAGATGCGGGTGTAGATCTCCTTCCACTAAAAAGTTGAAATGAAAATGCTCCTTTCGCCATAAGAGAGTGATCAAGGGCTATTCATTAGTTTGCCCACTCCCTCGACGACTGCTTTAGGGTCATAACAAGGCCGGCCGGCGATGCGAAGTTGATATCGCCGGCCGGCTTGTTCTGTCATTGTCTCCTTTTGTGCAAACTGTTAGGTTGTGGGCATGTTTGTTCCTGCCTTCCAAGACGTCGTTGCGGCGCGGGAGTTCATCGCGCCTTATTTACCAAAGACACCACTCATTCGCGTCGATGCGATTTCTGAATTGCTCGATTGCGAGTACTACGCAAAGCTGGACAACCTGCAACCTGTCGGCGCTTTCAAGGTCCGTGGTGGCGTCAACATCGTGGGCACGGCAAGTGATGAAGAACGACGACGGAGTATGGTCGCCGCTTCAACCGGCAATCACGGTCAGTCGCTCGCGTTCGCCGGCCGTCTGTTCGCGACTCGAGTCATAATTTATGCTCCGGCAGAGAACGTGAACGAAGCGAAGATGCGTGCGATACGCGACTTCGGCGCCGAGGTTCGCCTTCACGGTCGCGACTTCGACGAAGCGCGGCAGGAGTGTGAGCGCGTCGCAAGCACCGAGGGTCTTCGGTACGTTCACTCTGCGAATGAGCCGAAGTTGATTACGGGAGTCGGCACGATGGGTCTGGAGATCTTTGAAGATCTGCCGGACGTCGACGTGATCATCGCGCCCGCCGGCGGAGGCAGTTGTGCCGCGGGTAATTGCATCGTTGCGCATGAACTCAATCCAAACGTGAGGGTGATCGCGGTGCAGTCAGAAGCAGCACCGGCAATGTGGCACGCGTGGCGGAACCACACGCTCGAGCCTTATCCAACGATGAAGACCGAACACGAAGGTCTCGCGACGCGCGTTCCATTCGAGCTTACAAACGAGATCCTTTGGGAACTGCTGAGTGATTTTGCTTTGGTGACTGACGCTGAGATCAACGATGCGATCAGACTACTTGCGAAACATGCGAAGCAGGTCGCCGAAGGTGGTGGTGCTGCGCCACTCGCCGCCGCGATCAAACTTCGCGACAAACTTCGCGGCAAGAAGGTCGTGGGTATCCTGTCTGGAGGAAATCTTCCACTCCAACGTTTCGCTGCATTAATTAAAGATTAAGTTTTCATTGCAAAACAGGTCTGCCGCTCCGAATGGTTTAAGATTCTCGCACTTCGATCATTCGGGAGGGAGATGTACGTAATGGCAGAGCTTTTACAGGAATATCTGACCGGCGTGCTTGGTCCTGACAAGACGACCTACACTGTGCGCAGTTATGGTGAGGAAAGAGCAGACGGAACCTGGATAGGTTGGCTCGAATTCGATCCGGACGATGCGAGTAAGTCGACGTTGCGCACTGAACAAGAAACATCACAACCGAACCGGACCGCGGTTGAGTATTGGGCCACTGGCCTGGAGCCGATTTATTTCGAAGGCGCATTTGACCGCGCTCGGAAAACCACGCTCGAGCCCGTTGCAACTTAGAGACGTTTGACATTCCAACCTGAGAACGGTTTTACCGTTGCACAGCTTGGGCTGCCGTCTTTCCCTCTGCCCGGAACACGCGTCTCGAGGCAATGCCCTGCCCGCGACGCTTGCTTCACCGCGTCCCACGTGATTCCCCGTAAAGGCACCTTCAAGCGCCGGCTCCACTGCGTGTCAGTCTGGCCTGCATAAGTACCGATGTCCAAATAGACGAAGCGGTCTTGAGGTGGTCCCTGAACGAACGGCCCGAGGAGTACCGGCTGTCCATCCTTGCCTTCTTTGACGCGCGCCGCGAAATCAAACCGCAAATCGCCAGCCGTCGATCTCTGCTTCTGCGTCACCTCGTAATCGTTGCCGCTGCCCTTCTGTAAACCGTAGTCGACGCCGGGCGGCGGATTCTCCAGAATGATGCGAAAGGCAAGTTCTTGATCCATGCAGTGAATTAAGCCACGGATACCACAGATTGCAACCAAATCGGGGCGATTGGTGTCTATATAAACAGGTCGGGCTCTCTCCAATAAAGGGGAAAAGCTCGGCCAAAACTTTTAAAAGTGAACTAACAAGGAAGGGTAGAAATGAAAGGAAAGTATTTGCGAAGGATAGGCGGTTTAGCGCTGACCGTGCTCATGCTCTTTGGCATCGCCTTCGTATCATCGAGCAATGCTCAGGCCCAAGGGCGGCGCCGCATCGTGATCGTTCGTCCCATCTATCGGCCATGGGGTTTCGGATATCGAAACTGGTGGGGTTATCCGTATGGTTGGGGATACGATCCGTGGAACTACGAGTTCCGGTATCGCCAGTACGTCTTTGACAACAGCGACGAAGCCGTCAACAAGGGTTACGAAAATGGCTTCAAGACCGGAAAATCGGATGGTAAGAAGGACAAGAGCTACAGTCCCCAGCGCTCGCACTACTACAAAGAAGCAGGTTTCGGAAACTTCGCCGAAGTTTACCGTTCCGGTTTCTCCAGAGGGTACCAGGAAGGTTACCGCGTAGGCAGAGGCGAACGGGTTGGCTAAGTCAGTCTCATTTGGCCGCAGATTTCGCAGTTGAACGCGGATCAGATCCGCGTCATCTGCGAAAATCTGCGGCCAATTCTGTTTTACTCGCAGTTGACCATCCACGGAATCCCGAAGCGATCGGTACACATCCCAAAGCCCGAGGCCCAGAAAGTCTTCGAGAACGGCATCGTGGTGGTTCCACCTTCCGCGAGTGCGTTGAAGATGCTTTCTCCCTTCGCAGTATCGTTGAGCGAAATTGAGATCGATACACCCTGCGGCTTTTGGTAATGTCCCGGCGGTGCATCTGAGGCCATCACCACATTTCCATCGATTTTCATCGTGGCATGTAGAACTTTATCGCCCCAGTCAGACGGCGCATGTTCTGCCGCGGGTGAGCCGGCGAATCTCGTTAGAAATTCGATTTTCGCGCCCAGCGTTTGCTCGTAAAATTTGAGCGCCTGCTCGCAGTCGCCGTTGAAAATAAGGTATGGATTCAATTGCATGTTTCTAACTCCTTAAGTTGATTGATGAATTAACGAAGCGGATGCACTTTCCACCGTTCGTAAGCGACGAACAAGCAGAGAAGCAACACTACAAATGGGGTAATAGCCATCGCAACTCCGTCGCCCATGATCGTGACTACGACAGCTCCGATCATGACGATCGACAGTCCGGCGGCGGCGATCGGCGTCAAGTGCTGTTGCTTGTGGAAAATACCTGGAAGGATCAAACCGAGGCCTCCGAGAGTTTCCACCACGCCGATGAATCTGAGAAACAGTGCCGAAAACTTGATTGCATTAGGCGAGCCCGCCGACTGCAAGACCTCAGCCGGCAGAACCAGTTTTGTAATCCCTGCAAACAAAAAAAGCAGAGCCAATAGTATCTGAAGGATCCAAAGTAAGATGTTCATATCGGTTTCCTTTTATGAGTTTGATTGAGCCGGTAGTCCTTTGATCTCGAGCACCGGCCGGATTTCGATCGTGCCGACTCTCGCAACCGGAATTCGCTCGGCAATGCTCATCGCTTCATCGAGATCTTTTGCGTCGATCAGGTAATACCCGCCGAGTTGTTCGCGAGTCTCTGCGAATGGACCATCCGTGACGAGACGTTTGCCTTCTCGCACTCGCACGCTCGTCGCCATGGCCACCGGATGCAGCGGCCCCGCGGAGATGTACTTCCCCTTCGCGCTGAGATCCTGCGCGAGTTGCGTCGATTCGACGTAGCAATGCTCGCGTTCAGTCTCGCTTAATGCCTGTTCATCGAGATAAACCAGCAACATGTATTTCATGTTAATTTTATGCCTCCACTGCTAAATCGAATGGCGACTTCTCCAATCGACATGGCAATGTAAATTTTTTTATCATCAAACGTGCTTCCGAACCCTAACGTCGCCGTTGACGCAGTGTATCGATCTGATTGGGGTCGGATTGTTGCAACTCTCATACGCCAGTTTGGCGATTTCGAACTCGCCGAGGATGCCGCGCAAGAGGCTTTTACGGCAGCCGTAGACCAGTGGCGCACCGAAGGCGTTCCCGACTCTCCTCGCGCCTGGATCATCCAAACAGCCAAACACAAAGCCATCGATCGCCTGCGGCGGCAAACGCGTCTGAAAGAAAAACTGGAAGCAGATCCTGATTTCGCGTCAGAGCCAATCGTCGAAGCGCCTGGTCTCGACCTGGGAGAAATTCCCGACGATCGACTGCGCCTCATCTTTACCTGCTGCCACCCGGCTTTATCGCTCGAAGCACAAGTTGGACTGACGCTCCGCACGCTCGGCGGACTCCAGACCGATGAAATCGCACGCGCGTTTCTCGTCCCAACCGCAACGATGGCCCAGCGCCTCGTGCGCGCGAAACGAAAAATCCGGGATGCGGGCATTCCGTTCAGCGTGCCGGATACGAGCGAAATGCCTGATCGTCTCGACGGAGTACTGACGACGCTCTATCTGATCTTTACCGAAGGCTACGCGCCAACTCGCGGCGAACCGCTGGTACGCGCAGACCTTTGCGCCGAAGCTATTCGCATGGCACGTCTTCTCAGATCGCTACTCCACCCTAAGCCACCCGCTGAGGCGACTGCGCTTCTTGCGCTCATGTTGTTACAGGACTCACGACGCGAGGCTCGACTTGATGAAGACAACAACCTGGTTGTACTCGAAGAACAGGATCGCACGCTCTGGAATAGACCACAAATCGACGAGGCGCTGGCTTTAGTCGACGAAGCACTTCGCGGTGCGCCTGGTCCATTCGCGCTCGAGGCCGCGATTGCCGCAGAGCATTGCAAAGCAGTTCGTGCCCAAGACACGAACTGGACACAGATCGTCGCGCTGTACGATCTGCTCGAGCAACTCATGCCCTCTCCGATCGTGTCGCTGAACCGCGCGGTCGCTGTTGCGATGGCTGAAGGTCCTCAACCAGCTCTCGACTTGATCGCCGAGCTTGCAGCATCAGGCGAACTCGACGACTATCACCTGCTTCACGCAGCGCGCGCGGACATGCTTCGCCGTCTGGGGTCAAACGATGAAGCCGCCGCGAGTTATGAAACCGCACTTCGATTAGCGAGTAATGATAGTGAGCGTCGCTTTCTTGAACGCCGCCTCAACGAAGTTCGTTCATTGCCACAATAAGGCACAAAAGGCGCATAAAAGAAGTAAATCTCTTCTTGTGCATTTTGTGCTTCTTTGCGGCTAATTACCCACCGTGAGCACCGGCAGCGAGGCGTTTTTCAATCTCTTCGGATGAAACGTCTTCCTTGTGTGTGGCTACGGTCCAATTGTGTCCGAATGGATCGGTTAGTGTCCCGGAACGATCGCCGTAGAACTGATCCTGTAGCGGTTTGACTTCGGTGCCGCCTGCGGCGATTGCCTGCTTGAAGATCGTGTCGCAATCCTCAACGTAGATCATGATTCCCACCGGCGAACCACCCAGAGCTTTTGGCCCACGATAACCCATCTGCGGCATCTCGTCGCCGAGCATGAACGGCGAATCACCAATCTTCATCTCGGCGTGTCCGATCTTTCCCTGGTGCTCCATTCGGAAAAGTTCAATCGCACCGAAAGCTTTCTTGTAATACTCGAGCGCGTCAGCGGCTCCATCGATGATCAAGTACGGCGTAATCGAGTGGTATCCCTCCGGAATCGGTTTTACGTCTGCCATAACTGTCCCCTTTCGTTTCGATAATTAAATGAAACTCATCTTTCTCGCGCTCACGTTGTTTCTGACGACCACAAGTGTCATGTCGTCGGTGAGGGGTCTCGGAGCGGCGAAATCCTGAACTGCACCCAGCACTGAAAACAGCACGGACTCTGCTGAGCCGCCCTGTGCGCGACGCAACTCAGCCTCGAGTCGCT
>Ga0105237_10003143_pt1 | contig 19866 bp, 16 predicted proteins | sample KBSC24metaG_FD_81520 | JGI IMG/M metagenome (GOLD analysis project Ga0105237, IMG submission 81520) | Corn rhizosphere microbial communities from Kellogg Biological Station, Michigan, USA - KBS C2-4 metaG | ecosystem: Host-associated > Plants > Roots > Rhizosphere > Soil | place: Michigan, USA... | reverse complement strand
TGGGCGCGGTCGAGGTCGGCGCGCGACAACGCGTCCATTTCGGCCAGCGGCTTAACCCGATCCAGGTTGGCCTTGGCGGTGGAGAAGCGCGCCTTCTGCGCCAGCAGCTCGCCCTGCGCGGCATCGAGCTGCGCCTGGAACGGCTTCTGATCGAGCTGGAACAGAAGCTGGCCTTCCTTCACGAGATCGCCTTCCTGGTACGCGATCTTGTCCAGGAATCCCGACACTCGCGCGACGACCTGGACCTGGCGCGAGCTCTCGGTCTGTGCAACGAAGCTCACGATGTACGGAATGGTGGCGGGCGTCACGGCAACCACGCCGACCTGAGGGGCCGGACGCTCCGCTGCGGCCTGTTCCTTCGAGCAGCCGGCGATCGAGGCCGCTGCGAGCACGCCGGCGAGCATTGCGAGAGTTCGGGTTCGAGCAGTCAAGACGCCTCCGTGGGCGGGCAGGTTCCGGTCGATGTCAAAAGCTTGAGCCAAGCCAGCTGCCCAGCTTGATGCAGGTCAATCATAGCCGATGTCCGAGCGCGTCCACCGAAGTGGGCCGCGTCCATCAACCGCACGCCAGTTCATTTCTCCATCGGCCGCATCAGCTTCTTGGGCTGGACTTTCTTCACTACCGCCTGATCGATATAAGGGTGGATCAGCTTCTTGAACGCGTAGTCGACCTGCTTGTATTCGTCCTCGCACGTTTCGGCCCGCGCTTCCGGCAGGTAGCCTTTTTCGACGACTAAACCGAACAGCTTCGGATCCTTGCCATAAGCCATGCACAGGAGGTTGTAGAAACGCTGCGCGGACAGTCCGTGCACGTTGGCGAACTGCTGCAGCCCCGGCGTCTGGGACTGCATCTCGTGCGCGTACATGTAACCGATCCCGACCACCGATTGCCGGGCGATGTCGTCGTCCAAATGCAGGATCAAGTAGTCGGCGAGCTGGTCCGCTGCATCCTCCTCGCGCCCGAAGATCGGGACCTTGAGCAAATTGAAGATCGCGTGGCCGACCTCATGCAGGAACACCTCGATCGCTGGTCCGACGATGGCATCCTGCCGCGTGACGCCGGCCGCCGTCGTCGTCTCGGGCGCGTTTTTCAGCACATCGTCGAGGTATTCGTAGCATACGGTCACCGTATGGTCGCTTTCCTCGTACCAGGCGTTGGATTCGCCGTCGCAGCCGTCGAACTTGAGGATCAGCGTCGTCGGCAGGCGCAACGGGCTCAAGTACGCTCGAAAGCGCTCGAGCACACGGCGCTCCTTGACCAGCTCGTAGACCTGGTGATGCGCCGGGTTCGGCGGCACGACGTAGGAGATCTCGATTCGATTCGGCTTCAGGACTGGCGGTTTCTTGGCCAACGCCTGCGCCGACAGCAGTGCGACGCAGATCGCGATCAGCGCTATCGCGGCTTTGCTGGCGATATTCCACATGGCTGGCTCCTCCCGTTATTCTTTTCGCGACTATCGGTCTCACAGGGTACGTCCGCTTGCGCACGCCCACAGGCAGCAGGATGGCAACCCTCAGAACGCCAGATACACGCCCGCATTGGCTTCGTACTGCCAGAGCAGCGTTCCGTCCGCGTGAATCAGGCACGTGGCGCCGGAGCAGAGTACCGAGCTGTCGTTGCTCAACACGGTCCCGTAAGCGCGCCCTTCGAATCGCAGACCGAAGTTTCGCGCGAGCGGTATTCGGACACCGCCACCGACGCCGAACGAGAACTTGGTGTCGTTTTCGAATCCGGCCTGCTGCGGGCTGAAGCGCGTGGCGCCGATGGTCGCGACGAAGAACGGCTGGACCCCCTCCGTGGCAAACAGGAAAGTGCCGCCGATGTGGTAATAGTCGACGTAGGTATGAAACAGCGGCACCGTTACCGGAACGTCCGCCTTGAGCTGCGTGCGCTGACGGCTCCACAGCAGCTCGACCTCGGTCTCGCGCGTAATGCGGATGTCCGCTACCAGTCCGTAGCTCTGCGCCGGATCCAGCTTGAGCTTGGCGCCGGTCGTCGTTTCCGTGAACGACCCGCCGCCCCGATAGCCGATGAACGGAGCAATCGCGAATTGCGTGAGCGGGGGACTCGCCTGCTGAGCCAGTGCCGGTAACGGCGCAACCATGGCGATGGCCGCGACGACCATGAGCACGCGAAGCGGTAAGCTGACCAGAACTGGCACCAGGGCCAAGAATACTCGGCAACATTTCATCGTCGACTCCTCAGTGGCATTGCGATGCCCGCCTCTCAGAAATGAAAGCTGGCGCCCAGCGCAAGCCCACCGAAGCTCGTGTTCTGCAGCAGCTTCTCATCCTTCATGTCATAGGCCAGGTAACGGTACGTGAGGATCACGTCGCCCCAGCCGAACGAGTAGCCGATCCCGGTCAGCGCTTGCCACGTCAGCGCCGACGCGCCGGTGCCGACATCCAGGTAATACGGCGTGAACCACTTGCTGCCGCCCCATTTGAGCCTGCCGCGCACTCCAACGATCCCGTCCCAGAGCTCGTCGCGCTCCGAGGTGGTCCCGCTCTGCGCCAGCAAACCGACAGAGCCGGCGAATTGCCAGTCGAGAGAAGCCTCCATCGTCATGTAGCGCACGCCGCCGAACACATCGAGCGTTGCCGAGTCGGAACGAGCAACCGTGTAGCCCCCGGCCAGCGTCGCGATCACCGACTTGAGACCGACGCTGGTGTTGCTGTTCACCGGAATCTGCACGATCCCCCCGGGGCCGCTCACCGACCGCACCGCCGCCTTTTCGTTGGAGAACTCCAGATACATGGCGTCGGTGAAAACCGACCAATCGCCTTTGCGCGCCTCGAATCCGAGCATCAGCGCGAGATCCAGACTGCTCAGGTAGCGGCTCGGCTCGAGCGCAACCGAAGGCGCTCCGGGACTGGGAGGGGGCGGGTTGAAGTTGAGCGTACCGTGCACCGTGGGGAGCCAAACGTAGGGTGTCAGCGCAAAGCTCCACTGCTCGCTCGGGACAGAATCGGCGCGACACGGCGCCGCCGTCGCGAGGAGCGCAAGCGCCACGAGGCGCACGAAATGCGCGCGTCCATGAAGGCTGAATGAGCGGAGCATGGTTCTTTCGGGGCCACTCCAGGATGCGGTCGAGGCGGCGCATCTCTCGCACGGCCTAGCTAAAGCTATCAGCCGGCTCACGGACCAGCCATCCGACCTTGGTCGGATCGCGCATGGCCGCTTCTGCACCTCCACCCCGCCGCCCCTTGCGGCGGCTGCAGAGCGTCAGCTCTCACTTGGGCCTGCGGTGACGAAGGTGACGCCGAGAAGGTTGCTCCGGCGCGACTGCAGTCCAGGTCCTTCGACTGCCGTCCGGTTTGGTCTCGATCACCCACTGGATCGCGTCGAGCAGCGCCTGATCGTCGACCGGCTTGCCGAGAAAGAGCTGGGAGCCGATCGTCCGCGCCCAGCGACGCGTGGCCGCGTCGTGGCGGGCCGAGAGTGCGATCAGCGGCAGGTCGATGCCGCGCTCATGGAGCTCGCCCCGCAGTCCGGCAGTGCGGGCCGAGGGCGTCGTGATGTCGAGCAGGACGCAGCCGGTCGATACGCGCTCGGCCTGCGCGAGGAACTTCTCGATCGTTGCGAGCGCCCGCACCTCGAAGCCGGACGCTCGCACGAGCCGCGCCAAAGCCTGCAGTACACTGGCATCGGCGTCGACAATGTAGACGACCGGGTCTTCTGGTTCGCGCGTCACTCGGCGATGCTCCCAACCACGATGATGCGGAGCGTAGCCGTGCTACGGCAATGGGGAAATCCGACCTAGGTCGGATACGGCATCAGCTCGTTGTGTCGGGTCGAGAGCGTACGCTGCCCCTGCGCGCACTGTTCGAAGGCGATTGTGCAGCCAGTTTGTCGACCGCCCCGGCCCCGCGTTCGCCCTCGTCGCCAACGCTCGCCCAATCGATCGGCGCTTCGCCGTCTGCTGCCGCCGCTGCGAGTGCGTCGCACATGCGCACGAGCTCCGCGAGCGAGCGCGCTTCCATCTTTTCCATCACCCGGCCGCGATGCTGCTTGACGGTCTTCTCGGAGATGCCGAGCTCGGCGGCGATCTGCTTGTTGAGACGACCCCGGAGCACACACTGCATCACATCCCGCTCACGCGGCGAAAGACGGCGCGAGCGCAGGCCGAGCACCTGGCGCTCGCGGCGAAGCACCTGCTTGAATGCATGGCTCGCCGCGGCACGATCCACGGTATCCATCAGCACTTTGTCATCGACCGGCTTGAGCAGATAATCGTTAGCTCCGAGCTTCATCGCTTCGACGCCCGTCGATACATCGCCCAACCCGGTCAGGAACACTATCGGCACGTCGAGCCCGATCACCCGCAGGCGGACTTGCAGCTCCGGCCCGGTCATGCCGGGCATGCACACGTCGAGAAGCATGCACGCGGCCTCCGGTGTCCGCGGACGCTGAAGGAATTCCAGTGCCGACGCAAACGTCTCGACGGTATATCCGCCGGCGATCAGCAGACGCGCCAGACCCTCGCGCTGGGCTGCGTCGTCGTCCACCACCCAGATATTCGGACCCGAGATCGGATCGGCGCCTCTGGCATGCGGCTGCAGTGACGCAACCAGATTTGCGATGCCCGGACGCTCCGGCAGGCCAGGTTGTGCCGGCAAACTGAAGGCAAAAGTTACTCCGCGCTGCTCGTTGCGACTCACGTGGATCTTGCCGTCATGCGCTTCGACGATCGCGCGCGCAATCGATAGTCCGAGGCCCATCCCGTCACGCTTGGTCGAGCGAAACGGGGTGAATACTGAAGCCAGCTGTTCGGACGCCATACCGATACCCGAGTCTCGCAAAGCGACGGTCGCCTCCTGTACCGCGCCCCGCGCATCGCGCGAAATTGTGATGTGCAGCCGCCGCTCAGCGCGCGGCAGCGGCTGCATCGCGTCGAGCGCATTGTTGATCAGGTTGACCACGATCTGCTGCAGCTGCGTCTTGTCCGCCCACGTTACGCAATTCTCCTGCAGATGCGTCTCGACGCGAACGCCTTGCGCTTCGAGCTCGCCGCGCATCAGCGTCAGCACCTCGCCGACCGCGTCGGCAAGGTCGACGTTTGCCCGTTGCGTCTTCTCTCGCCGCAGCAACGCGCTGAGGCCGCGGATCACCGCGCCCGCTCGCTTGTCCTCGCGCACGATTGCTTCCAGGATCTCGCGAATCTCGCGCTGACCGGACTCGCCGCGATCGAGGAAGCGCAGCGCTGCCTGTGCGTTGCTCAGTATCGCAGCGAGCGGCTGATTGAGCTCGTGCGCGAGCGATCCCGTAAGCGCGGCTGCGCTCGCGGCACGGTCTGCGTGCCACAAATCGCTACGCACCTGATGCAACTCGGCCTCGACGCGGGCGCGCGCAAGCGCCGCAACGAGCACCTCGCCGATCGTCTTGATACGGCTCACGAGCTCTATCGGCCACGCGCGCGCATCGCGAAACGCCGCGAAGCCGATGGCCCCGAACAGCCTGCCGCCGACGCGCAACGGAATCGACAGATGCGAGCGCATCCCGGTGCTTTCGACGTAGGCGCGCTCGGCGACCGCCTCGGGCGGCAGGTCGTCCGGCAACTTACGCAGGACGACCATCTCGCCGGCCCGCATCGTCTTCACATACCACTGCAGCTGTTCTGGAAAGGGGCCCGGCGACATCGGCTCGACGCCGTCGACGGCAACCGAGCAAAGCATCGTCACACTGCCGTCGGCCGCTGATATCTCGGCGAATCCGCAGCGATCGAATCCAAGGAAATCGAGCAAGCGCCGCATGGCAGTTGCGATCTCTCCCTCCACGTGCTCGCTGGGCAGATCGACGAAGGCCGCGATCAGCTCGGCCAGCAGCCGCTCGAATGCCAGCAGGTTCGCGATTTGCGAGCTCGGCTCCGACGTTTCCCGCCGGCGCGAATCGCTCGACAGCGTGCGCTCCGCGGGTCGATCAAGCCGCCCCATTGGCCGCTATCCTTGCGTCGCGACCAGGCGAATAGTGGAACGGCCCTGGCGATCCGCCGAAGTCGTGCACGCTCGATTCGGGGCCGGCGACGGCGGCCATGGACTTCACCGGCGCGTGAATCACGACAGTAGAAACGATCTGCATCGCGGAGGGTCCCCCCAGGTCCGATCTGCGAGTTGAGCACCGGATTACGACCGCGTCCAGCCCTGCCGGCCTCCCCGCCAGGGGCTTCACGCGCCGTAGGGCTGGCGCGGTCGAGCCGCCATTATGCAAGGATGTCGTTGGCGATATCTTGCTCAAAGTATCGATCAGTGAACCGAAGAACGCAAACCCGTGCCCCTTCACATCGGCGTCGTCATACCGACGCTATGCACCGGCCGAACTTCGCCGGCCCCAAAGTCGCTAAAGCAGGCCGCCATGACTTCCGGCGACCGCGCCGGCCACCGTGAGCAGGCTGACGATGAGCAGAAGCCAGTGCAGCCGTTGAATGATCGCGAATGTCCGTTCGGGTCTGCGTTGCGCGGATACCTCGAACCAGCGATGCAGCCACAGCGGCTCGAGGACGAACAATACAGCAGTGAAAAGCGCCCACACCGCCACCATCGCGTGCATCCACCAGAAGTGCGGGTCGGCGAAGCGATTCCAGGCCTCGAGCCGATACGCAAGATAGAAGCCGGAGAGGCCGGTCAGCGTGACCGTCCAGCGCGCCTGACGCGCGAAGCCCGCCTCGATCTTCTCGAAGAATTGCACGCGCTCCGCGCTCGATACCAGACGACGCGTCGCAGGCAACAGCACTGTCGTGACCATCGCCACGCCACCGATCCAGAGCACCACGCATACAACGTGCACCAACCGCGCGCCCGTGAGATCGGGCATGGTTTGTCCCTTCTATGCGCCCTGTTTCAGCGTAGCCAAGCCTTGAGCATGTGTCAAACCCCACACTCGTCGCGCAGCGACAAGCCAGCTCGATCCAGATCAAGCATCGTCGCTGGAAATCGCCGCAATGGCGGTAGACTCCGCAAGATCTCGGGCGCAAGCGCACCAGGCTTGCGGCCGTGTTGTTCCACGCTGCGCCGCCATCGGCGTCCAGTCGTGCAAAACGTGCGAACCCTCGATGCTATGGAGTACCCATGAAATACCCGTCCTACGCCTTGCCCCTGCTGCTTGGAACCTCGTTGCTGTCTTTCGTGCTGCTCACTGGCTGCAATCCGCAATCGGAAAAGAAGGCTCAGGCTTCCAGCGACCCGTACGACGTCGCCAAGATGGATTTCAAGCCCGGGCCTGCGCAGATCACCAACGAGCGCCATACCGGTCCGTTCTCCGCGGGCAACGCACTCAGCCTGGATGCGGCGGTCAAGCCGCTCGCAGCCGAGACGGTCAAGGAAATCCGCCTCGACACGACTCACAAGATCATCGAGCTCGCGCCTGGCGTGAAATTCAGCGCGTGGACCTTCGGCGATCAGGTACCCGGTCCGATCGTGCGTGCGCGCGTCGGTGACCGCATCAAGTTCTCGATGACGAATCGCTCGGACGAGCTCGCTCCGGGCGTGCAGGTGTCCGCAGCGCCCATGATGCACTCGATGGATTTCCATTCCGCGATGGTGTCGCCACAGGACAAGTACCGCTCGATCGCACCCGGGCAGACGATCAGCTTCGAGTTCACGCCGAACTATGCCGGCGTCTACATGTATCACTGCGGCACGCCGATGGTGCTCGAGCACATCGCTTCGGGCATGTATGGCATGATGATCGTCGAGCCGCGCGAGGGGTATCCCACCAAAGTCGATCGCGAGTACGCCGTGATCCAGAGCGAGTTCTACACGATGCTCGATCCGGAAAACCGCAAGGTGGACGGTCAGCCGCTTTACGTTCTCGACGGCGCGCGCGTGCGCTCCAAGGCGCCCACCTACACGGTGTTCAATGGCCGCTACAACGGCTTGATCGAAAAGCCGCTTCCCGCCAAGCCGGGCGAGCGTGTGAGGTTGTTCGTGCTGAACGTGGGGCCGTCGAACACGTCGAGCTTCCACGTGGTCGGCACGATCTTCGATCGCACCTGGCTCGAGGGCAACCCCGACAACCAGCTGCGCGGCTCGCAGACTGTATTGCTGGGTTCATCCAACAGTGCGATCGTCGAATTCATCGTTCCGGAAACGGGCAATTACGTCATGGTCGACCATCATTTCGCCAATGCGTCGCAAGGCGCGATCGGGCTGATCGGCGCGAGCGACAAGCCGGCGGCAGAGGCAGGCGACAGCGAGCATCACAACATACCAGCCACCACCACGCCAACCGATCCGACGGCCGTCAAGGGCAAGCTCTCGTTCGAAAGCAAGTGCCTGGCTTGCCATTCGATCGGCGGCGGCGACAAGCTCGGACCTGACCTGTTCGGCGTGACCAAGCGCCGCGATAAGACTTGGCTCGCCAAGTGGCTCAAGAGACCGGAAAAGATGCTGCAATCGGATGCGACCGCCAAGGAGCTGCTCGGTAAGTACAAGCTGCCGATGCCCAACCAGAATCTCGCGGACGACGAGATCAGGCAGTACATCGAGTACTTCGCGTGGGCGGACGCTAATCTCAAGTCGCAGGGTCCGGAACAAGCCGCGGCACCGGCAAAATAAGGCGCCGGCGTGAAGACTCTCGCAAGCTCGATGCTGCTGTTTCTCGTGGCGGCGCTGTCGCCGACGGAAAGCTTCGCATGCGGCGCGTGCGTCGAGGACAAGATCGCCGCCACGTACGATTACGCTGTCGTCAAGAAAGCCGAAGCTGATCATCATCTGATAGTCTTCGGCGAGATCGACGGCAGCGCAAACCTCGACGCGATGGCTCCCAAGATCGCACACGCTGCCGCACGGGTGCGTGGCGTCGACCGCGGAACGGTGCGCATCTCGGCGTCGCCGCCGGCGTTCTCGTTCGCATTGGATCCGGCCTCGCAGGGGCCGGACGCGGCAATGAACGAGCTGCGCAGGCGCTTGGGCAGCACGCGCGTTAAGCTCACTGTATTGCGTGTCGCAGGGGGGGATTCGAAGACGGCACGCAAGTAGATCCATGAAGTGGAGGAGCGATGATCACGACACCTGACGCAAGCTGGCCCGAGTTGCCTCTGGCGGAGTGGCAGGACACCTATGCGACCCTGCACATGTGGACTCAAATCGTAGGCAAGACGCGGCTCGCGCTTGCTCCGATGGAAAACCACTGGTGGCAGGTCGCGCTGTACCTGACTCCGCGCGGCATGACGACCTCAGCGATCCCATTCAACCAGCGGACTTTCGCAGTCGACTTCGATTTCATCGATCACTTGCTGTGGCTGCGTGTGAGCGACGGCGCGACGCACCAGCTCAAGTTGGAACCGCGCTCCGTGGCCGACTTCTACGCACAGTACATGGCCACATTAGGCGGCCTGGGCCTGGACGTGAGGCTCATGCCCTCCCCTGTCGAAGTTCAAAGAGCGATTCCGTTCGCCGAGGACAATGAACACGCAGCATACGATTCCGACGCCGCCAGACGTTGCTGGGAGATCCTGCGGCGGACCGATAGCGTGCTGAAGAGATTCCGGGGCCGCTTTCTCGGAAAAGGCAGCCCGGTACATTTCTTCTGGGGCAGCTTCGACCTTGCCACCACGCGATTTTCGGGACGGCCGGCGCCGCGTCATGGCGGCGGCGCACCCAACTGTCCGGACTACGTGATGGTGGAGGCTTATTCCCACGAGTGCAGCAGTTGCGGGTTCTGGCCGGGCGGCGGCCCGATCGCCGAGCCCGTGTTCTACGCCTACGCGTATCCGGAGCCTGCCGGTTACGCCGAGCATCCAGTGCGCCCGGAAGGCGCTTACTATCACGGCGAAATGCGCGAGTTCATCCTGCCCTACGCGGCAGTTCGGCGTGCCGCATCGCCCGAAGATTCGATTCTCGAGTTTGTCCAGTCGACTTACGAGGCAGCAGCCGAGCGCGCGCAATGGGATCGCGTGTCCCTCGAGCGTCCGCGAGGCGAATGGTCTTGAGGCTGGCGCGGATCACAAAGGCGCCATCGAATCGATCGGACCGAGCAAGGCATGAGTTGACGGCGCTTTCATGAGGAGGCAGGCGCTTTGTCAGTTTGGGCATTCCGGTACTTCTGCATCGGGAAGACGATCGATTTTCGACCGCTCGGAGAAAACCAAGGTTTGGCCCACTTTCTTGAGCCGCTCCAGGCGATAGCCGTGACCATAGATCGCCCCTAAACGCCAACCATACTCGGGCATCAGGCTCAGCTTATTGCGAATTCGGCTCACGTGTGTATCCAGGCTTCGCGAGTTCAGCTGTTTGGACGTGCCCCAGATGCGTTCCCACAGGTATTCCCGCGACAATAGCCGACCCACATTACGTAGAAAAAATACGGCCAGATCGAAATCCTTGGCAGTGAGATCCAGGACGTGACCATCCCGCGCCAACGCGCGCGCCTGGCAATCAATGCGGAAGATATCCACGTCGATTCGCTGGGGCTGCGTCGATTCGACTAGGCTGCGCCTCGCCACCGCCTCCAGGCGCGCCAGGAGTTCTATACGTCGGAGCGGTTTGACGAGGTAGTCGTCGGCACCGGCTCGCAGAACGGCGACGATGTCGGCCTCAGCCTCACGTGCGGTCGTAAACAGAACGGGAATGCCCGAGCCCAACTGCTGCCGCACTTGCTTCAGGACCTCAAGACCGCTCACGTCGGGCACGTTCCAGTCCAGCAGCAGCGTGTCGAAGGTTTCACGCTCGAGCGCGCGGAGTAGCGCGGTTCCCTGCTCGAATGGCTGAGGAAAATGTCCGGCGTTCCGGAGCCAATGGCTTAGCAACTCGAGCTGAGAAGGATCGTCTTCCAGGATGGCAATGCGCATAACAAGCTCCGCTTGTGATTTTTGTATCGATGGTCATAACGAGCGGCCTGCTGGAGTTGCAGCAGAGCGTGCAATTGGATCGCCCTCGCGAACTCAACAGGCCGAGACCGAGCCACTTGCTTGCGGTCCGCCGTATGCGAGGTAATGGACCGGGTCTCTCGCGGAAGTTACATCGGCCATGCAGTCTTGATTCGCTTCTGGAGCAAAGCCGCAGGAGGTTGCAGAGTAGGCGCTGGCTGGCTCGGTGCCAAGATATATAACTATGGAGCGCTTTCTTTCCGATCCCCCGCAAGTGGGGCAGCAAAGTTAATCCGTCTCGCGCCCAGGAAGGTTCACATATGCCAGTATCTCAGACTGCGACGCTCGCGCGCAGTGCGATTGGCCAAGAAGTTGGTAAGAGCAGGCCATGCGTATCCAGTTGGAGACAGTTCTCACCCAACTTAGCGTCGAAACCGTAATCAATCGGAGACACGATGCGTGCGAGTCAAAGGTTGATCGCACACGGCACAAGACCCCGCCGGCTCAGACCGGTCGGTTCCGGGCGACGAAATTCCCAGGAAGATCGACCTTGGCGAAATGACGACCTCACTAATGAAACGGAGAGAATTGGAGGTGCGCGATGGACGATCCGAAGCGCTGGCAATTGCGTGGAGGCGCGCGCTACATCCCCAGTCACACGGTGAGCAACGCGAGGTATTGCGGCGGAATGAGACACCCGCAAGGGATGCGTGGAACCCGAATCTCGGTGCCGTTCATTGGCGAGAAAGTGTGCGCAGCATCCAAACTGCGGCTATGCGGCCCGAAAGAAGTCGTAAGTTATTCACGATTCCTTCACAGCCATTGACCTTATTAGACAGGTCACGAGCGGAGAGCTACATTCGGTTCGCTCCTCGTGGGGGACCGCGCCGCGCACAACCAAGTCACGCTGTCCAACCACTGTTCAACAGCGTCCGACATCGAGAACGTCGCGCACCCCCCGAGTGAGCACCACACTCCCAGTTGCAAGACGGTGCGGTTAAGAATCAACTACCCGCGGCGCAGCGAGCCACATCACAGGTGGCACAGGAAGTCGGACGTGAGTCGGGCCGTTACCCGCCTATGCGCTTGCTAGCCTGCCGTAGCTCGCCTGCCTCACCGCGCGGGATATCGAAGGGGAAGACTTCCTTCAGAGCGAGTAGCTCCATCAGGACGTGTTCTGCCCGCTCTCCAGGTTGGCCAGGAGCGGCACCTAATAATCCGTCCAGGCATCGTTGCAACGGCGAAAGCGCCAGCGGCAGCCTCACGCCTTCGGAGGGATCGCCAGTTGACTGGTTGTCACTTTGCCCCTGGAGGGGGGCGACATCGCCGGTCAGCATCGCATAAAAGATCCTTCCGACTGTACGGAAGTCCATCTCGGGACCAGATACTCGAGGAGTACTGACCCTGCCGCGCCCGCTGCGGATTCTGTCGGAAGCGGGGTGCGCAAGACCCATGGAGTCGCTTATCCGCTCCGTCACGTTGAAATCCGTCAATACGAGCACGCCGTCGGGGCGGAAGAGGAAATGTTCTGCACGCAACGCACCATGGCAGATACCCGTGCCGTGAACCGCGTCCAGGGCCAGGCACATTTCTGCGAGACAGTTCAGCGCGTGTCCGACGGGCAGCTTATTTCGTATTGCCTCGCTTAGAGAGCCGCCCGGCAAATACTCCAGCGCGACGTACGCACCGCTAGTCGTCTCGCCGGTTTCATACACGCTGACCACATTCCGCTGATTGATGCCTGCGACCTTGCGGTACTGCTCCAGATACGCAGCCATAAAGCCTGGCGGCAACTCGTTCGACCGAAGGACCTTCACGACTTCTTCACGCTTCGTCGCAAGGTGCGTGGCTGTATAACTGCCGACATAGCGCCCTAGTCCGATTCTGCGGCCAATCGTCCTGCCTGGAAGATGCGGCGGGGTCTCGCCTGTCACGCGGTTGTTCACACCGAAAATCATGGTCTTGTCGGCATCGAACTGAGCTACGTCACCTGCCAACTTGGCCAACATCGTATTCGCGAGCACGGCTTCCCGGACTTCCGCCATGAGCGGAAGCTCGCCCGGCCTGGCAAAGCCGGGATTGAAGCCGAGCACTTCCGAGATGGACAGGGTGACGCCGTGATCGGTATCGCTTAGGGTTGCAGTGCGACCGAACTGGAAAGACGGACCCGCGGCAGCGACAGCCGACTCGGAAGCCGCGATGCTCCAGCCAAGCCCCTTGGCTCTGCCATCCAGCCGATACGCCAGTTCCGCCGTCTGACCGGCGATCGTCAGGCCAGATTGGCCTCCGCCGCTTGACCGTGCGATGACCACCTCTCCCGAGTGCACTCCGCACCCCACCGACAAATCCGGCAACGAACTGTCTCCCAACCCGCCTCCGGCCACTCTCTTGGCCCGGCGTGCCGCGACGAGAACGCGCAACGCCGATTCGATCGCCCGAGTTGGATGCGGTCGGTCCGTGTTGGGGCTGTCCTCGAATAGCGCAACCAGGCCGGCTGCATCTGCACGCACGATCCAACCACCCTGTCCACTCGTGGCATCGCTCGCCGCCGACATGAACTGGCGCAAGAGCACATCGAAAGGCTTCGCACTCATCGAGCGCGCCAGTGACACAAAGTTCCGTATAACGACGACGAGCGCGGTCGCATGCCGTGTCTCGAGCAAGAGCGCAGCTCCCCCGGCTGCCACGGCAACCTCCGCCGCCCGATCACCGGCCGGCGCAGGCGCGGTCAGGTTGCGACCGCGACTCGCCGATACTTTGTTCGCGCTCCGCAGTTGAGCGTCGACGACCTTGAGCAGCACATCTCGGGTCACCGGTTTGGTGACAATTCCACTCGGTTCGATCGAAAGCGCATGAGCGTGCGCCTCGGCGTCGTGACTCGGCACTAGAAACAGAATCGGAATCAGCGCAGTTCGCAAGCTGGAACGGATCGCCGCCACCAGTGCGAAGGCGCCCGCACCCTGCAGGTCGGTCGCGACGATCACTAGATCCGGAGGGTCGAGGCGCACTGCCTGAAGAGCGGCGCGGACGTCGTCGAATCCCAGGACCATAAGTTCGCGAGATTCCAGATGTAAGCGGCACCACTCCCGCAACGCGGGATCAGCCTCGACCAGAACCACTCTTTGCATTCGCCACTCCAGATCGGTGGTCCAATCGCTTGCCGCCGCGTGAAGGATCGGCGGATCCTAGTCCCTCCAACACAGGACTGCTGAATATTGTTATCGGCTGGATCAGGTCCGCCCTCAAGGTCGGATCCAGCATCACCATCGCAATCCGCAATCATCTCGAATGCGCGCAGGCATACGAACCCTCTGTCGCTGTAACGGCGATTTTGCCGAATTCCCTTGTGTCTCCGGAGGAGATTTCGAGTTAAGAGTCCTATGACATTCAGTGACAAGGATATTGTGCGTAGGTAGGATCAGTTCGTCGGAACCCTGCGCAGGAAAATTTACGCCAAGTTAAGGCAACAGGGAACGACGGCACGGCGATTCCTGATGTGACGATCGCTGGCCTAAACAAACACAATAACCGTGAGACCGCGTCGGCCTCATCCAGTGCCGACGGAACGATTTCCGGCATCGCCCTAGGGAGGCTTGCGTGGTAACTCCTTTCAGCAGAAAGCTGGCGATGCTCGCTGGAGTGGAGCTTTTGCTCGCAGCGATCGTCTTGTCGAGTGCATTCCTATTCGTCGGGGCGTTCCTCATCGTCGTTCCCGCCGATCAAGCCGTTGTCCGCAGCCACGCATTGCTGGCCCAGCTGACATTTGCGATGACCCTGTTGCTCCCAGCCGGCATTCTGGGGGTGCACCGATTCGATCGTGCAGAAGCTTTGCCTACTTTCCTGCAAAAGTTCTTCGTCAGTATAGGCGTGGGAATTCTCCTGTGTTATGCACTTTTCGCACTGGCTCCGGCCCTCGCCCGCTATAGCAACGTGATTCCGCCTGCCGCCGCACTCGGTGCGTTTGGACTTGTAATCGTTCGGTTGGTCCTGGTTCCACGCCTGCGCATCGATCAGCTACAGCAGCGCGTCCTCATACTAGGCACGGGGGGTGACGCGGCAATGGTGGCTCATGGGCTCGCTCAGCTGGCTGAGCGTGGCGTGTCCGTCGTGGGGTTTTACCAGACCGATCCAAGCAGCCCGGTCGAGGTGCCCCGCGATCGGATCGTGCCGAGGGCCGAATCACTGGAGTCTTTAGTCCAGGCTCTATCCATCCAGGTAATCGTGGTCGCAGTCCGCGAGCAACGCGGCGGCGGCCTGCCTGTCAGCGAGTTACTCAATTGCAGATTGATGGGCGTGGAGGTTACGGACGTGCCTGGCGTGCTGGAGCGAGTCACCGGGATCGTGCCGGTCGAGGTGCTCAAGTCGAGCTGGCTCATCTACGGCAAGGGTTTCGCGCAAGGGTGGGGCCGACGGGTCGTGAAGCGTGCGTTCGATGTCGTGATGGCGACGGGTCTGTTGGTCATCGCCACGCCGGTGATGATAGCTACCGCGATCGCTATTTTCCTCGAATCCGGCCGGCCGATCATCTTCCGCCAGGAGCGAGTCGGCTTGGGGGGGCGGCCTTTCTTCCTGCTGAAGTTTCGTAGCATGCGAGTCGACGCCGAGAAAGACGGAATTCCGCGCTGGGCAAGCAGTCAGGATCCAAGAGTGACTCCTGTCGGCCGCTTCATCCGGTGCACGCGCATCGACGAGCTCCCGCAAATATTCAACGTACTGCGGGGAGAGATGAGCTTCGTGGGACCGCGTCCCGAACGCCGTTTCTTTGTCGATCAGCTGGTGGAACGAGTCCCTTTCTATGGCGCTCGCCATACCGTAAAGCCTGGCGTTACCGGATGGGCACAAGTACGGTATGGTTACGGCGCGTCGCTGGAGGATGCGACCCGGAAGCTCGAGTTTGATCTGTTCTATGTCAAGAACCACTCGCTGCTGTTGGATCTGGTCATCTTGATCCTCAGCGTGCGCGTGGTTCTCTCTGGTGCGGGCGCTCGCTAGAAGCGCACCGACGACAGCGTCAGAGACCCGAGCGGCGCCAGTACGCTAGTTGCGAGGACACCCTCCTCCGGATACGACGGCGGGCGATCCGAGGCAAACCACCTTCCAACTCGCCTAGCCTGGCGGTAGTGCCGCCTGCTTTGTCCGACCGCGCGGATTTTGGCAGATTAAAGACACTTATAACATTCGGTGACAACGATGCACCGCGGCCAGTACGATCGAGCCATGACACCTCCAATTCAACAACTTCGCGGCCATCGCTATCGGTGGCTTGTCACGGGATCTGCCGGCTTTATCGGTTCGCATCTCGTCGAGTCTCTCCTGCGCCAGCAACAAGATGTCATCGGCATGGACAACTTGAGCAGGGGCCACCGCTCGAACATTGAGCACGTCGAGGCCGCTGTCGGGGCGCGGGCGGCCGCACGACATCGGTTTCTCCTTGCCGACATTTGCGACATGGAGGCGTGCCGTGCCGCCTGCAAGGATGTGGACATCGTCCTTCACCAGGCGGCGCTCGGCTCCGTGCCCGGCTCTATAGCCGATCCGCTCGGCTGGAATGCAGTCAACGTCACCGGGTTCCTGAACATGCTGACTGCGGCCCGTGACGCCGGAGTCAAGCGATTCATCTACGCGGCTTCAAGCTCGACCTACGGGGACAGCACCAGCCTTCCCAAGGTAGAAGAGAAAATCGGGCGTCCGCTGTCGCCGTACGCCGTGACGAAGTACGTCAACGAACTGTACGCCGATGTGTTCGCCAGATGTTATGGCGTGCAGTGCATCGGGTTCCGCTATTTCAACGTCTTCGGCTCCCGTCAAGATCCGGACGGGCCTTACGCGGCCGTGATACCTCGCTGGATTCGCTCTCTGCTGAACGGCGACGCGGTAGAGATCTACGGAGACGGGGAGACGAGCCGGGATTTTTGCTATGTACAGAACGTCGTGCAGGCCAACTTGCTTGCGGCGCTAACCGAGAGGACCGAGGCCTTGAACCAGGTCTACAACATCGCCGTGGGCGACCGGACTTCGCTCAACGAGTTGTTCCCCCTCCTGCGCGACCTGCTGGCGTCGCATGGCGTGCCAGTGCAGGGCGCACGCGCGGTCTATCGCGATTTCCGAGCCGGAGACGTGAGACATTCCGAAGCCGATATCTCGAAGGCCGAACGCCTGTTGGGTTACCAGCCGACGCATGACGTGCGCTCCGGATTGGCAGAGGCGGTGCCCTGGTATGTCCAACAGTATCAACCAATAGTCACTGGAGGATGAGGTAAGGCGTGTCACCGCTTCGGTGCGGAATCAAGCGGTTTCACTGACAACATCCCCGGACGACATCGCGGCCCGTATCCGCCTATCTCGCCCTATGGCAGCAGCCCGTAGACGGTGATTTGCGTTGGTGTAACGATAAATGCCTTCCCGTTCGCGACCAGCGGGATACTGAATTTCGTCGCTAAGCCGAGCGTGTCTCTGGACCCCGCTGCATTGGTGTTATACAGCTCCTTCGACAAATCGTTCGCGTCGTAGACGCGGAGAACGCCGCCCGCAGGAGTGTTGTCCTGTACTGCCCACAGCAAGCCGTTGGAGTTGCCGTTGGCGGAAATCGCGAAAGACGCGCCGCGATTCGGGTACATTGCGGCGGACTGGGACACCGGTCCACTGGACAACACGCCGTTTGTGAACCGGAACATCCTAAGGTTGTCACTCACGGCGCCAAAGTAAACATTGTTGTTGAAGAAGGCCGGCGCGCTGTAGTTGCCTTCTTCAGCGGCGCCGTGGGGAAGAACTCCGGGGAGCGATTGAATGATCTGACTATCGCTGCCCGCCTGGAAATGGCCCATATTGTCGCGATTGACCACGTAGACCGTTCCCGTCTTTCCCGCTGCGACTAGCCTATGAGGTGTAGGCCCAGCCTGGTCGATGAGCAATACCGGTCCGCCAGAAGAAAGCTCCAAGTTGAACTGCTCCATCGTGGCCTGATCGTACGGGGTGAAGTAGTCAACGACGGTGCCGGTCGGACCAAGCTTGACGAGCGTATCGCCAAAGTCGGTGCCGCCCGTGTTGGCGTTGAAGTTGCCATTTCCAGTCGTGAAGAAAATGCTTCCACTGGCATCGGCGGCCGGCCCTGACCCGCTTTGCCATATCCCGCCGCCGTAGCCATTCGGGCTTACGCACCATGCTATTGTTCTAGCGAGCGTGGTAGCGTTGTAGCCGATGACCCAGCCATGCCATGGAGTCTGGTCGCCGTGCGACGAGAATGCTGCGTAAATCACGCCGTTATTTAAGACTAGTGCAGGCCGCTGGTTTTCTCTCAAGGGATTGAAGGCCAGATTGCCATTGACTGCGCCCGTGCCATTTCCAGTCACGCTGGCCTGGATCACTACCGGTCCGCCAAACTTCTCGGCTCCAGTTGTGATGTCGAGCGCATGCAGTCGCTGCACGTATGTGCTGCTACCCTCCTTGGTCTTGGCAACCAGATACAGGGTGCCAGTGGCTTGATCAATGACAGGCGTGCTGGTGATTCCGATCTCATTTGGAATATCGCCACACTCGCCAACATCCGCGCAAGGTACCGTGGTGACGCCCGTTCGAAGAAAACTAACTTGCCACAGCGGGCTCGAGCTTCGGCCGTCGGCATCGAAGGCATAGACGCTGTTGTGCTCGGTCGCAACAATGACTACGTTATGCAGTCCTTGGTTGGGTATGTTGACGTTAGCCACGTACAAGGGCGATGCGAACGCCCAACCGTCAATCGGGTACGAGAACAGTTTTCCGAACTGCGCGGCATTGACGTTGGTGGGGGTCAGGATCGTCTCGCCGCTATTTACGCCTGATCTGAGGTTGTCGTTGTGGAACGTAAACGTCCCGGGGTAGTTTGTTACATAGACTGTCGCGCTGGCCGACTGCGCTCCGCTTGCGGTCACGGTGTGCGTCCCGACGGCGCTCGGCGGCGTGTAAAGGCCCGCAGTCGTGATGAGGCCCGTTGACGCATTGCCGCCGACGATGCCGTCAACGGACCAGGTAACGCTGCCGCTGGCCGTGAACTGCTGCGGCTGAGTGAACGTCAGCACGGCGACGCGGGGGGTCACGACGAAGCCGGTTCCGGTTCCGGACAGCGAGACCGTGTGTGGACTGCCCGGTGCATTGTCTGTGAGAATGAGAGACGAGATACGATTGCCGGTCGTAGTTGGCGTAAAAGTCACGTTAATCGTACATCCTGCGCCCGGCGCGAGACCAGTTCCGCAATTGTTGGTCTGAGCGAAGTCGCCAGCATTTCCACCGGAAATCCCAATGCTGCTGATGGACAACTGCGCCCCCCCAATATTGGACAAGATGGTCGGTTTCGGGGCGCTACTGGATCCGGTTGCTACACTGCCCAGGTTGAGACTTGCGGCGCTAAAACTGACCACCGGGGTCGAGCCTCCTGTACCGACAGGGGTGGCCATATCGCTCTGAATCTGGGTCTGGCTCAACGCGACGTTGTAGACTCGGACCTCGTCGATCATGCCGGCAAAGTACTGACCAAAGACGTTATCACTGCCAATTTGCAATGGCGTGGCTGACGTCAGAATGCTCCCGGTGATTGGCTGGCTCGACACCTGAACGCCATTGACGTATAGGCGCAGCGCTGTTCCGTCATAGGTAAGCGCCAGATGTGTCCAGGTATTCACCGCTAGGGCTGCCGTTCCTACGATTGTCGCGTCAGTGCTCCCCACCGTCGCACCAGCGCCCGGCACACCGCTGAGACTGCTGGTCCCCTCCAGGTAGTAGTTGTCGTTCCCTCCCTTATAGATGACATCGCGCCATGCACTGGTCACCGTAGACGGATTGACCCACGCTTCCAGCGTCATCGCACTCGTCAGACGCAAGGAGGGTGCGTCGTTGATCGTTACGCGCGAGCTGGTGCCATTGAACACCAGCGCGTTCCCGTACTTGCCGGCATTGGTCCAGCTGGTGTTGGAAAGCGTTCCGGTATTCCCGTTGCCAGACCGGTCAGTAACGGTCGTGCCCGTTCCTTCGTCGAAACTATACGCAGCCACCAGACCCGAAACGGTTGCCAGCGTCGTCGTCGTGGCAGT
>Ga0105237_10003142_pt1 | contig 19869 bp, 18 predicted proteins | sample KBSC24metaG_FD_81520 | JGI IMG/M metagenome (GOLD analysis project Ga0105237, IMG submission 81520) | Corn rhizosphere microbial communities from Kellogg Biological Station, Michigan, USA - KBS C2-4 metaG | ecosystem: Host-associated > Plants > Roots > Rhizosphere > Soil | place: Michigan, USA... | reverse complement strand
TGTGATGGCTTCGGGGATCTCGCCGATGTTGTTGCCGCTCAAGTCCAGTGTTGTGAGCTGCGTCAGCCGTGTGATGGCTTCGGGAATCTCGCCGATGTTGTTATCGCTGTTGTTATAGCTCAAGTCCAGTGTTGTGAGCTGCGTCAGCCGTGTGATGGCTTCGGGGATCTCGTCAATGTTGTTGCGGCTCAAGTTCAGTGTAGTGAGCTGCGTCAGCCGTGTGATGGCTTCGGGGATCTCGCCGATGTTGTTGCCGCTCAAGTCCAGTGTTGTGAGCTGCGTCAGCCGTGTGATGGCTTCGGAGATCTTGGTGATGCCACAACCATGTAAGCTCAATGTTGTGAGCTGCGTCAGCTGTGTGATGGCGTCGGGGATCTTGACGATGTTGTTGCGGTTCAAGTCCAATGTTGTGAGCTGCGTCAGCCGTGTAATCCATTCTGGGAAGGCTATAAGCTGTTTCTGGAGATTACGATATAACCCAACGATTTTTAGCTCTTGGACAAATTGGAGTTCACCGAGAATTTCTGGTTCTAACTCAGCAAGGGAAATTGAAGCTCGCAGACCATCAGATAGATCGAGAGACGTAGAATTCCTGGCATGGGCTTCGGCGATTTTTCGGCGAATGTATGATGTCGTATCTTCAACATTTGGCATGGTGTTTCACGCTGGGCTGTCTATGACTCTTATGCTTGCCTGATATCTATTTTAAGCAGTGTACCTTATATATCTTTAGGACGTTTTTCACCTCTGGGGTTATTGCGAAGACATTGTTGATAGACGGAGAAGTGAATATACGAGGAGATATGTCTCGTAAAAGTGCGCAGTAAACCGCTTTTGCAGCGTCTCCGCAGGTACAATACTCCCGCACAATTGCCTGAATAAACTTTGATCCGATGCGGGAGCGATTCTATGGACGTACTCATCATTGGCGGGACCGGACTGATCTCAACTTCGATCAGCCGGCAGTTACTGGAAGCGGGACATTCGGTTACCCTTTACAACCGGGGCAAGACGCCGAGTCGCATTCCGGACGGCGCGAAGCAGATTATCGGCGACCGTAAGGATTATGCGGCGTTCGAGAAGCAGTTTGAGGATTTGCAGTACGATGTCGTGGTGGACATGGTGGCGTTTCAGCCTGAGGATACTCAGAGCGCCATTCGGGCCTTCACGGGACGAACGGGCCAGTTTATCCATTGCTCCACGGTTTGTGTCTACTCCGGACCTCCCGAGCAGATCCCGACCACCGAAACCGAGCCTTTTCACTCCATCGGCGGCTACGGCAAGAACAAGGCTGCCTGCGAGCAGCTTCTGCTGGACGCCTATGCTGCCGATGGCTTTCCGGCGACGATCATGCGGCCGTCGCATTCATATGGAGAGGGTGGGGATGTGGTGCGCCCGTTCGGACCGTCAAACAGCTTTGTTGATCGTCTCCGCAAGGGCAAGCCGATCATCGTGCACGGCGACGGAACCTCGCTGTGGGCATCGTGCCACGTGGACGATGTGGCGCGCGGCTTCATCAATACGATGAGCAATCCGAAGTGCATCGGACAGGCTTACAACATCACCGGCGATGAATGGATGACCTGGAACACTTATCATGAGCAGGTCGCCGAAGTGGTGGGCGGCGAGTTCAAGCCCGTCTATATCCCCGTGACCACACTTCGGGAGGTTGCCTCGGGATGGGCCGGAGGCACCTGGGAAATCTTCGCGTGGCCTTCCGTCTTCGATAACAGCAAGATCGTTCGCGATGCTGGCTATACCGGCCAGACGATTAACTTCAAGCAGGGAGTTGCACGGACCGTGGCCTGGTTGGAAGAGAACAACCGCATCGCCAACAGCGACGATCATGCCTTCGAAGATGAGTTGATCGCCGCCTGGGAAAAGCAGATCGCCGCATTGCCGAAGATGGGCTGATGTTTGGGATTTGGCTGAGGTAAACGGCCATTATTGATCGTGCCGCTACCAGGTCCAGACAAGCTCGACCCCTACATGATGAGAAAATGGCGTCTCCTGTTAGGGGAAAGACGCTCGCAGTACTGTAAGCAGGCATGTTCAGACAGCTGAAAAGCAGAATGTCATAGCTGCTCATCAAACGCGTTTTTCTCATCATGTAGGGATAGAGCTTGTCTCTATCCATCTTTCTTTTGCCCCCTTATCGACTCTCCGAACCTCGACCTACATTACCACGACAGCGGGCCATCTTCGTTCGAGAACGTGCCGGTTGGACCGTTCTCATCGAGTAGGGCGAGACGTACTGGCTCATGCGCGCCCTGTTCTACGGTGCGGGTTCCGTGGAAGTCGTTGAGATCGGTCGCAGTATAGCCCGGGCAGGCCATGTTCACCTTAATCGGTGTGCCCTCAAGCTCCTTGGCGAAAGCTACAGTAATCGCGTTGAGGGCCGTCTTCGATGGGACATACGCGCCGTTTTGAATCCCGTAATAGGGATTTGACTTGTCTGTCTGCATCGTCAAAGAGCCGACTTCGCTGGATACGTTGACGATCCGCGCCGCGGGCGCTTCGCGCAGAAGCGGCAGCATTGCCTGTGTGACCGCCATCACTCCGAACACATTCGTCTCGAACACGGCGCGCACCTCGTCGATCGGCACGACGCTCGGTCGCCCGGCCGCCATTTTCTCCTCGAACGGCGCCCCGGGCCTGGGGACGTGCGAGATAGCCGCGTTGTTCACCAGCACGTCGAGACGGCCGAACTCGTTTCGGATGCGCTCCGCCGCGGCAGCGATGGATGTCTGATTCGTGACGTCAAGCTGGATGGCGTGGGCGTCCGCTTCGATGCTCTTCGCGGCTATCTCTCCATTCTCGAAGTTGCGCGATCCCACGAGCACGGTAAAGCCATGCGTTGTAAGATCCTTCGCGATTTGTAGACCGATCCCTTTGTTGGCCCCGGTAACCAGGGCGACGGATTTGTTCTGCATTGTAATTTCCTTTCAGGCAGCGGCGCGCTCGGCGGTTGGCCGGCGGCGAAGGTTTGCTTGGGTAATTGACGGCGGATTATAGTTCGCCTCTAGCGGTCCGATATCGGTTCCGGGCGGAACGATCTTGTCGATCCGGTCCAGGATTTCGTCGCTAAGAACGACGTTGGCGCCTGCGAGCAGATCGTCGAGGTGCGGCATCGTGCGCGGGCCGAGGATCGCCGACGTCACACCTGGGTGCGCAATCACGAAGGCCATCGCCAGATGTGTCAGTGACACTCCTGCCTCTTCCGCCAGGGGGATGAGCTGTTCGACCGCGTCCATCCTGCGTTCGTCGGACATTTGGCCGGGGAAGTATTTAACGCGCATGCTGTCGGGCAGTTGCTGCCCCTTGCGGTACCGGCCGGTGAGCATGCCCATGGCCAGCGGACTCCACACCAGGACACCCATTCCGTACCGCTCGCAGGTAGGCAGAACCTCGCGTTCGATGCTGCGGTTCAGGATCGAATAGGGCGGCTGCTCGGCGCGGAAGCGCGCCAGCCCGCGTCGCTCCGCGATCCACTGCGCTTCCACGATCTCCGAAGCGGGGAACGTCGACGATCCGATTGCGCGCACCTTCCCCGCACGCATCAGGTCGGTCAGGGCCGAGAGGGTTTCCTCAATGTCGGTATCCGGTGAAGGCCGGTGAATCTGGTAGAGATCAATGTGGTCGGTCTGCAAGCGGCGTAAGGAATCCTCCACGGCGCGGAACAGCCAGCGTCGCGAATTGCCCTGCTGGTTTGGGTCGTCTCCCATCGGGAGATGGGCTTTTGTGGCAAGCACAATGTTGTCGCGGCGGCCTTTGAGAGCCTTCGCGACGATCTCCTCCGATTCGCCCCGGCTGTAGAAATCGGCTGTGTCGATGAAGTTGATCCCTGCATCCAGAGCCTTGTGGATCATACGGATCGAGTCGTCGTGGACGGGGTTGCCCATGGCGCCGAACATCATTGCGCCGAGGCAATAGGGGCTGACCTTGATACCGGTTCTTCCAAGCGTGCGATACTGCATAACCTTCTCCTTTTCTTTGTCGATGTATAATCAATGCACAACGTAATGTGCTAATATGTTAAATCGGAACATTGTTCCACATTATACGGAACAATGTTCCGCTTGTCAAGAGGAGGTATGGTGAACGACAAAATGGAAGGTCAGGGGGACGGCTTGGAGCCGCAGGTCCGTGCGGATCGGCCAGTGCGCGCCGATGCTCAGCGCAATATCGATGCGTTGTTGGAAGCCGCGCTGGCGGTGTTTGTGACTTCCGGGGTGGATGCTCCGGTGCGGGAGATCGTAGAGAAGGCCGGTGTGGGCATCGGCACCTTTTATCGCCACTTTCCGCAGCGCGCCGACCTCGTCGCGGCCGTCTTTCGCCATGAGATCGATGCCTGCGCGGATGCCGCGCAGGTTCTGGCTGCCGCGCATGAGCCTGCTGAAGCGCTGGCGCAATGGATGCAGCGATATGCGGCTTTCATCGCGACCAAACGCGGCCTTGCGTCGGTTCTTCACTCGGGAAACCCGGCATTCGACACCTTGCCTGCCTACTTCGAACAACGGCTTCTGCCGGCTCTTCGAACATTGCTGGACGCAGCGGCTGCGGCGGGTGAGATACGCGGAGATATCGATGCTGACGACCTTCTGAAAGCTGTCGCGAGCCTCTGTATGCAAACCTACAACGAAGGATCTGACTATGCGCGGCGCATGGTCGCGCTGCTCGTCGACGGGCTGCGCTACGGCGCAGGCCCATCTGGGCAGTAGCGGAGTTGTGCCACAAAGAAACGTCCTGTGCATGTTTAAGCATGCGCAGGACGTTTTGTGAGCAGCCAAGGGCGGTCGTTAAAATGCTAATGTTTGTTGGGTTGAACTGAATCTGTTGGGTTGGGATCGACTGAGGGAATGCCGATCGAGGACAGCTCGTGGGGCGGCCCAATGCGTACGATCGATGTCAGCCTAGCGTGCTTGAGATCCAACGTGCCTGCCGGCGCAGCGAAAACGGGCGGCAGCGCCTGTGTTGCCGGAGCATGGCTATGCACGGCTCCCTTAACGTCATTGGGCGAAGCGTTTCGAACCAGCACCATACCGACCAACGGCGTTTCTGTTGTAGACTGCGCAAATACGGGAGCGGCAGCGAAGGCGCCGGCAAGCGTCAGACCAAGCGCAAGAGCGTGAGCAGCCGGCAGCGTTAAGCGACGTGACATTTATAGATCTCCTCGACGGTAACGAGTGGTACAGCGATTTTGTTATACCACACAGCGATACTGAACGGCGCGATGCAGACTGTTAAGCTTCTTTATTCCTCATCCGGCGGGAGACTTTCGGCCACAAGGCGGCGCAGGGCGTCGAGGAACTCCTCATTGTCCTCGGTAAAGGCAGGGTAGGTCTCCTCAACATAGTCGTATAACTCCGTAGCGGCATCGGGGTGGTCGAGCGCTTCGTGCTGCAGGGCGTGAATTATGGCTCGCCGTGTATCATCGGTGGCCTGTTCGTTCGGCACGTAGCGGATGGCCGCATAATGCTTTAAGGGCGCGGTGATTCGGCTGTCGACAGCCATTGCGGCGGCTTCAGCGGCGTGTACGATAGGGGAGCCGATCTGATCATACTGATCCTCAAGCAGGGGATCGTTGACCCAATTCGGGCGAATGGCTCGCCAGGTTTCCCGTGAAAAATCGAACGCGCGCGCTTTGAAGAACTCGACAGCCAATGTCAGGAGACGCTGGGCAAGATCGTTTGTGGTGTCCGGCTCAGGCGGAGCGGCAGCCTGGATGCGCTCGACGGCACTCCTGAAGTCGGAGAGATTGTCGCGAAGCGCATGGACGATCAATAGATCCATCAAGGCATCGGTATCGTGCCAGTCTTCTACGCCGTCGGCTAGAATTGCCCGCTCAAGCAGCTCGATGGCAAGCTCATAACGGCCGGAATCGCGGCTGATCAGGGCCAGCAGCATCAGTGCGCCGCGATGTTCCGGGGCGCGCTCCAGAACCTTCAATAGTTCCGCCTCAGCATCGGGGCGGCGCTCCTGATTGAGCAGGAACCTGGCCAGCATGAAACGAGCGAACGCCTCGTCGGGCGAGGTCGTGATCAAGCCGCGCAGTTCGGCTTCCGCGCCTGCGACATCGTTCACGGCGAGCAGCGCATTGGTAAGCGTGTAACGCGGAGTAGCCTGTTCAGGCGCGATCTCTACGGCGCGCCGAGCCAGGCGGACTGCTTCAACGGGATTGGTATCCATGACGGCATTGGCGGCATCGATGAATGTGAGAGCCGCCGTGGCTATGCGCATTTGCTCGTCATATTGCCGTCGGCGCTCCGGGTTTCGGAGCAGATCAAATGCCTGGCGCACTGCCTCAGGATCGTCGTCGGACGCATCTCCCAGAACCCATTCCTGGTAGGCATCCTCAATTTGTTCTGCCGTAGCCGTTGCCGGCAAGTGCAGCAGGTCGTAAAGGGTTGGAAAAGTTGCCATAAGCGCCTCGGAGCCGGATCGCAGCGGCGATATCCGGAGTATGTCACCAGTATACTCCGTGGGCACTATACGACAGGACCCCGGAGCTTGTATAAGCTCCGGGGTCGCGAGCAATTCCGAGTCGCCTGCACGCTTTCGAACTATTATATTTTACACAGGGTTGACATATGACACGTGTCATGATAGAATGTGACATCAAGCAATTTCGTGTAGCTATACATGAATGGGAGGAGACACAAAGCTGCAGGGATAACGCGACAGCGGGAAGATCCCACCACTATTAATTGTGAATGAATCGAAGCACGAATATAAAATCAAGAATTGAAGGAGTCAATTTATCATGTTTCTAAATAGATTAAACAAAAGAGGTTTTACTCTCATTGAATTACTGGTTGTTATAGCTATAATAGCGATTCTCGCTGCCATTCTATTTCCGGTGTTTGCGAAGGTGCGCGAGAAGGCGCGGCAGACGAGTTGCGCCAGCAACGAGAAGCAGTTCGGGCTCGCGTTTGTGCAGTATATACAGGACTATGACGAAGTCTATCCGCTGGCCAGCTACAATGCCGGTGGGATCGATTGGGTTGGAAAGGTGGGGCCTTACATCAAGTCTACAGCGGTCTTTTCCTGCCCGGATGAAACAAGCAGCCATTCAGCGGCCAAAGATGGCGTCTTGCCGTTGTCATATGGGGCAAATGCAGATGTATTAAGCTTGCATGACGTTTATGCAGTGGCCACTGTTTCATCTGCGCAGTTTACGTCGCCATCCAAAACAGTGCTGATCTTCGAAATAAGGAGCGCGAATACCGGAGGGGTTGGAATTCTTCCGGACGGCTCCGGTGAGCACTGGATAGATGGGCGCGGAAATGGGCGTTATGATAACGGGTCTCCACAGTTCCTTTGGGCGCCTTATAACGCCGGGTATGCGACCGGATTTATGGGCGGTATTGCCGACCCTGCTTCGGTTGCGCCTGGTTGCAGCGTCGACGCAAACCCCAGCACCGGATGTTTTGACGGCAAAGTGGGGCGGCACTCCGATGGGGCCAATTTTGCGTTTGCCGACGGCCATGTGAAGTGGATGCGCGGAGATAAGGTGTCAACAGGTTTCGAACCTACCGGTACAGGATGTGATCAAGATCAAGCCAATTGTCAATCACCTGCCACTGACCAATCCGGAAATACCTGGAGAACGGAGCCGAACAACGCAGCGAGCACCGACATCGAACGGTGGATCGCTACCTTCAGTGTCTTGTAGATTAAGATGCGATTTTGCAGGTTGACGTCGGAGGAACACTAATCCTCTGGTAATCATCCACAGCATGTTGTCGTGTTTGATCGGTGCAAGGGGCGCCTCTTCGTATAATTCAATGTATTGGTAAGTGGGCAGATTCTATAATGATTGGCAAATTAAGATTGACATTTAAGCCGGCGATCCGACTTGGCATGCTCATACTGTTGTTTCTGTTCAATGGGTTGGGGGCTGTGCCGGCTGATCCGGCTTCTCTCATGGGCAGCGGCAATATACATTTGCCCGGGGACGGTTCATCTTTTGCCAAAAATGCTCAGCTTTTCCGGGCATTGAATTACGAAGGGGTTGGCCTCTGCCGGATCCCGTTGTTTCCGAATGACTATTTTTGGTCCAGCCAGACGCCGACGCCGGCAAAGGCAGATGATTTAATGCTGCAGGCGCATCGTTACGGTGTTACGCCAAACCTACTTTTCGAATATTATTCGTCGTTTCCGACTCCCATCGGTACATATGATCAGTGGTACAGAGTAGGCCGCGCATTCGCAGAACGCTTTTCTCCGAACAGCGTTTGGTGGAAGTCGCAAGGAATCCGGAATTATGGAGTGACGATCTACGAGGCGATTAATGAGCCGGATATCAGCAAGCTGTCCGGTCATGCGCCTATTCCTGGGAGAGCTTATCATGATGCTCTGAAAGGATTAGCCGACGGCGTGCATTCCATAAACTCCGCTCTAAAGGTAAATCCCGGTGGGTTTGGGGGAGTATGCGCCAATAAAGACTACACCCTTCAGGAACTGGGGCCGGTAATCGCTGACTTATGGAATAACGGAACTTTGGACGGTATAGATCTACATACTTACGGCAGCTTCTGGTCCCCCCTGTCTCCATGGAAATATTCGGTGCAGCACGACTTCGATGCCGTTAAGAAGGCTTGTGGCATCACCAGAGATATCAATTTCTACGCGTCGGAGTTCAACTATAACGCCGAAGACGCCGAGGGGGGCAGTTCAAAGAAGAACATCAGCGAGTCAGAGGCCGCATCCTATCGCCTGACATGCATCTGGGACAATCTGGGAATTGTAGGCAAACAGGGCCAGCCTGTAACCAAGCTCGCTCTCATCTGGACCTTGTTCGATACGGCGTCGGCCGATCCTGCATACGGGCTTTGCACCGCGCTTTCACCATTTAAGCCAACGATGAGCGCCTCGGTATACAGGTTAGTTGCCCAACTGACGGCCGGCATGGACATCGTATCATCAAACCCAAAGGATAGCGGAATAGTTATCTTAAGGGGAAGCGGCAAGAGCATGTGGGTCTGGCAAGATCGAATCAATTGGACACAGAGACCAGGTTCAAGCTTTAAAGTAACAGGAATCTCGCCTGCCGCTACGAAGCTCAAGGTTTATGGCTATGATGGACTTCGCGCTGCATACACACTCTCAAGACAAACGAGTTATACAGTGAACCATCTGCCGGGGAATGAAACGTACATGTTCTTAGCCCAGTGACTGTACTGATACGGATATCCCTTTGAAAGGAGGTTCTACGCTGAGGCAAGCACCCAGAAATAGTTCAAGGTAAATTAAGCTGGGCTATGGAGAAGAATGCGACTTGGGCGGCTAGTTATGCTACGCACAGCGCTTGGAAGACTAGATCGCGCACGATCGCTGTGGTAATTTTGAAAAACGCGTATCCAATGTAAGGATAAAGGTATCCAATCCATGAAAAAACTGTATAGTATAATTGCTGCAAGTGCAATTTTTATGCTTATCCCTCTGGGATCTGTAAAGAAAGCGTGCGGCGATCCCGCACATTTGCTGGGATCGAGCAACATTCGGCTCGGCAACGATCCGCGTAATGGGCAATTTCTGAGCGCACTCAGTTCAATGGTTAGTTTCAACGCGCGGCTGTCAGCGTTTCCTCAGGATTATTACTACAATGCCGGCGCGCCTACTCCGAGCGCCTTCGATACTTTGATTAAGAACGCGTACAATAAGGGAGTTAAAGTTGCGATTCTGTTCGAATACTATTCCTCATGGACGCAGTATCCCGCGGCTGGAGGAGCATATAGCCAATGGTACAGTATCGGCCAGGCCTTTGCTACGCGCTTCGCGCCGAACAGCTCCTGGTGGACGGCTCAAGGAATTAGCAACTTTGGTGTGACGGTATATCAGGCAATTAATGAACCCGACATGAATACGCCTGCAATTAATGCCACGGCATATCATGATGCTCTGAAAGGCCTCGCCGATGGAATCCATTCGGTGAACTCTGCGTTGAAAGTTATTCCGGGTGGTTTTGGCTCTGCGAACGCATCTTCAAATTACACATGTCAGGGCTATGTGACTGCCGTTCAAGACCTGCTGAACAACGGAACACTGGATGGGCTTGATTTACATACCTATGGTTCGACCTGGGCGCCCGTGATTGGCGGGCAGCATTCTGCGTATCACGATTTCAAAGCCGTCAAATCCGCATCCGGTATAACACGCGATATCAACTATTACTCGACGGAATTCAATTACTCCATATTAAACGCCGAGCCAAGTAACACTCAGATCAGTCAGGATGCAGGCGCTAAGTATTTCCTGACACAAATCTGGGACCAACTCGGCGTTGTTGGCAATGCCGGTCAACCTGTTACTCAATTCGCGCTGAGTTATTCCGCCGCCGAACTTGTTTCCGAGGATGCCAATTTTGGTCTGACCCAGCAGTTTACTCCGAGTTGGGTGGGCACGCCCCGAGCCATTACGCAGCAACTCGTTGCACAACTGGGATCCGGTATGAGTTGGGTTTCCGCTGATCCTACAACCAAGGGATTGTTTATTATGGCGGGGGCAGGCACAAAGCTCTGGGCCTGGCAGGACCGTACGGGATTGACGAATACACCGGGAACGTCATTTACGGTCACGGGAATTCCCACGACTGCGACAAAATTAAATGTTTATGGATATAACGGATTCCGCCAGGCGATTACGTTTCCAACCGGAACGACGTCGCGGACGGTGACGGGACTGCCCGGCAATGAAACATACATGTTTTGGGCAGGCAACTAAAGACGCCTCTATAACCTAACGTTGAAGTTGGGTCTGTGAGCCACAAAAGCCGCAGGCCCGGCTGCGACAGGCTGTGGTCATTTAGAAGTGAGAACTAAACTACTGCGTGGTTAAGGGAAGTCAGGGGCTTCAATTCAGGCAGTATTCTGACAATCGAATGGTCAACATTTTGATGAGACAAAACAGGAAGCAAGAACGATTTGAACATACCCTCAGCCAGAGAGTCAAACAGTAGATCTTGAAACGCGTTTGCTTGACCGTAGGTCAAGATAACATCGCCGCTCCCGGAACAGACACCGCAGACCGCAAGTTCACCCGCTCCTTCGCCGATTCGCTTGCCGCTTTTGATCAAAGCTGCTTCCACTCCGTGCCATCCAAGAGAACCTGTGCCAATAACCAGGGCTGTCGGCTGCTCTGACTCAGGCAATTCGAGCCAGCGTTCCATGGCCGTTTGAGCAAATTCGGCCGTTCGATCATGTCTTGATACATCAAAATCCGCAAAGTCGTAAAGCGCTACAAAATTCTCTGGAATATCGTAGCCGAGCGATTCCATTCGGCGGCAATAGCCGGTAATCAAGAAATCATCGTGCGTACCCGTGCCTTTTGCGCCGATATAGGCAATTCGCCGATGATGTAAGGAGGCCAGGTGATCTACCGACATGGACATCATTCCTTCATGGTCAAAGTCGACTTGACACCATTGAGGATGGTCTCCTTCGAAGCGTCCTTTGACCATAAATGGAATATTATGCTCCTCGAGTATAACTCCTTGTTCACGAATGTGACTCTCTTCACCCCAGAGAATGACAGCATCGGCATTTTGTGTCGCCGTCAATTCCTCAAGGTACTTCAAGATCTGAGCTTGTTCCGAAAAAACTCTGACCCGAAGTTCATAGCCCAGATTCCCAATCTGTTCCGCAAGCACCTCAATAGCCCCATGAAAACTATAGCGCATAAGATGGCGCCGATCACGGACGTAAGCAAATACCACCGAGAAGAAGCGTCCGTCACGTAATGCGCGCGCAGCCGGGTTTGGGCGGTAGTTAAGCTCGCGTGCGAGAGTGAGAATCTTTTCTCTGTTCTCAGCCGATACCCAAACATTCGGACTACCGTTTAGCACTTGGGTTACTGTCGTTCGTCCAAGATTTAATCTTTTTGCAATTTCTTTTTGAGTTATTGGCATCTTGTTAATTGGTTGTCGCTATAAGAAGCGCCTTGCGTACGCATGGAGCAATTCTCTATTGTAGTGGAACCAACATCAACTTGTCAAGCGTTCCAGACCATCGCCGGAGCGCTCGCTCAGTGTTACAAACCGAACCGTGAATGACAGTCATTAGCTGTTCGCATCCAGCTAATGGTCTTTCTATTTATGAAGATTGTAAATGCGTCGATCGAAGCCTATGACCGATCTCCGCTGGCATTGCCGCGTTTTTGCTCGCGTCAAGAATAGATACTTCATGGAGAGCTATTGACATAAGACACGTGTCATGTTACAATGTTTTATCGTAAAAGTGGACGATATTGAGCCTGGAGACCGATCAACGGTTGAGCATCCAATCAAAACCGCATACTTAGCTGTTTTGTGCTGTTGATCTTCATTACCCGTTTCAAATTCGCAAAATTCGAGAGTGAGGTGAAAACGTTCAATGGATAGATCTGTGCGCATGGCAGGCGCTCTGATTGCTGCCGCTGCCTGCTTATTCGGATGCGGTAGCAGGAACTCGCACGCCGTAAACAAATTGCAAACTAACAAAGCTTTCTTGGAAAGACAGATTCAGATTGTCGAAAACAATCCAAACATGCCTGCAGATCAGAGGGCTGCAGCAATTGCGTCGCTTAAACAACAGGAAGCTTCGCTTAATTCGACGAGATAATCTCATAATAATTTAAAATTATTGATTTTAATATTTTTGCGAGTGTTTATCCAAGGTTCAAACACCGCGATGGTGATTTACTATTCCATCCTGATAGAGCAGATATTCATTGCAGTTACATGAAACAAGAATTTCAAACCAAAACGATTCAATCGCAATTATAGCAATAATAGCGTGAAATAGCCATTACCCATAGCGCAATAGGTGGACCTGCGTACTGGTGGACGATGAGAAAACGCGAAAATCTTTCTAAGCAACTGAGATCCAGGGTCGCACATGGCTACTACGCTCTCAGGCCACTGTCTTCCGAGAGGCAGCTTGCAGCTGAGTGCGGCGTCTCCTATATGACGGCGCGACGCGCCATACAGGAGCTTATTCAGGACGGTCTAATTCGACGAGGAGCGAATGGAAGACTCGAGATCAATCGTTCTCAAAACCATGACACGCCTTTCTTGAGTGTCGCGCTTCTGCGCCCGGCGTCGCGGGCGCATCATACGGACATTTACGGTGTCTCGCTCAATCGAGTTATGGCTGCTCACGCCGGATCCATTCGGTCTGTCGAGTACGTAGACTGGGACGATCCGCTGATTGCAAATGTTCTTCAAGGATTCGATGGCGCCTTTGTGATTCCAAATTCCGAACCCGTTCCGCCTGTACTGGTGGAGCGCTTTCAGAATTCGGAACGGCCTGTGGTTGTACTCGGGATGGACCTGAGTCACCAGGGTATTCCGTCGATTACCAACATTCCGCCAGCTTCTATACAGCTGCTCCTGAATCACTTGGAGGCTGCCGGATGTAAAAGGATTGCGTGCTTGAATACACAGCCGCATGATAATGAAATTCAAGAACGAATTAATCAATGGCGTGTCTGGATCGTCACGCATCGTTACCCTGAGTTCCTGATTGATTATCCTGCGGCGCCGTATTCCAGCGCATTCATCCAGGCCTATCAACATATATGGAAACTTTTGAAATCCGGTGAATTCGCAGCCGATAGTCTGTTATGCACGACGACCTCTGCGGCCATGGGCGCCATGCGCGCACTGCACGAAGCCGGTATCTGGCCTGGGCTGGATGTCGCCGTTTGCGCAATGGATGGGGAGGATATCGGGCAGTTTTGTATTCCATCGCTGACGGCAATCGTGGAACCGGACCCAACACAATATATCCGTTTTTGTGTGGAACGGATGATTGCGGGCGGAGGGGCTTGGAAAGGCCCACTTCAAATGCAGCCGGTTAATGTTTCGCTGGCGCTTAGAGAATCCACGCTTTTGTTTCGGAAGAAATCTTGAAGTATGTTACGAACGTTGGATCCGCTCCAGTGAAGGAATATGACTGCAACTGTATCAAAACATCTTACATGAGACTATTTGCCGTTACGCAGACCATGTGGTGATAGTCCACACGGGACATAGGAGGAGATCGATCGTGATTGATGTAAGATGGAAGTTGCTTAGCGCCTTGCCGGCTGCCCTCGGTTTCTTAATATCCAATGCCGGGCCTACTCATGCCGATGATGCGCAATCCCTTCATCAGCTCATAAAAAGCTCAGACTTCGTCGGCATCGTGGTCGCTGATCCCAGCTTCACCAGCGCACCCACTTCCAGAGAATCTGTGTTCATATACAGCGCGGAGCCGTTCAAAGACGCATTAACTCATTTGACTCCTGCCCAATATTCCTATGTCAATGCGGAACGTACTGCCTCCGGCGATTATCCTGCTTGGTTCTCCGAGAAGGCCGAATACCTGGTCTTCCTAAATGTCCGCTCGAAAGACGCCCAGCCTTACTGGACAACGCGGGCAGCATACCGTGTCGACTACCGGCCGGATGCTTCCGGAAAGATAGTCGGACGCATATTCGGTGGAGCGATGACGATTTCGGAAGCGCGCAAGCTGGTGAATGAGGAGACCGTTACCGGCCTGCCCTCGCCATCAGCCGAGAGCCGTATCTCGCCGCTGCTGACTGTGAAAGCCGGCAATGACGAACCCCCTTCAACCCACGAAGAGAGTCTTAAACTGGCGAAGACATTGATTGCCGGTATCAAGCAGGGAACGACACGCGCGGATTTCGAGAAGATATTCCGGCAGCAGGACGGAGGCGCGATGGGGCCTCATGACATTCGATATTACTTCGGAAACCAGGTTATGATCCATGTGCCTTTCGACGTGACCGGAGGCAATTTCAGTCCGGACAACCGGATTGACGGAGAGATCACAGTCGGACGAGACATGATGCATTACGATTGAGGAGACCAACTGGCGTCGTCTGAGGGAGCGCCCTGAGTATCCAACTTACTCAGAGCACTCCCATGGATCAATGGAAATATCGGTGACCGAGCGGCGTGGCGAGTAGGACTCCAATGTACCAGGCAGGGATGTATAGCAGGCTGATCAAGCCGATTTTACGGCGTGGCATTGGAAAGCGGGCGTTGAAAATCGCGGCGGCGATAATGAGAAAGATCGCGAAGCGGTCCACCAATTGTAAGACGACAAGACTAGCGGAAGTGCGATCCCACGAATCAGCGAACATGCGCCCGAGGTGCATTATGAACCCGCAGGCAATTATTGGCAGGAAGCTTTTCACGACTCTCCCCGCCGATGGCTCCGGCACGCAATTATGCCCCGGCTCACATGCCGGCGCTGCTCCGTTTTGAAATGTTGTATCCACGTATTTGTTGCATACCACGCAAATGTATCGATCGCTCATCGGCTAATCCCAACCTGGCTTGTAAGGCTGGATAGATTATACCAGGCGGCCTTATACTATAAGGATTACTATCGATACTGTGGGCGGTATCCACTTTCATGGAGAGAGACGAGAGCGGCCCTAAGAGAAAGTAGTCGGCGATGCAATATGACATTATCTTTTCGGCACTGGCTCAACTTATAGCCGGCTCAGCAAAACAGTACTCCACCATTCGGCAGCAGTGCGAAGAACAAGTGGTGCGTTGGGAATTTGGGAGCGGTAAGCTTTATGATCTCGAGCCGTATTACTTCGAACTTCATGGCTCGATTGAACGTGGTCAAGTTCTGGGCGAACTGCCGCAGGATACGGCATCTTGTTATGGCTATGGTTTGGATACGCAAGGCCGCGTCGTAATCGAAGATCACAATTACGATGTGGCTACCCGCGCCGCGCGGTCCGTGACCTTCTTTGTATATCGCGAAGATGAAGTAGATGTATTTGAATTCAACCTTGATTTCGTCAGCCCACTAAACGGCGTCGCCCGAGGTGTCTTCAGCGACGGACGTCTTCAATCTCTATATACGATTGGTCCCTTGGGGCATGATATCCAGCTGTATGAGTACGAGAATGGCCGCCTTCATTTCGTCTCAAGGCGCAGTGTTATGGAAGTGACTAAAAGGCCGCCAATTCTTGTGGGGCACCGTTTTGTCTACGATGCTGACGGATTAGAAAAGATCATCCGAACTCAGGATGGATATAAAAGCAAGCGAGGACTCATTGTCTACCAAAGCCCGCCTCGCAACGAGAAAGAGCGCAAAGCGGAACAAATGGGGGCAATCATCCAGTGCCTCGCCATAGACATTGGACGCAATCTCTATCACATTCAACGAGAGCTTACGAATGACGGCTGGTACTCGTTCCTACTGATCCCATCCGAACGTGGGGATTCGTTGCAATTTGCCATTGGTTCGGAGCAGTCTCTGGCTGCCGCGATCAAGCATGAAGCTGCAGATGCAACTCTAGGCGCATCTGATGAGTTGGATGCGCTTCTTCGGGATGCATTGCGTTGGGATCTCTGGAAATCGCATACTATATATGATCTCGGCCAGGAAGGTGGTGTCGCAAAGCTGCGTGCCGCATACGATGCCGGCATGTTTTCACCGCGTGGTAAGAGCGCCATCGTAATTTGCGCAGAGGCGCTTCGTGAACTGAATAGTACTCATCATTTCGGCCGTGGCGTTGATCGAGAGCGCATTACGCTTGGTGTTGCCCTGCGCGAAAACCCACAGATTTTGGTGAAGACGATTCGGCAAGTCAACCCGGCAAAGCATGCGGAAAGAGTGATCGGAGAGATTACGTCAGGTCGCGCCGCGTTGAATGCTCTTAGTGTCGGCGAGTAGGTGATAGCTTGGAAACCGAAAGAGGCTGGCTATAGCCGTTCTGGAGTGAGAGGGTGGTCTGCGTTATCCATCTTCACCCCTTTCGAGAGATGTAAGCCACCGGTCGAGCGCTTCGTTGAACCTGAACGCAGTTCTGTCTTGCGGACCGAAGCCGCTAAATGCCGGCATGTTCGCCTGGATGAACGCGGCCAGTATGTCTTCCAGGCCGTCGTCCCAAGTATCTAAGATAACGTCATCGATAGAGGGGAAAAACTCGCTTTGCAACTCTTGAACATTATTGATGATTTCGAAGCGCTCGTCATTATTGTCCGGTGGAACTTCGTTCGGGAAGATTGCAAGAGATTGACGACACGCCTCAGCCGCTCTATCCAATCCCAGACGATCAAATGAACCGGCTACTTGCGCCATATTCGTTGCGCCCTCGTAGAAGTGCCGAAAGCCCCCGCTGCAGAGAATACCACTGGCCCACCATACGTTGCTCGCAACCTGCTCCGGCTCTGAAAGCGTATCAATCCCGTCATCTTCTGCGCGACGGCCAAGCTCCTGACAGATCTCGTCGACGAAGTTAAATGCTTCATTGCTCAATTGACGCTTTACTCCGCTATACTTGGTGTAACGATCACTTCGGAGTTATCAATTGCACTGACTAACTCACATATGGCTTTCGAAAACCGACGAAATGATCTGGAATTGTGATAAGCAACAGCTGTGTCGATCATTTTTGTCATAGGCGCTTGATCAAATGCTGGTTTATAACTACGGCTTCCGGGCATGTTTCGACCAATCCACCCTTTGACGTCGCTAATATCCTCTGGTTCGTCGCACACCGTTCCCTCCAGAATTCCAGGACGTCCGTCTATTACCTTGCCGGCGATTGTTTTCAAACTCGCCAGGAACCATGCCTCAAACTCACATTTTGCGACGACTATAGATACCGAGACAGGAGGATTGATTTTGCGGGCACGATCAGCAAGGTCCTTCGCCATAGTTATGGGACAACCTTTATCTGCATCACGTACAACTATTATGCCGCCAACTTCAGGCTCATTAAAAGCATATTGCAGAAAGCGCTCCAAATACCCCTCGGCCGTCAAGTTACCGATCCCATGCGCATTCTTGCAATTTGCTACACTGATACGTGGCTCAATGTGTGCTGGGCGAGAAATATCGAAAAGCATTTTGTTTATTAGTATCGGGACAGATTCGACTTCTCCAGGCCCTTCTATTATAGGAACGATCTTAGGCACTTATGCCTCCAACACTTATTGAGCGCTTCAATCCCTCCATCCGCAGCAATTCTCCACTAGTAAACAGATGGTCGTTGATCGCCGCGCGCTGCACTTCGTCAATCGGTCCGATCTCGGTAGATCCATCCACACGTTCGACGACCTGGATCTCGTCGGCCTTGAAGTAAGAAACGAGGTCAGGACTCTGTGTAGTGACGATTATCTGTGCACGTTCTGAGGCTTCGCGAAGGATATCGCTCAGGATCGCGAGAGCGCCGGGATGAATGGTTAATTCTGGCTCTTCGATGGCGATGAGTGCCGGAGGTGGATCCTGATAGAGTGCCACCAGGAGGCCGAGCATGCGAAGAGTGCCATCCGACTCTTGCGCAAGCTCAAACCACTTATCGCGTTTACCGCTCGATTGATGCTTAATCTCCGTGACAAGGTAACCGCCGATCGACCTTACTCGGATATCGATGACATCGCCGACGAGTTTGCGCATCGCCAGGATCAGATCTGCCTTCCACACATCTTGTGCGATGATATGCTTCAGTGCTGACGCCAAGTTCTCACCATTGTCGTTCAGCACCGTTTCGCTGGAAGGTTTCTGGGGCAAACGTAATGTATTTGGAAAGATTGTATAGAAGTTTGCGTTTGATAATTCGCTGCGTAATCCGCCTAAAGCTTGATGCCATCCAGATTGACCCGAAAGAAGTAATAGGTGAGGATCAGCAGTGATTTCTGCTTCGTGATTTTTACTTCCAGCAAATTCAGGATCAAGATGCCCTCTGCACCACTTGCCATTAACGATTTCTAGCCGGAATGGCTTCCATAATTTAACAAAATCGAGTTGCTTATTGACTGTTAAGGTCTGGTAATCACCTGACGCAGCTTCGCGCTTAATTTTGTAACCATCTTGAGGCGATCTGGCGAGCGTGAAGGCATGGTTCGTAGAGTGGCCATCTTTTTGTACGTCGATACCGACTTCAATATCGAAAGGGCGGCCACTTGGGACCCATCGGCAGAGGGTTGCGATACCTCCACGTGAATCAATTGCTGTCTCGAGATTGAATCTTAGAGCATCGCGAACGAAGCGCAGGACGTCGATGAAAGTGCTCTTGCCTGCTCCGTTGCGGCCGACAAGCACGGTCAGCTTGCCTAAACGCACGTCCACATCTGCAAGGCTGCGGTAATTTTTGATCTTGACTTGATCGATCATAGGTATCCACCAATGGTGTTTTCTCAACTCTAATTAGGATACCACCTGTCATATCAAGAAGCTGGGATGTTCGTTTGCCCTTACTCACGCCGCGGAGGAAATAGCGTCACTTGCATATCCGGCAGCGCCTCGAATGCCTCCTCAATCAGTGGCCTCACTTCGCTCCACTCAAGCCCTCCTAAACCGCAGCCGAGCGCCGGGATGGCAATGGATGTTAATTTGAGGCGCTGCACATCTGCAATAAGCGCTGAGAGACCCGATTGGATGTACTCGACCTTGCTTGGATCTCTCCAATGATCTTTAGTGGGAAAGTTGATGATGTATTGCGGAGAGGATAGTTCACCAAGAGGGTAGATGAACATCTTGCCGATTTGAACTTCGCCTCGGCGACAAGCCTTCTTGTACGCTTTGTAGTTCTCCGGAAACGCACTCCGGAACTGTAGCGCCAGCCCCCGAGCCATAACACTAACGCAGTTCACAGCGTTTACAATTGCGCCGGCTTCCGAATTCAGTAGGTCACCGTCTGACATCTCGATCAATTCGTTTGCTCCTGCAACACTATATCTCGCCCACATTGTATTCAGGCTTCGATGATGCTGTCCGTGATTGAGTAGTGCGGTGGTCCTATTTGTCAAGACAGTTTCGAGCCTCTTTTTAAGGATTATTGTGTCTGCTTGCTTCCTATGGTTGGTGAGCAGGCAATCGGCTTGTCTTGGATATAGATTTGAGCAGGCGTGAG
>Ga0105237_10003140_pt1 | contig 19871 bp, 21 predicted proteins | sample KBSC24metaG_FD_81520 | JGI IMG/M metagenome (GOLD analysis project Ga0105237, IMG submission 81520) | Corn rhizosphere microbial communities from Kellogg Biological Station, Michigan, USA - KBS C2-4 metaG | ecosystem: Host-associated > Plants > Roots > Rhizosphere > Soil | place: Michigan, USA... | reverse complement strand
TGGCGAATGGAGCCCCACCCAATGGTTCCCTGTTAAATGATGGCAGCGGCGGCGGCGGCGCCGGCGGCAGCGTACTGATCGTAACGACGGCAACTGCAGCCGGGCTCACCGTAAACGCCAATGGGAGCGATGGCGCCAGTAATACGGGCAATGGGGCAAAACATGGACCCGGCGGCGGCGGCGGCGGCGGCATCGTCTATAGCACCAACACCCTGAGCGCTGCCACTGCGAATGCCGGTTTCGCCGGTGTTACGGCCGGAGCATCGACGTTTGGCGCCGGAAACGGTGTGACAGGCTTTACGTCACAGACGATCTTGGCAACCCAGACCCCGGCATTTCCCGTGAATTGCACCTTGCTGGCAACAGAATTCCTGTCCGCCACGGCTGTCAGCACCGATGAAAATATCACTATCAACTGGGAGGTATCCACGGAAGAGAATGTACTGGGATACAACGTCGAAAGAAGTTTCGACGGCGTCAATTTTTCCGTAATCGGGACGGTCACTCCAAGGGTATCCGGTAGTAATATCAACGACTATAGTTATACTGATTCGCCGGCTGGTGATGGATCCGGAGAAGTATACTACCGTATCAGGCAAATGGGTATCGACGGAACCTGGCTTTTCAGCAATACCCTCCGGCTCAAACAATCCGCCCGCATCCTTAAATTAACGGTGATGCCTAATCCTGTCGCGGAATCAGCCACACTTAATTTTATGAGTGACCGTAACACGGGCGTGTCTATCCGCCTGATCGATATCTCGGGTAATCCCGTCTGGAACAAACAATACCAGGCCAGCGCCGGGATCAACACTGTACAAGTGGACAATCTGCAGAAACTACCCAATGGCCTTTATATATTACAGTTGTACAATGGGAAAAATTATGAAAAAGTAAAAATGTTTATTCGACATTAATGTTACTTTTACTGAAAGGCAATTTTTGCAACATGGCCCGTCGCATCAGAGTACTTTTATTGTTGATTCTTTGCCTGTTGCAGTTCCTGCCATCAGAAGAACAGACAAACCTGCCAGGGTATAGTGTTGTCAACTACAATAGTGATAACGCCCTTCCACAGAATAGCATCAATGGTATGGCCTTCGACAGGAACGGATTTCTCTGGCTGGCAACGGAAATGGGTATGGTTCGTTTTGACGGCAGGAATTTCCGGGAATACAATATGAGGAACTCGGCCGCCCTGGGATCCAACAGATTTTCCCTGATCAGCCTGGCGGAGGAGCCCGGGAAGATACGCATCGAGTCGTTGTTTGCCAGTCACCGGATACTGACGGTGACGGACGATTACCAGTTGCAAGTGGATACAGTCCTTTCCACCAACCCCTATGAATCCCATCTTCCCAACAACCATCTCTTCTCTTTTACGAACCTGTACAAGAAGGCGGCGGCCGGTGACACCGCGGCGTTCGGGGGGCTGTTCGACAGGCTGGACCTCAACGGTGACGTCCTAACGGTGAATGAAAAGCAAGCCTATGCAAAAAAAGGTGCGTCTTGTTATTATCTCGATGAAAACAAGGCCGTCATACAGCTTCTTCCCGAATTGACCAACCATGCGTTAAAGATCGAATTCATGGTGGGAGATGTTTTTATCTATATAGACCGGCAAAACCGGCTGTATGCATATAAAGAGGGGGTCCTCCAAAAGATCAGCGGCAGCGCCCGGCTGCTGAAATTACTGGGCCAGGTCGACGTCACCGGCCCCTACCCCATGATGGCAACCTTAAAGGCCCTAAGGGATACCCGGCATTCCTTTCTTGCGTACAAAGGCAGTATACTGTTATTAAGCATGCAGAACGGGCTGCTGGATCTCGAAACGCTGGTTACCGACAGTTCCATCACCAGTATCAATTGCCTGATCTATGACCAGCAATACAAGATGCTATTTGTAGGCACGGCAACCAGCGGCTTATACGTTCTTAAAAAACAGGATTTCCGCCGGCTGTATTTTGCAACCGGCCACTATGCCATCAATAGCTTGTATGCGCAGGTAGAACTGCCGGATGGCAGTATATTGACCTCTTCAGGTATCCTGAACCGCCACAACAAGGTCAATATGGCGTCCCCGGGCATTTATGACCGGCCGGCCTTTCTGAAGTCTTCAGCCGGCGATATCCTGTATTCCTCCTACGGCTATCTGCGAAAGACCGACACCAGCCTGCGTAACTCCGTTACCCTGGCAAACATCGGTTTTTGGGTTGTCTCGATCGTGGAAGCTCCTGATAAAGATATTTTTTTCTGCAATCCGAGTAAAATTTTCCGGCTGAGGGGAAGTACCGTAACTCTTTTATACGACGACTCGACGGGATTAATGGGCCACGCTGACATTGAGGTTATCCAATCGATAAGCTCCGGAGAATTATGGATCGGTACTACCTCGGGATTGTATTCGTACGATCTTTCGACTGGTGCGATCAGGAATCTGCCGGGGATGGGGAAGGCATCCGTAAGAGCGATCTATAAGGCCAGGGATGCTAGTATCTGGCTCGGCACGTATGGGCAGGGTTTTTACAAATATGTAAAAGGGAACTTTATCCGGATGCCGATAGACCCTGGTAACAACCTGATAAACGTCCATTGTTTCATGGAAGATAAGCAGGGCTATTTCTGGCTGCCTACGAACAAGGGGCTCTACAGGGTATCGAAAAAGGAGCTGGACAGCTACGGCTCGGGCGGTATGGACAATGTCTTCTATTATTATTTCGACAAATCCTCGGGTTTTACCAGTAATGAATTCAATGGGGGATGTACTCCCTGTGGCATTGTCAAGCAGGACGGCAGCTTTTCGCTGCCTTCCCTGGACGGATTGATACAATTCGATCCGGACAGCATAACGATCGTGCCGCCCGACCATCCCATCTTTATAGAACACTTTACTCCCGATGGCAAGAACGTTTCAGGCAACGACTTTTTCAAGAGGGATCAGAATACGGGTCCGTTGGTTTTTACCATTTCTTCCCCTTATTCCGGCAATACTGCCAACCTGCGCCTTGAATATTCCATACCGGGGCTCGACGACAAATGGCACCCGGTGGCCAAAGATGGCAGATTGGAATTGACAGGGTTACACCATGGCGATTTCAGGCTGATCATCCGGAAGCAGGAAGGCTATGCCCGGTACAGGTATAAAACGGTACGATGGACGATAATCCCCTACTGGTACCAAACAATATGGTTTCAGCTGTGTACTGCCGTTCTGGCCATCAGTATCCTTCCCATTATTTTTTGGCTGAGGTATACCCGACAGGTAAAATTAGCGGGGCAACTCGAACAAAGGGTAGCAGAAAGGACTCAGGCTTTATCCGAAAGCAACCGGGTGAAAGAAAAGATGATAGCTATTATCCTGCATGATCTGCGCTCGCCTCTTCGTTTCCTGCATATGCTGGCCATTCATATTTATAATAATTCTCAAAAGGTACCCGCACCAGTGTTGAGCGATATGTTGCTGAAGTTCCGGAATGCGACGCATGACCTGTACGAATTTGCGCAGGACTTCCTGGTATGGACAAATGTGCAGAAAGAGGGTTTTGTAGTGCAGCAGGAAAGAATAGTCCTGCGTGAGATCGTCGAGGAGATCGTCTCGCTGTATGAACCGGGTGCAGATATCCGTAACAATATCGTGCTTAACCTGGTGCCGGCAACGATTACGTTGATTTCCGATCCCCACATATTAAAATTGCTTATCCGTAATCTCACGGATAATGCCAATAAATACACCATGAATGGGGAAATAAAGATCGAAGCGGCGCAGGATGCCGCCGCTATCCGCATCATCATAACCGATACGGGCAGGAGCATGGAAAAAGAGCTGGTCGCCGACATCCTTAACAACAGGTACCAGGCGAACGATGACAGCCATGGCTTTGGGTATAAGATCATCCTGGAATTATTAGCCAGGATACGGGGGGAGCTGGCGATAGACAGGCCATGCAGCACGGGCAACAGGATAACCCTGCGTTTCAGGGTTGGGGATGTTGCATCTGCATTATCACACCATCCAGCAGATCATATTGTCTAAAATGGATCTTGGCCTGGAATGCGCCTTTTGAAAGTATGTGAAAGAAATCCGTCGATGCCAGCAGAGCTCTATGATCGGTGGAAGTTATGAGGATCGTTCTACCCATTTTTTTTAAAGAAAGGACCATTTTATAAAGGTGAACCAATGATCTCATATCCGCAGAACCAAATATATTATCAAACAGGTAAACTAATTTGTTATTGTATTCGTATTTATTGTCGTACTGGTATGGAACAAGTTCATTCTCAAATCCGGACCCGGGCATGTCGGCCTTGTTATAATAGGCTACGTCTGCATGATCCAGGCTCACTCCCTTATATCTGATCGTTCCCTGCCCGAGAGGGGCATTCCCTGTCAAAAGCTTTAAAAAAGCGGTGTTGACATTGTCTGTTTCATTCCAGATGCCATGTATAAAGCCGATCTCAAATGAGGTATTCAGATTTGTGAACGATATTTCATCACCTCTTTGGGAAGTTATATTTTCCAGAGCGATCATAGCGAGGATAAATGGCTTCTAATCATAGAATCAGGAATACAAAAATGAACTATTATAATGAAGGGATCTGTAGTATTAATTGGACTTCCGGTAAATGCTTCCCCAGTGGGCCAATCCGGAGAAATTTTGAAAAATGTTCTTTTGTTTACACTTAAAATAATCTAAATCAGTTATATTTATATTAGACCCGTCAATAGAACAATTATACCGATCTTGTCATCATTTTACTCTTAAGCAATCATGAAAAAAATCCTAATCGCCGACGACCATTTTATTGTAAGAACAGGGCTCAACTTTCTCATAAGAGAAGAGTTCATGCAGGTGGAAATAGATGAATGCCGGGATGGCGACAGCGCCTGGAAGAAAATACAAGCCAGTGTTTATGATCTGGCAATCCTGGATATCAACATGCCAGCCACCGACACGTTCACTTTGTTAAAAAATATATTTACCCTGAGGCCCGATCAGAAGGTACTCATCCTGACAATGAGCAGTGAAGATGTATTTGCAAAAAGGTACCTGCAGTTGGGGGTAAAAGGGTTTATTAACAAAGAGGCGCCTCCTTCCGAGATACGAAGAGCCATTGTCAGCATCCTGAACAACAAAAGATACCTAAGTCCCAAGATGAGGGATACGCTGACCAGGGAAGTCCTCGAAGGAAGGACTAAAAACCCATTCGAGACCCTGTCTCCCAGGGAATTGGAGATCATGAACCACCTGATCGACGGAAAAAATGTTTCAGAGATCGCCTGTATTTTGTCCGTGCATATTTCGACCATAAGCACGCATAAGGCAAAGATCATGGCAAAGCTGGGGGTTTCCAACATAATTGAATTGAGCAAAATGGTGCAGATGTTTTAATATACGGGCGGAAGGCTCTATCTTTAGCGGGAACCCCATGCAACTCCATGGAAAACCTGTCGCCATATGTATTATCTATTTTACGGATTTCTGTACCTGGTATCCCTGCTTCCCATGCGAGTCCTGTACCTTATTTCCGATGCCATATACGGTATAGTTTATTATATTCTGGGGTATAGGAGAAAAGTGACGATGAGCAACCTGGCCATCGCCTTTCCGCACCTGAGCGATGCAGATCGCAAAAAGATCGCAAAAAAGTTTTACCACAATTTTATCGATTCATTTATAGAGGTGATCAAACTGGTGTCTGCGGACGACGACTTTCTGCAAAAAAGGTTCACGGTCGACGTAAAAGAACTAAACAACCTCTATGGCACCGGCAAGAGCTGTCAGATCCATCTGGGGCATACTTTCAATTGGGAGTGGGGCCAACTGGTGCTGGCGAGGCTTACGAAGTTTAAAATAATGGTGGTGTATATGCCTATCACCAGCGTTATGCTGGAAAAGCTATTTTATAAATTGCGGACCCGCAGCGGGAATGTATTCCTACCTGCGAACAACATGCGCGAATCGATCGCCCCTTATCTCCATACACAATATGCGTTGGGGTTGGTCGCCGACCAAAATCCCGGAAATATGACAACGCCCTACTGGCTCAATTTTTTTGGAAAGCCAACCGCGTTTGTAAGCAATCCCGAGAAGTGCGCGCGGGCCGGCGGCATGCCTGTAGTGTTTGCGTATATTGAAAAAACCCGCCGGGGTCATTACCGTGCCACCACGAAACTCGCCACCCCGGATAGCAGCCTGTTACCCGAAGGGAAGCTGACGCTGGACTACGTGCGTTTCCTGGAAGAAGTTATCCGTCGTAACCCGGATATGTGGCTTTGGAGTCACCGGCGGTGGAAGCATACCTGGAAGGCGGAATATGCGCCGCTGTGGATAGATTGCTGTGAAATGCCGGTAGAAAAACGCACAGAGGGGCTTGTTGGGAATTTTGGTTAAATTGTCATATGAAACAGCTATTCTTCATACTTGCGTGTCTCGGCAGTCAACTACTGGTCTTTTCGCAATCCGAAGCTCTGACCGTAGTCATCATCCGGCATGGTGAAAAAAATGATGCGACGGGCAATTTGTCCTGTAAAGGCCTGCACCGGGCCATGTTATTACCGCCCGTAATAAACGGTAAATTCCGGCAGTTATCCGGTATCTACGCTCCATCGATCTCTACCGGCAAGTCTACGGCACATGCCCGTATGTTTCAAACGGTGACGCCGTTAGCCATACAGGACAATCTGCCCATCAATTCAAAATATGATGTTTCCGCCACGGCTGAAATAGCCCATGAAGTAATGAAAAAGACAGGGGTGGTGCTGCTGGTATGGGAGCATGAAAACATTCCTGCCATTGCCGCTGCGTTGGGGGTGAAGGGAGATCAGCTCCATTGGAAGGACAAGGATTTCGACAGCATCTGGGTCATCACCTATGCCAGCAATAAAAAGGGGAATCTGAAGGCTGTCCTGACGGAGGATAAAGAAGGGTTGAATCCACCGGAGTCCTGTAATTTTTGAGTTTTGAATTTTTTCCCGATGATTGATCGACAAGTTTCCTTATCTTTATAGAACCTCGTACCAGGATCCTATCTTAGCTCTCATACCGGGATCCTATCTTATCTTTTGCGCTGCTTATCCAATTCGTACCTGTCTTTACCCCTTCACCACGATTTGTCCGCATTCCCGCTAATTTGCAACCACTTTTCGGCAGGTTATTTTTTCCGGTTGGCACTCTTTTCTGTAATTCAATTTTTCACGCCTAAAAATTTTTTTTATGGAAACATTAGTACGTTATGGCCAGCAAGTGCAAAATTTGTTTGATTCGTATAACAGGGGCGATATTCCTGCTATCCTGGATTCCCTCCACAAAGACATCATCTGGGAGGTAATGGGACAACCGGATGTGCCTTTTGCGGGCATTTATCACGGCCCTGATGATGTAAAACGGTTCTTCGGAAAGCTTGGCGACTCTATAGAAATGAAAGAATTTGTACCGGAACATATTCTTGAGAATGATCACCTTGTGATCTCAACCGGTCGTATGAGCTTCACAGGCAATAAAACGGGAAAGAATTTCTCCACTATCTGGTCGATGACATTTGAGTTCGACGATAATGAAAGGATCGTTCATTTCCGCGACTGCTATGACACGCTGGTAATGGCACGAGCCTGTGGTAAACAATCATTATGATGCCAACGGTAAAGTTCACATATGCATTAAAAAGATTTTTTCCCGGATTGAAAAACACGCCGGTAAAGGGGAGTACGCTGGCAGAGGTCATAGATGAAATGGAAGCCCTTTATCCTGGCGTTCGTAGTTACGTCCTGGATGATCAGCATAGTTTACGACAGCATGTTAACATTTTCATCGACGGCGCCATCATAAAAGATCGGAGGGCGTTGAGCGATCCATTCGCTGAAAACAGTGAAGTTTATATTATGCAGGCTTTGTCCGGCGGCTAATTTCTGTCCGCCGGACAATTCTCTTATCTTTTTGCAACTTAAAATTCCTTGCTTATGAATTCGACCCTCCTACTGGGCACACGAAAAGGATTCATTGCTTACCGGTGGAAAAACGGGCGATGGCAGATTGAAAATTGCTCCTTCGAGGGGGTGCCGGTATCGATCGCCTATGCCGATCCGCGTAATGGTACATGGTGGGCTTCTCTCGACCATGGGCACTGGGGTGTTAAGCTACACCGAAGCAAAGACAGGGGAACCAGCTGGGAGGAAGTGGCTGCGCCGGCATTTCCCGAGGGAGAAGAGGTAAAAGATGGAGTTCCGGCCACCACCCGCTATATCTGGTCGATGGCGCATGGGGGTAAAAATTCCTTTTCGAAGTTATGGATCGGTACCGACCCGGGCGGCATGTTTGTCAGTGAAGACGGAGGGTCCAGCTTCCAGCTGGTAGAATCGTTGTGGAGACATCCCACCAGGAAAGAGGGGTGGTTTGGAGGAGGACGGGACCTGCCGGGCATTCATTCCATCGTGGTAGACACGAGAAATGAGGATCATATCCACATTGGAATCAGTTGCGCCGGAGTGTTCGAGACTGTCGATGGCGGCAAGACATGGGAGGTCCGTAACAAGGGCTTACACGCAGACTTTCTCCCCAATCCCGACTCAGAGGTGGGGCACGATCCGCACATTCTTGTTGCGGCGCCGACTCATCCTGATATCCTCTGGCAGCAGAATCACTGCGGCATCTTTCGTTCTACGGACGGTGCAAGGAACTGGCAGGATGTGAGTCAGCCGGAAGGTCCTGCGCGGTTCGGGTTTGCCATTGCCGTCGCAGACGATAATCCCGACCAGGCCTGGGTGGTTCCTGCCAACAGCGATTTGAATCGTACAGCCATCAAAGGGGCCCTCTGTATCTGCCGGACGGATAATGGAGGTAAGAGCTGGAAAGAGCTCAGGAAAGGGTTGCCCCAGGAAAATTGTTTCGACATTGTTTACCGGCATGCGCTGGCCGCATCCGGTGATAGAATGGCGTTTGGCACCACCACAGGCAATTTGTTCTTTTCTCCGGACAGGGGTGAAAGCTGGCAAACCATCAATAATTATTTACCGATGGTGCATTCGGTGCAATTTGCGGACTGAAATTGCTTTTCTTTGAAACCTATTTTACTATATTGTCTCTTTTGCGGCCCACTTGCGCTTGCTGCTCAAACAGTGATATCTATTAAGATTGACGGCGCCATCAACCCGGTAACTGCCGAATATGTGCAGGATGGAATTGCAAAAGCGACGCGCGAACAGGCGACCTGTCTGCTTGTGCATCTCAGCACCCCAGGAGGATTGCTCCAGTCAACCCGTGTAATTGTCAGCAGTATACTGGAATCGCCGGTGCCTGTGATCGTTTATATTTCTCCGGCGGGGGCTCATGCCGGTTCGGCGGGCGTCTTCATTACCATGGCTGCCCATGTCGCTGCGATGGCTCCCGGCACCAATATAGGAGCAGCGCATCCTGTCGGAATGCAACCCATTACCGATTCCATTTTGAATGAGAAGGGGACCAATGACGCAGCTGCTTTTATCCGGACCATTGCGGAAAAGCGAAACCGGAATATGCAGTGGGCAGAAGAGGCCGTCCGGAAAAGCGTATCTATCACAGAGAACGAAGCCCTGCAAAAAAGGGTCATCGATCTTATCGCCGACAACGAACAGGGGCTGTTGAACGAGCTTGACGGAAGAAAGGTTCAACTTGTTTCGGCTGCCGTTACCCTGCATACAAAAGGCGCCCGGGTAACCCTGTATGAAATGGGCTTTGTGGCAAAAATCCTGAATATACTCAGTGATCCCAACTTCACCTACCTCATTTTAATGCTGGGCTTTTACGGAATTCTGTTTGAATTATACAATCCCGGCGCTATTCTGCCGGGGATAGTAGGTGTTATCGCACTGATCCTCGCAGCTTACTCTATGCATACGTTGCCCATCAACTATGCGGGACTTGCGCTGATAGTTTTTGGCATCATTCTATTCCTGCTGGAGATCAAAATAGCAAGTCATGGGATATTGTCCATTGGCGGCATTGTCTCTTTGTTGGCGGGGTCCATGATCTTTCTCAGAAGCCATTCTTCCCTGGAGTTTGTACATATTTCAAGGGTTGTCATCATTTCGTGCACAGCTGTAACCGCATTATTTTTTCTCACGGTGATCGGGTTGGGATTGAGAGCACAAAGGAGAAGGGTTGTTACCGGCATCGAGGGGTTGTCCGGCGCAACCGCATACTGCCTGGACACGCTCGATCCTGCGGGGACCGTTATGTTGCAGGGAGAGGTCTGGAATGCCGAATCTATTTCAGGAAAAATCGAGCAAGGAGAGATGGTTCATGTGAAAGAAATAAAAAACCTCAAACTATATGTTGAAAAAACATATAGCTAACTAAACTAAAAATATGCAACAGTTACCGGTGGTCACCATTGTCGTCCTTTTTTTTGTCATCCTTATCCTGGGTAATGCCATCCGTATCCTACGGGAGTATGAACGGGCAGTAGTGTTCCGTCTGGGACGTTTAACGGGTAACAACGGCGTAAAAGGGCCAGGGATCATTTTTCTGATCCCTTTTATCGACAAAATGGTAAAGGTGAGTCTGCGAACCGTAGTGATGGATGTGCCGACACAGGATGTCATTACCCAGGACAATGTCTCCATCAAAGTAAACGCGGTTGTCTATTTTCGGGTGATAGAACCTCAAAAGACCATTTTAGGCGTGGAAAATTTTACCATGGCTACCAGTCAGCTTTCTCAAACGACCTTGCGCAGTGTGCTGGGGCAATCCGAGCTTGACGATATCCTGTCCCAACGCGACAAGATAAACCACAAATTACAGCAGATAATTGATGCTAATACGGAACCCTGGGGTTTGAAAGTTTCCAACGTCGAAGTAAAGCAGATCGATCTGCCGCAGGAAATGCAGCGCGCCATGGCCAAACAGGCGGAGGCGGAACGGGAGCGCCGAAGTAAAGTAATTGCCGCCGAGGGGGAATTCCAGGCTTCGCAACGGCTGGCAGACGCCGCGAAGATACTGGCCGATCAGCCTATCGCCCTGACCCTACGTTATCTGCAAACCTTGCGGGAGATAGCTACAGAGAATAATTCAACAACCATTTTTCCGGTGCCTATCGATCTGCTGAAACCTTTCATAGGAATCGCCGGAAACGGTTCGGCCGGGCGGCCGGGTACAGCCGGGTGAAGGGCATTTATTTAGCAATTTCTTTAATCATCTCCGGAGACTGATCATTTTGGGGGAAATATTTACCCAAGATCTGGGTAAATTCCACCTCCTCTTTTTGAGCCAAAAACATAGCGATACTTTTAATATATGCCCTTAATTCATTCAATTCGGCTGTTGAAGAGCTAAATTCCAAAGCAAATATGAACTTTCTTATCTCACTGATCAATAAGGAACGTAATGCAGAAGCTGGTAATCCATTAAGATAGGTGTCTAACACGAGTATAGATTGATGAGGGTGATGATGTTAACCTGGCATTGCAATAAACAAAAATCGTTCCTTGTCACGATCCATTTTTTTATCTTGCCGTATGATACGAGCCCAGCCGAAGGATAAACCGGTAGTAGTCGACCTGCTAACCCAATCCTTTGAGGACAATAAAAGCGTGAATTATATTATCCGCCAGGATAAAAAACGCATTGCCCGCATCAGGGCATTGATGGATTACTCCTTCGAGGTGTGTCAACGGTTCGGCGAAGTATGGCTTTCGTCAGACCGACATGCCTGTGCGCTGATGGTATACCCCGACCGGAAAAAACAACCATTTGGCTGGATATCAAATTAATCCTTCAGGCTATCGGTATTGCCGGCATCGCCAAAACCCTGAAACGCGAAGCGCAGATCAAAAAGAAGCAGTCTAAAACGCCCATGTTGTTTACGATTCGCTAGAATCAGGATACACGTTGTACTTTTTGAATAATTTGCCGGTTTGACCAAATTATTGAAGAGCTGGCAAAGCCAAAAAAGGAATTGGAGAATTGTAGGCCAATTTTTTGCAAACGCTTTTGTGAAAGATGGTGGAAAAAAAGCTATGCGTTTTAGGAACCGCAACGATCAATGACGCCTTGTGCCCGCCGGCAAAAACGAGGAGGCTTTTTACAACATCGTCACCTTCGATATAATAAAAGGCGGGGTTATATTTATCCAGAAATTGATGTAAGCCGGTGATGACCTCTTTGGCCTCAGGCGAATATTTCGCTTCTTCTACAGGTGTTTCTACATTCACTACGCAGACATCTGCCTTAAAGGCATCTAAAAAAGCATGTAGCTGGGCAACCGGCAGGGTGGAAATACTTTTAAGATCGGTTGCGAACACAAGGGTCTTTATCCTTCTTCCGATGATGGCTTCCCGTGGTACGATCAGCAGGGGTAACCTGCATGTTTCCATCATACGGGCGGTGGTACTTCCCATCGCTAATTTTTCGAGCCTGGATTTCCCGGACATGCCCATTACGATAAGATCGATCTCTTCCTGTCTGCATAGTTGATTGATCCCTTCCGGCAAAAAGATCTCATCCGCGACCAGATCGACCTTTACCCCACTTTCAAGCATGGATAGAAGCCGATCGTGCAAAAGGCCTAAAGATTCCATGCATTCCATATAGATCTGCCGGCTGTTCTTTACGGGAGAGACCGGCAGATCCGTCGCCGCGACAATGGTTTGATAAGCATGATATAGAACAATTCTTCTTATTTGCAGTAAACCAGTCAGTTGGCAACTGTATTCGGCAGCCCTGAAAGAGGCTTCCGAAAAATCCGTTAGTATGAGCATGGATCTCATCTGCCATTAAAGCTTTTAAGATAGTCATCTAATAATTGTGCCGCGCAAAAGGGGAAAAAATCAGCGGGCGCATTAGTTTTAGGCAAAACGAAAAAATCGGTGTATATTTGCCAATTGTGCCAATTGTTGGTAGCAACATTATTGGTATCCATCTCCTCCATTACCCCTTCCAATTAACAGAACTATTTTTAAACAAAATTGTAAAATACATATGGCAGAAACCTGGGATAAAAAAGAAAGAGAAAAGAAAAGAAAAGCGAAACAAAAAGAAAAAGCAGAAAAAAAGCAGGAGCGGAAAGAAAACGCCAAGAATGGCAACAGCCTGGACAGCATGTTAGCCTATCTGGATGAGAATGGCAATCTTTCTTCTACTCCACCAGACCCAAGGAAAAAAGTTACCATCAATGCAGAAGACATTGACATCAGCGTACCCAAACAAAAGCCGATCGACCCGGCAGAATTGATCCACACCGGATTTGTTGCTTTTTTCAACAATGACAAAGGGTATGGTTTTATCAAAGATGCCAAGACACAGGAAAGTGTTTTTGTGCATGTCAAATCGCTGTCAGAAGTTATTAAAGAGAACAACAAGGTAAGCTTTGAAGTAGAGATGGGCCCTAAGGGTCCCAGTGCAGTAAATGTAAAACTGATCAAATAATCACGCCGCATCCGGAATGTAACCATCGGTTATGCGACGGATCCCAATTGGACGGAGTCCAGTTCCGACAATATTACTGGTTGACCAGGCGATAATCTTCCGTCACCATATAATGTTTAAGTGTGGTGATCTTTAGCGCCTGTCCTTTATCCGTTACGTACACCTTCTTTAACTCCCGGAATTCCTTCTTATTATCCAGCAGGCCGACGATGCAGGAAAATTTTTCCTGTCCTTTTTGCAGGACAGGATGTGGGGGTGTACCCATGTCCGGGAGTTTGATCGTGTCTTCGCCCGTCAGGCCTTCGAATTCCACTTTTGCCAGATATTTCATCGTCACCGGCGTCTCATATAGGCGGACGGTGAAATACATTTCATTGAGGGGATTGTCGGTCCTGACCTGGTATTCAGCTACCGGCTCCTTTTTTACATGCGCGCGAAATTCGGGATTACGTTTGAACGTAGACAAGACCGGGCGTTTCGTGGCCGCGCTGTCTGTCGGGGCAGCGGGCTCAGGGGTGGGAGAATGGCAGGCTGACAGAGCGAAGACCGCCAACAGGGCAAAGGGAGGTGCTGAAAAGGTGAATAGGGCCATGGCGGGAAAGGGAGCAAACTTTGTACCAAAACATGTATCAAGCAGAGTCGCAAAAAACCTTATAATTGTCGTTTCCGTGCCTTTTTTGGGAATTAGAATCCTTTTAGTTTTGTTGAAATAAATAAAATTATACCATGCGCAAAATTATGGCTTTCATGCACGTTTCGTTGGATGGGTTTGTGGCGGGGCCACAAGGTGAAATGGACTGGATCCGGGTCGACAGTGACATCTTTGATCATGTGGCGGAGTCCATCCAATTTGTTGACCTCGCGATATATGGGCGTGTGACCTATCAGATGATGGAAGCCTACTGGCCGACGGCGGCGGACCAGCCTGGTGCGTCAAAACATGACAAAGAACATTCGGCCTGGTACGCTAAGGTCGACAAGATCGTTTTATCCAAAAGCATGGCAGGGCAGCATATTCCCCGTGTGAACATCATCAGCGACAATCTGGGCCCGCAGATCAGCGCCGTGAAAAAGCAGCCGGGAGGGAAGATCGTCATTTTCGGCAGTCCCAGCGCGGTGCATGCGCTTATGAAGGAAGACCTGATCGATGAGGTTTGGTTATTTGTCAATCCTGTATTGCTGGGCAAAGGCATACCTATGTTCAAGGATATCGATACCCGGAAGACATTGACCTTGAATTTTGACAAGCGTTTTCCTTCGGGGGTGATAGAGTTGAAATATCAGATAGGAGGAGCCGGGAATAGCTGAGGGCGGGCGAGCAATTTTGGAGAGTAGAGGCTTTTGCCCTAGTAAAGGAGGCGGGAAAACAGCGAAGATTATTTTGTCCGAATACCTTCTTTAATCCTGTTGACAAAGTCTAAAGAAACGTTGGCCTCGGAAGCAATTTTATCTAAGGAAAAATCAGTATTTGTAAGAAGATATTCTACGAAACGTCTGTTAGCCAATTCCTCTCCTTCTGCCCGGCCTTTTTCAAGCGCTTCTGCGGCCTTTATTTCTGCTATTTGTTCGAGGATACCCATAGTATTTTTTTTACCCGTGATTTTGTCAACTCGTTCTTTAAAGATACGATATGTTTCTGGATTTTTGAATACAACATAGTTATTCAAAAAAGCCATTATTGCATTGATCTTGTGCTCGCTATATGATTTCGCGAACAGTAGTTTGGTAAGTAAGACCTTTTGCTTCAGCAAGACCAGATCAAAAACGCGATCGTCGGAAATTGCCCTGATGGCGATTAATTTTGTGACTAATATAGCGCTCGCAAAAGGATTATCGCTGGCTATTAACTCTTCGTCTGTATAGTCGAACGCGCATAATGTGTTATATTGATAGATTATCTTTGTTCCCAAAAATTCTTCCTCGAACCTATCCGGCATGTACTTTCGATCGCGCCCCGTAAAAATGACCAAGGCCGTGACAGGGCGGCCATATCGGTCCAGTATTCGATAGTAATATTGGAACATACGCCTGGCGAATTTAGGGTCGTTCCAACCCTGGATCTCGAGATGTAATAATATCCATTTCTCCGTCCCATCCATTCTATACACCTTTACCAGTTTGTCCACTTCGCGTATCTGAGCTGGCTTGTCGGGCTCGGGGAACAGCTTTCCCAATTCCTTGTCGAGGAAGGTAACGCCACGTTTCAAGTCAAGTTCTTTATCGATATCGGGGAAAATGAAGCGCATGAGGTCTTCGAATACCTCTTCCAGCATTCCTTTCCACAGAATGTCATACTGTCCCATTTCGGAAGATTAAATCCGGTTCACAAAAAAGTCTAAGGCACATAATACCCCGGACCAATAGGCGATGCATCCAATAGTTCGCAGAAAATGCTTAGTTAGTGTAGAGCAAAACAAAGCAAGGAAGTATGCAAAAGTACAAAAGACAAATACACAAGAAAAAAATTCCCGGTTCAGGAAAGAGGATTTGATCGTATCTCTTTTTTTATGGCCAGCAGACAGTTCCGGCACAGACAGCCGGTAAAGTTGCCGGCGATGTAATTCTTTTGCTCGTCGGAGAGAGAGATGCCGTTGCACTGGCATTGCAGGATATTGCCAGCCTTACATTCGAAAGGTTCTTTGCATCGACTGCAGGTTATTGTTTCGTGTTGGCACATGCTGTTTCGAAGATAGGATATAAAAGGCAAATGGTCATCCCTCTCTGGTAATCGGCGGATGGATAACCGGCGCAACGACGATGGGATATTTTTCAACTGTGACATTGCTTTTGTCGAGGCCAAAATTTACCACTTCTTTTACGCTGAGATATTTCAGGTTAAAATAACTGCGCATGAAGAACCGCTTCCAGAAAGGCATGTCATTCTCAAAAGACAGAAAGGGTTCCATGATGAGGAACCGGAAATCCCCTACCCTGCTCTGTTGATAGTGTTGTTCATAGCGTTCGGATAGATTCACTTCTCCGGTGCGGGCCAACTCCTTTACCACCTGGCCGAAATAATAATCCAGTCGGGGTTCTATCCGGAATCCCAAATTAAAGGTGATAAAATAAAGGTCATTGGGAACGATCGTGTCTACCCTATAGGTGAGTGCATAGGGTTCGTCCAGGGTATTGACATGCACGAACCAATAAATATCAGCCCGTTTGGGTGAACGGGACAGGATCGAATCGATGGCGGTCTTTTCGATCTTGCGCGACGAACCCGAAGCTGTAAGGTACACCAGGTTAGTTGCATATTTCGGGATATTCTCGTCCGCGCTCAACCGTTTGAGCAGCTCGCTATACTCGTCGACCTTGACCAGACCAACCAGGGACCGTTTGATGGCTTTCCCCTTGTGCCAGGTGAACATCACCAGGAACAGACAGGCGCCGATGACCAGGGTGATCCAGCCGCCTTCCTTTATTTTCCGGAAATTAGCGACAAGAAACGATATCTCGATAAAGAGAAAAAGTCCCGTGATGAGCACCACTGCAGGAAAGGGGACCCGTCTGATATGAAGTTAAAAATTTATAAGTACCGTGCTCATCAGCATTGTCAGGGTGACACTGAGGCCAAAGGCCGCCTCCATCCGGGTGGATTCATGAAAATAGAGTACCATCGAGATGCAGCCTGCCATCAGCAGCCAGTTGGCAAAGGGAATGTATATCTGTCCCTTGATGTTACCGGGAAACAATACCCGGTGTCTGGGCCATATGTCCAGCCGGATCGCCTCGTTGATCAGGGTAAAGCAACCACTGATCAGTGCCTGGCTGGCGATGATCGTCGCCAGGGTGGCGATAACCAGCGAAGGCAGGTAAATGGCCTGGGGAACGGTGTGATAAAAAGGGCTGATCAAACCGATGGATCGACCCTGGTGCTGCAATAGCCAGGCAGTCTGCCCGGCATAACTGAGGATCAAGGTTATTTTAATGTATATCCAGCTAACACGGATATTGTTCCGGCCGCAATGCCCCATGTCGCTGTATAGCGCTTCGGCACCGGTGGTACAGAGAAAGATGCTGCCCAGCAACCAGAACCCGCCCGGCGAATGCGACAGCATATCGTACGCATACCAGGGGTTCAGCGCCTTCAATACCCCAGGATCGTCTTTAAGGGCCCAGGCGCCCAGCGCGCCGATAAAAGTGAACCAGAGGACCATCACAGGGCCGAATATCCTGCCTATCTTTTCCGTCCCGAATTGCTGGAAGAGGAACAGAACGATAAGGATACCGATGACGATACCTTCTGTTTCCAGGTGGGGGTATATCTCTTGTAAGCCTTCGATAGCCGAAGCCACCGAAATGGGTGGTGTTATAATACCGTCTGCTATGAGAAAAGCTCCGCCAGCCATTGCAGGAAAAAGCAACCATTTGCCCGAAAACCGCCGGATCAGCGCATAAAGGGAAAAGATACCGCCTTCCCCTTTATTATCTGCCTGTAAGGTGATGATCACGTATTTAAGCGTGGTCTGAAAGAACAGGGTCCAGAAAATGGCCGACAAGGAACCAAGGGCGATGTCTTTGGTGATAATGCGATTGTGAAACACCGCATTGAGGGTGTACAGAGGAGAGGTCCCTATATCGCCGAATACAATACCGATGGCAATAAGAATACCGGCGGACGTGATCCTTTTATGAAAGATAGTGGCGGATGAAGAACTCATCGGGAATCCTTTTTTGCCAAATATACCACCTTTAATAAACGCAACCCTTCCTTTGATGTATACGGCAACACCGGCGGGTAGTTGAAGACATATCTGACAGCATTATTTATTTGTTTTGTGCGATGTTTTGACTCTTCGATAAAAAAGGATCAACACGGAATTGGTTTTTTTTCAATGTTAGTTTTGATTCCGGCCCCTGTTTCCACAGGGGCTTAATTTTTGACACGCGCCGTTTTATGCTTATTTTTGTTATCTCTGAGATACAAAGCCATCATATTACTGTTCACCGTCCTGTCTTTTCTATGGGAAGGGCTGGCTATGTCACGAATGATGAAAGTTCCGATGACGAAGGCATGTTGCGAGGAGAAGTCTAAAGACAACAGCCGTAAAGATAACAGTCATAACGGATCCAAAGACAACACCACGGCATCGGACTGTTGTCTCAACTGTCCGATGTGTTATACGACGATCCTGCCGAACGCTTCCGTTGTAACCGTCCTGGTCCGGGACATCCGGCGCTCTTATTCTTCTTTTCAATCTTCTTACCGATATTGCTATTGCGCAGAAAACTGGAAGCCGCCAAACAGGTTATAATTCCATAGTAAGTCCTTAATTCATCAATTTAACAAACTCCATTTTATATGAAGAAGATATTCTTTTTGGCTGCCACAGCCTTTTTGCTGGCAGGCCCGGCAACATTTGCCAACGGCGGTAAAAAACAGGATTGTTCGCATTGCACCAAGGAAAACTGCAAGGGCGTGAAATGCGCCACCTGCTGTGCCCATGGTAAATGCGTTAAGGGATAAGGTGTAAACCAGCATATACAACCAATGGCCTCACAAGTGTGGGGCCATTTTTTTTACCAGGCGAAAAGCGGATAAAAGGCGGTGAGGCCAGATTTATTGAAAGTACTGACCCGTCAAATTCAGCATATGGTTGATCGCAAAAGGCTTTTTAAGAGAGGCATTGGCTCCTGCCTTACTGGCCAGTTCCTCAAGATCGTATTCTGCTGAAAAATAAATGATGGGAACAGACGCGGAGGATGGGTTCGAGCGTAAGAGCTGAATGGCCTCGGGGCCGCAAATTCCGGGCATATTATGATCCATAAAGATCAACTCCGGTTTAAATCGTTCCACCGCCGTCAACAATCCGTTACATCCAAGTAATATCTGGACATCATACCCGTTTTTTTCAAAAATACGTCTACAGATAAAAAGATGATCGGGATCGTCATCTACGAGCAATATTTTTCTGGGCCGGAACATAAAAAGGATTTATTGGGTATAAAACGAATTGGATGCCAAAACCTGACCGAAGAAAAAGCGCCTGAACAAGCGCTTTTTTAAAGCAATTCCCGTCAGGATCATGGAATTTTTTCTATAGCCGCCGGCAGAGTGTAGAAATTTCTGCTCAATGATGCGGAAGAGCATGGGGGGACGGTTATCTGCAATGATGCAGGAGAGCATGGGGGGGCAGTTATCCGGGTAAAGGGCGTACCTTTGCCGGATGTTACTGAATTCCGCCACTATTAAGAAGCTGATATCTCCTCTTAAGATAGACGAATTGAACGAACTGCAATCCGCTGCGTTGAAAGCCGGACAGGGCAGCCAGGACCTGGTATTGTTGTCGGATACGGGGTCGGGGAAGACCCTGGGATTTTTGTTGCCGGTGCTGGCCCTGATGGAGGAAAAGAAGGCCGGCACCCAGGCATTGGTGATCGTCCCTTCCCGGGAGCTGGCTGTACAGATAGAAACCGTGTTCAAAACCATGGGGACGGGTTTAAAAGTCACCTGCTGTTATGGCGGTCATTTGC